>MDTB01042075.1_pt1 | contig 12348 bp, 14 predicted proteins | sample 811161 | NCBI WGS metagenome assembly MDTB01 (sample SAMN05326650, study PRJNA326480) | marine metagenome | isolation source: seawater | place: Mediterranean Sea | collected 2009 | reverse complement strand
GGAGCAACACATTCGAAGAGATAAAGCAACAAGCAATATTTGTACTGCTCAAGCTTTATTGGCTATCATTTCTGCTGCTTTTACAATTTATCATGGGCCTGAAGGGATACTTAAAATAGCAAACAGAACTTCTAAATTAGCAAAAATTTTTGCTGATAATATTCAATCTGGTGGTTACAAAATTTTATCGGATAAATTTTTTGATACAGTTACAATTAAAACCTATGAAAAAACAAACTCTATTTATGAAGCTGCATTAAATGAGAATATCAACCTAAGAAAAGTTGATAAAGAGCATTTATCAGTAGCTTTCGATGAGGCAAAAAAACTTGATGATGTAAATTTATTGCTAAAGATATTTGGAATTTCTAAAATAATTAAGCAAGATGTTAAAGTTGAACTAGATAATCTGCCAAAAAATCTTTTAAGAACATCAAAGTATCTAACACATCCAGTTTTTAATAAATATCACTCCGAGACTGAAATGCTACGATATTTAAAGAAGCTTGAAGATTGTGATATTGCACTTAATAGATCAATGATTGCACTGGGCTCTTGCACAATGAAGCTTAATGCAACAGCAGAATTAATACCAATTACTTGGAAAGAGTTTTCACTTCCGCATCCTTTTGTGCCAACAAATCAGATGCAAGGTTACAAGATTCTTTTTAATGATCTAATAAATGATTTAAAAGAAATTACTGGGTATGATGCGGTTTCTCTACAGCCAAATTCAGGAGCCCAGGGAGAGTATGCCGGCTTAATGACAATAAGGAAGTTTCATAAAAATAATCAACAAGAAAATCGTAACGTTTGTTTGATCCCGGACTCAGCTCATGGAACAAATCCTGCTAGCGCTCAAATGTGCGGTATGAAAGTTGTTGTAGTTAATTGCGACGATGATGGAAACGTCGACATCATTGATCTTAAAAATAAAGCTGAAAAATACTCAAAAGATTTAGCTGCGTTAATGGTTACATATCCGTCTACTCATGGAGTATTTGAAGAAAAAATTATCGAAATTTCTGATGTTATTCACAAACATGGTGGACAAGTTTATATGGATGGGGCAAATTTAAACGCACTCGTGGGCATTGCAAAACCAGGAAAATTCGGACCTGATGTTTGTCATATAAATTTACACAAAACATTCTGTATACCTCACGGAGGAGGTGGACCAGGAATGGGGCCAATTGCTTGTGCTAAGCACTTAGCTGATTTTTTACCAACACATGAAATTATTAAAGAAGCAGGCCCTAAAAATGGAATGGGAGCTGTCTCTGCTGCTCCTTGGGGGAGTTCAAGTATACTCCCAATATCTTGGATGTATATTAAAATGATGGGAGCAGAAGGATTGAAAAAGGCCTCACAAGTTTCAATATTAAATGCAAATTATATTTCAAAAAAATTATCTAGAGATTATAAGGTTCTTTATACTGGCAAAAATGGTAATGTTGCGCACGAATGTATAATCGATATTCGACCAATTAAATCAAGCTCAGGAGTGTCTGAGGAGGATTTAGCAAAAAGACTAATTGATTTTGGTTATCACGCACCGACGATGTCATGGCCTGTTGCTGGTACAATTATGATCGAACCAACAGAAAGTGAAAACTTAGAGGAGATTGATAAATTTTGTAACGCACTTATAAAAATTAAAAAAGAAATTAATTTAGTTGAAACATCAAAATATGATAAAATTGATAATCCATTAAAAAATGCCCCTCATACTTATGTTGAATTAGCTTCAAATGACTGGCAACATTCATACTCAAGAGAGGAAGCAGCTTTTCCAACTGAGTATGTAAGAAATAATAAATATTGGGCACCAGTTGCTAGAGTAGATAATGTTTTTGGTGATAGAAATTTAGTATGTTCATGTCCTTCAATGGATGAATATAAAGATGAGGCTGCATAGTTCCGCCGAATGAAAATTGCTGTTATCGGTTCTGGAATCTCTGGATTATCATCCGCATATTTTCTTTCAAAAAAATATAAAGTTGATTTATATGAAAAGGATGATCATTTTGGAGGACATTCTTTTACGTATGAAATTAAAGAAGGTGACAAAATCGTACCAGTCGACTTAGGTTTTATTGTTTTTAATGAGACTACTTATCCAAATCTAGTAAAATTTTTCAAAGATTTAAATGTATCTTATGAAAAAAGTGACATGTCTTTTTCTGTATCAATTAAAAATAGCAATGTTGAATATAGTGGAAGTGGTTTAGACGGTATTTTTGCTAATAGATTAAATTTTTTTAACTTTAAATTTTTATATATGATCAAAGAAATTATCTCATTCTATAAAACAGCACCAAAATTACTTAAAAGTGAAACAAAGGAAGAAACTCTTGGAGATTTTCTAAATAAAAAAAGATTATCAAAATATTTTATTGAATTTCACTTAATACCTATGGTAGCTGCCATTTGGTCTATGCCTTTCGACAAAGCAAGAGAAATGCCTTTAAAATTTTTTCTAAATTTTTTTATTAATCACGGTTTATTTAAACTTAAGAATAGACCTCAGTGGTACACAGTTTCTAATAGAAGTAGATCATATGTTAAAAAGGTTATAGATAAAATTAGCGGTGAAATCTTTAAAAATTACAAGGTTGATAAGTTGATAAGGAGTGATGAAAATATCAGAGTAATGATTGGAAACGAGTATATCGATTATGATCAAGTAGTTTTAGCCTCCCACGCTGATCAAAGTTTAAGAATGTTAGAGAGACCTACTGAGCAAGAAAAAAATATACTAGAAAAATTTAGTTATGTTAAAAACGAGGCATTTTTACATACCGATGAAACATTTATGCCTCGCCAAAAAAGAGCGTGGTCCAGTTGGAACTCTGTTTCAGATGGAAAAAAAACGTGTATAACTTATTGGTTAAATAAACTTCAAAACCTTGATACGTCAAAAAACTATTTTTTAACTTTAAACCCCATAAGCAGTATTGATGACAATTTTGTTGTTAAAAAAGTTAATTTTACTCATCCCTTTTTAAACTCGAAGAATACCGCACTTCAGAGTGATCTAAGATTAATTCAAGGTAAAAAAAGGACATGGTTTTGTGGAAGTTATTTTGGTTACGGTTTTCATGAAGATGGATTAAAATCATCTATGGATTTAATTAATAATTTTAAAGTGTGATGAACTCTTGTTTATATAATGGTCAAGTAACACATACAAGATTTAAACCTGTAAAGCATTTTTTAAAATATAAAACTTTTTCCTTGTTAATTGATTTAGATGAGATCAATCAATTGGATAGTTTAATAAGTATTTTTTCACACAATAGGTTTAACGTTTTTAGCTTTTACGATAAAGATCATGGAGAACGAGACGGGAGTGATTTAAAACAGTGGGTTCTTACAAATATCAGCAAGTTTAATATCAAGGGTAAAATTAATAAAGTTAAATTACTTTGTTATCCAAGAATATTTGGTTACGTTTTTAATCCTTTGAGTATTTTTTATTGCTACGAGGACAAGAAATTAAAAGCGATTTTTTATGAGGTAAAAAATACTTTTAATGAACAACATACATATATTTTTAAGATTAAAGAGAATGAAGAAATAGCTCAAAAATGCAAAAAAAAATTTTATGTATCACCATTTATGGATATGGAAACTTACTATAATTTTAAATTACTTAATCCTAACGATAGGCTTTCAGTTTATATTAAACAAACGGACTCAATAGGAACAATTTTAACAGCAACTCAGACAGGTGAAAAAAAAGATTTTAGTTTTAAACAGCTCATATTTAATTTTTTTAAATACCCTTTAATGACAATCAAAATAATCAGCTCGATACATTTTGAAGCATTACTTTTGTGGAAAAAAGGAGCGATATATAGAGGTAGAAATGTTAAATTAAAAAATAATTTAAGTTATGAGGAATATTAATGAGTTTGAAAAAAATTTCTGAAAAATTTGTTCTAAATAAATTAAAAACAATAAAACACGGAAACTTAAAATTAGTAAATCATGATGGATGTGTTTTTCACTTTGGAGATTTTGAGAGTAAATTATCTGCAGATATAAAAATAAATAATGATAACTTTTATTATAATCTAATTTTGGGCGGAAGTTCAGCATTTGGTGAAGCACACATTAATAAAGATTTTTATAGCTCCAACTTAACCAACCTAATAGAACTTTCGGCTAAAAATATTAAATTGATTTATTCTTTTTCCGGAAGTTTAAAGATTCAAAAAGTTAAAAATTTTATCAGAGAGATATTTGCATCAAATACCAAAAGTAAAAGCAAAAAATATATCTCAATGCATTATGATTTAGGAAATCAATTTTTTTCTGAGTGGCTGGATCCTACGCTTACGTATTCAAGTGCTATATATAGAAATCAAAGTGATAATTTGGAAAATGCTCAAAAAAATAAATATCAAAGATTAATTGATCTCTTAAAAGTAAAAAATGGAAATAAAGTTTTAGAAATCGGTTGTGGGTGGGGTGGATTTTCTGAGTATCTAGCAAAAAATTATGATGTAAGTATAGATTGTATTACTATCTCAAAAAAACAATTTGAATTTTCTAAAGAAAAAATATTTAAGGCTGGTCTTAATAATAAAGTTAACGTTAAATTTCTTGATTATAGAGATTTAAATGAAAAGTACGATAATATTGCATCAATCGAAATGATTGAAGCAGTAGGGAAAAAGTATTTAAATAATTACTTTAGTAAAATTAAAAACTCACTAAAAATTCACGGAACTTCAGCAATCCAAGGAATCACTATTAGCGACCATTTATTTGATAGATATAAAAGCAATGAGGATTTTATTCAAAAATATATTTTTCCTGGAGGCTTTCTCCCGTCTTTGAGTTATATTAGAAATTTAGCAGAAAAAAATAGGCTAGACTTGGTGAAGGTAAACACTTATTCGAATGACTACGCAAAAACTTTATCAGTTTGGAAAGAAAATTTCTTTAGTTCATGGGAAAAAATAAAGCCATTAGGTTTCGACAATTCTTTCAAAAGAATGTGGGAATTCTATTTATCTTATTGTGAGGCTGGATTTAAATCAAAAAACATTAACTTGATTCAATTCTCTATGTTTAATAAACAAGTATAATGAAAAAAATATTAAGTTTATTTTTATTAATTTTTTTGACAGGATGTGCAAGTAGTATGAAACCAACAGATTTCAAGGATCAAAAACCGAGACTACTGATAGAAGATTATTTATCAGGAAATGTAAAAGCTTGGGGTGTTTTACAGAACAGATCAGGTGAAGTAACTCGTCAATTTAAAGCAGACTTAAATGGCAAATGGGATGGATCCAAATTAGTCTTAGACGAAATATTTAATTGGAGCGACGGAGAAAAACAAACTAGACAGTGGATAATAAATAAAATTGATGAACACAACTATGAAGGTACAGCCTCAGATGTCGTTGGTAAAGCAAAGGGTTATTCCTATGGTCCTGCGTTTAAATTCGAGTACGTGTTATTGGTTCCTATCAAGGGAAAAAATGTAAAAATTACTTTTGATGACTGGATTTTTAAGCAAGATGAGCGTGTGGCAATAAATAGAGCGACAATGTCAAAGTTTGGTATTAAAGTAGCCGAATTGACTGTAATGTTTATAAAAGATTAAAATGTTTGAATTACCGAAATTAGATTATCAAAATTCAGCTCTTTCTCCGATAATGTCTGAAAAAACTTTGGATTTGCATCACGGAAAACATCACCAAACTTATATTACTAATTTAAATAATTTTATAAAAGATACTGATTACGAAAAATTATCTTTAGAAGAAATAATTGCAAAATCTTCTAAAGAGAGTAAGGCAGGAATATTTAACAATGCAAGCCAACATTGGAATCATAATCTTTTTTGGAAGTGTATGAAACCAAATGGAGGAGGAAAGATGCCATCTAAACTTGAAGATAAGATAAAAAAAGATTTTGGAAATTTTGAAAAATTTAGAACGGAATTTATCAATTCCGGTGTTACTCAGTTCGGATCAGGATGGTGCTGGTTGTCCATCAAAGATGAAAAATTAGTAGTCTCCCAAACACCTAATGCCGAAAATCCAATTATTCATAACATGAAACCCATACTAGGATGTGATGTTTGGGAACATTCTTATTATTTAGATTATAAAAATAAAAGACCAGCTTACTTAGAAAATTTTTTCGACAAATTAATTAATTGGGAGTTTGTTGAGTCAAACTTATAGAAATTAAAAATTCTATTAACTTCTATTTTTTCTCGCAAAGATAAAAGATTTTATACATTGGACCAAAAAGTATAAACCAGTTAACAACATCACAGTTTTAGAAGAGTCTGCCCAAAAATTTTCAAAAGCAATACCATTTACTAAAGATCTTATTACATCTAATCCTCCCAAAAATATAACTAGTCCAAAAATCACAACAATATGCATAAATAGTTTTTTTTTTGAGGTAAATTTTATAGCTAAAAAAGAAAAAATTACTAAAGGCAAACCGAGAAAAGAAGGAATAAAAGATGTTAAAGACGTACTTTCACTTATTAAGCTAACGGTTACACCCCACAAGATTAGAAAACCTCCGTAAAAAAGTGAGAATTTTTCGATTGATAAACTCAAAACTCTAAATTCTTTATCTATATTTTCATTATCCATATTAAAAGAAATTACCTATCCCCATAGCAGTGGCACCGATTAAAACAAGCCAGACTAAGCCCTTTATCAAAAAAAAATAAAATCCTCCAACTAATAAGTTTTTATAAATTTTTTTAATCATCTTATAGTATTACTAAATTTAAATGCAATATTTCAAGTCTTTTTGTCTCAAGTTTAACGTTTGACCAGTTTATCAACTAAAAACAAATAAAGCCTATAGGGTAAAATTCTTAAAAACTTCAAAATCAAAGTAAGTCCTTTGGGAAAATGAATTTCAAACGAGCTACCCTTAACTAAACCATTAAAAATTTTTTCTGCAGCGTATTCAGGAGTTTTTAAAAAAGGCATCGGAAATTCGTTTTTATCAGTCAAAGGTGTTTTTATAAAACCTGGTGATACAACTGAGATTCTAATTCCATATTTCTTAAAATCAAAATAAATACTTTCACTAAAATTAGTCAAAGCAGCTTTTGATGGGCCGTATCCACTCGAATTAGGCAATCCTCTATAACCTGCTATTGAAGATACCAGTGAAATATGACCTGATTGCTTATTTTTGAAATATTCTTCAACAGCTTTTACACAATCAATAACTCCTAAAAAATTCACGTCCATTACATTTTTAATTTTATCGGGGTCTATATTTTGTTCATCCTTCGGTTCATAAGTTCCACTCGAAAATAAACATATGTCTAAATTTTGAAATTCTTTTAAGATATTTTTAAACACATCGTTTATTTGAGCTCTATCAGTTACATCCAATGGGAAAGATACAATATTCTCATTTTTAGCTATCTCATCTAGTAATTCTCTTCTACGCGCAGAAATAGCAACCTTCCATCCTTCTTTGGCAAATTTCTTAGCTACGGCCTTACCTATTCCACTGCTCGCACCAGTAATCCATATTTTTTTCTGATTTTCTAACATAAATTAGTTATACCTTAAAATGTGACTAAGAATAAATATTTATCTCTTATTATCATTTTTTTAATCACTTTTTTAGCATCTGTGATAGGAGGATATACTACTGCGAATTTTAAAGAGCCATGGTACTCACAAATTATACTTCCAAGTTATAATCCACCAAGCTGGGTTTTTGGTCCGGTATGGACAACATTATACGTATTAATGTCAATAGCAATTTGGAGAATTTGGATTAGATTCAATAATCTTAAAATATTAGCAATATATTGTGCTCATTTATTTTTTAATATGATTTGGAGTATAATTTTTTTTGGCTTTCACCAGATTGGCTTAGCATTGGTAGATTTATTTATAATTCTCGTTTTTATAATTTATTTAATGAAGATCTACTTAAAACTGGATAAGATTAGTTTCAGTTTAATGATTCCATATTTTTTTTGGAGTTTTTATGCATTCATTCTAAATTTAAATATTTTTATATTAAACTAATTTAAGTTATACAAGGCTATGCAATATAAAAAATCATTTAACTTTTTGAAATCTTTACCTACGAAATTAAATTTATTTTATGAGAAGAAATCAAAATTTGGAATTATTGTAAGCAATAAATCAAAAAATAAAAAAGATTTTGATCCTGTTACAAATTTTGATAAATCCTTTGAAAAATATATAAGATCATTAATATTAAAAAAATTTCCAATGGACGCTATTATTGGTGAGGAATATAAAGACAAAAATTCTAGAAATGATTTTAAATGGTCCATTGATCCAATTGATGGTACCAGAGCTTTTGTTATTGGTGCCCCAACTTGGTCAAATTTAATTAGTCTATCTTTTCAAGAAAAATCAAAAATTGGTTTAGCAAATTTTCCAGAACTAAAAAAATATTATCTTAATGATAAAAAAAATTCTTATATTTTTAAAAACAACAAAAAGAAAAAGATAATAAGTTCCAATATTCATAATCTAAAAAAGATTAAAATTATTGGAAATTTCCATGGAACACTAAGTTACGAAAAACAGAGAAAAGTTATTAAAAAGTTTGGTTGGTCTTTCAGATTAGCTGGTTTTGACGCGCTTAATTATTGTTTATTAGCTGAGGGTAAAGTTGATGCAGTCATAGAGGCAAACTTAAAACCCTATGATATCCTCCCCCTAATACCAATTATCAAGAATTCAAAAGCTATTGTTACTAATTGGAAGAACGAACCAGCAGAAAAAGGTGGAAATATATTAGCAACCTCAAATAAAACATTGCATAAAAAAATATTAGGTTTATTAAAACAATTTACATAATTATGAATAAATTTTTAATTAGAATTTTCCGAGCAATTAAAATTGATGTCGACTTGTACGAGGAAGTTGAGAAAGACAAAAGCGCCACAATTCAAGCTGGAGCTGTAGTAGTATTATCAAGTCTGGCCGCTGGAGTTGGCGCTTTAAAACTAGGAGCATCAAATTTTTTGTTAGCTCCAATACTTTCATTATTAAGTTGGTATGTTTGGGCTTATATTATTTATTTTGTAGGAGTTAAACTTTTTCCGGATAAAAATACAAAAAGTGATCATGGAGAACTTTTAAGGACAATAGGTTTTTCAAGTGCACCTGGTATAATTAGAGTATTTGGGGTTACACCAGATTTGATGGCAGTTACTTTTATAGGTTCAGCTTTCTGGATGCTTGCTTGCATGGTTGTAGGTGTGAGAGCTGCATTAGATTATAAGTCTTTATGGAGAGCTCTTGGAGTGGTAGTTGTTGCCTGGCTTTTCCAAGCAATTTTATTATTCGCAATATTAGTTTTATTAAAAAATTTTTAGACAGGGAACAAGGTTTTTGAAAGATAGCAGCTTTTACAAACCTTAAATCCATGCATTATTAAATTTTGGATAACACTTTTATCTTCAGACTTACATTCTTCACAAATTTCATTTATTTGAGTCTCTTGTTTAATTACCCATGCTCTATGATAAAAATTATCAACATTTTTTTGAATTAAACCTTTAGCAACTTCTTGTGCTTTTGACTTACTAAAGGGCCCGTAAATTTGCTTTGTTTTATTATCCAATGTCTCGATTTTGTTGGGGTTTTTATGTGTGCCTTCAATGACAATGTATTTTTTGGTATCCATGTTTTAGTATTTATATATTATTTATGAAAAAAATCGTATTTATTATTGCCGCATTTTTATTTTTAACTAATATTAGTTTTTCCCAAAATTATCAGAAAGCGTATTTTGCTGGTGGTTGTTTTTGGTGCATGGAAGAATCATTTGATCAAATCGAAGGCGTTGTTTCCTCAATTTCAGGATATTCAGGCGGGCACCTAGAAAATCCAACTTATAATGATGTGATTTATAAAGATACGGGTCATGTAGAGGCAATAGAAATAACATATAATTCAGAAGTAGTAAGCTATGAAAAACTTTTAGGAGTATACTGGAAAAATATAGATCCATTTGATGCGGATGGTCAATTTTGCGATAAAGGAAAAAGTTACCGATCAGTAATTTTCTTTCAAAATCAACCTGAAAAAGAATTAATTGATAAATCTTACGCTAGAATAGAAAAGCTATTTGATAAGAAAATCGTTACGTTGCTTTGGAAATTTGAAAAATTTTATCCGGCCGAGGATTATCACCAAGATTATTATGAAAAAAATTTTATTCGATATCTTATGTATAAAAATGGGTGTAAGAGAGATGAGACTCTAAAAAAAATATGGAATTAAAAAAAATTATTTTTGTTATTTTTATAGCTTTGTTTATAAGTCCAGCAAAAGCTGAAATAATCAAGCCTGCTAAGAGTTTATCAGCCTTCGACGTTATAAAAATTCAATTAAATGCATTAAAAAATAATGATGAAAAAGATAATGGTATTAAACAAACTTGGTTGTTTGCCCATCCTGATAATAAAAAAATGACAGGACCATATCCTCGATTTAGAATTATGCTTTATGATGATAATTATAGAATTCTTATAAATCACTTTTCGCACAACATAAATTTAATCATGAGTACAGACGATAAATACATTTATGGCGTAAAAGTTTTAAGCGATGATAAAAAGCAATTTTTTTATGAATGGCATGTAAGTAAAGGTGACGAGAAAAATTGCGCCGATTGTTGGTTTACAACAGCTGTTTCAATGCCATTTGACCAAGGAAACTCAATTTGAAAAGGCCTCCATTCGTAATAAGGTACTTAATAATTGCTTCAATATTGGTTTTACCTCCAATCCTTAGTACTCATTACGGAACAATTTATTTAGGAAAAGATAATGGTGTTCTCCTTGGTTTTAGTGTGGGAATAATTTGTGTTTCTTTTGCTTGTTGGAAACTTTTCATAGATGGCTGGAGGGATGACGAGGACTAATGAAATTCGAAATTTCAAGAGAAGGAGCCTTAAGACAGCTCGATACTTTTATAAAAGATGAATTAGCAAATTATAGTTTTAAAAGAAATTTTGATTTAGGGCCAAAAGACAAATCAAATGTATCTTGCTTATCACCTTACATCACTCACAGACTAATCACTGAATATGAAGTTGCCAAAATTGTTTTGTCAAAGTTTCCTTATCAAAAAGTTGAAAAATATATTCAAGAAATTTTTTGGAGGGTTTATTGGAAAGGATGGCTGGAGCTTAGACCTCAAGTTTGGTCAGATTTTATACAAGATTTAAAAGGGCTTGAGGAGGATGATCATTTTAAAAAAGCTATAAATGGCGAAACTCAAATTGAATGTTTTAATGACTGGGTAAAAGAGCTTAAAGAAAACAATTATTTACATAATCATACAAGAATGTGGTTTGCTAGCATTTGGCTATTTACTTTAAATTTACCTTGGCAGAAAGGCGCAGAGTTTTTTATGAAACATTTATACGACGGCGACGCCGCTTCTAATACTTTAAGTTGGAGATGGGTTGCAGGTTTGCAAACCAAGGGTAAGCACTACATTGCTCAGTCATGGAATATTAGTAAATTCACTAATAATAAATATAAGAATGTAAAATTAAATGAAAACGCTTTAGCTTTAACAGATAGCAGAGAGTATAAACTAAATGCGCTTAATTTTTTTACAAAAGATAATTCAAATGAAAATTTAATAGTTTTTGAAAATGAATTAAATTTAGAAAATAGAAATTTAAAAAAATACAAAAATATTTACCTAGTTTTATTAAGCAATAAGGTTCGAAAGTTAAAGCTTGAAAAAAAAGTTCTAGACTATAAGTCAAAAATAATAAATGACCAAAAAAAAAGATTTGAAAATTTACAAATCATAGATGAAGTAAAATTTCAAATTCTAACAGATGAAATTAAGTCTTTTGATATCGTTCATCCATGTATTGGAGAAAATTTTTCTTATTTAAATACAATGAGAAAAAAGCGAAATTTAGAATTAAATTTTGTTCTGAGTGAGGAAGATAAATTTTCTTGGCAATTTTCTAACAAAGGATATTTTAATTTTAAAAATAATATTCCTAAAATTTTAACTAGTTTTAATTTACAATAATTTATTTAGAAGAGCACTTTTTTGAACAATATTTTATCTTATCCCAATTAAGTCTCCATTTTTTCCTCCAAGTAAAAGGTCTATTACAAACAAGGCAGGTTTTTTTTGGTAAATTAGCTTTTTTCATCATCGAGTTGATGTCTATTTTTTATGAAAAGAAAATAAGCTGCAATCTCATAGAAAATATTTAATATGAAAAATAGAGGTTTAATTTTAAATATTTTATATAAAAAATTATATTTAGGAACATTTTTCCAAATTATTAAAAAAGATTCTGCTCCAT
>MDTB01177592.1_pt1 | contig 12349 bp, 12 predicted proteins | sample 811161 | NCBI WGS metagenome assembly MDTB01 (sample SAMN05326650, study PRJNA326480) | marine metagenome | isolation source: seawater | place: Mediterranean Sea | collected 2009 | reverse complement strand
TAATTTATTAAAAAAATACATTAATGAAGAGACTTATGTTCTTCATCAGGCTGCACTCGGATCTGTACCTAGATCAATAAACGATCCCATAACAACTAATTCTGTAAATATTGACGGTTTTCTGAACGTTTTGAAAGCTTGTTTAAAAGCAAAAGTTAAGTCGTTTGTTTATGCTTCTTCAAGCTCTACTTACGGGGATAATTTAGTTTTACCAAAAAAAGAAGAAGTAACAGGCAATCCTTTATCTCCTTATGCTACAACCAAATTAGTAAATGAATTATATGCTGATGTTTTCTTTAGATGCTATGGATTTGGGAGTGTTGGTTTAAGGTATTTTAATGTTTTTGGCAAACGACAAAATCCATTTGGTGATTATGCCGCAGTGATCCCATTATGGATTAATAGTGCATTGGAGGGGGAAAGTATCTATATAAACGGAGATGGTTCAACATCTAGAGATTTTTGTTTTATAGAAAACGCAATTCAAGCAAATATTCTTGCTGCGCTGCAGCCAAAAAAAGAGGCAAGAATATATAATGTAGCATTTGGCGAGCAGACAAGTCTTCTTGAGCTTGCAAATATTGTTTCCAAAGAAGTGGGAAATAAAAACACCAAGATTAAATTTCGTGATTTTAGACCTGGAGATGTTATGCATTCTCTTGCAGATATTTCTAAGATAAAAGAAGATCTGAAATATGATCCTCAATATTCAATTATTTTAGGATTAAAAAAGACAATAGAATGGTTTCGTAATGAACTATAAAGAGTTTGTATTATCTTCCACTCGTGAGGATAAACTTGCAAATGACAAAACTCATTTTTTTTCATCATTATTATCTAATCAATTAGCTTTCTTATTGTTTAAAATTGGCTTTACACCAAACTCGGTTACTTTGTTGTTTCTTCTATTGGGAATTTCATCAGGAATATTTTTGATTTATGAAAAGTTCATTTTTTCTTATTTATTCTGGAGGTTGCATATAATAATAGATATGGCTGACGGCATAATAGCTCGCGCAACCTCTAAGTTTTCTAGATCCGCAATGGGATTTGATAGAAGTAACCATATAATTATTAATTTACTATTTTTATTTGCAGTTTCAGCAAACGTTGACAACTTTGTCCAATATTTTCTTATATGCTCTTTTCTTCTTTCTTATTTATTTTCTAGGAATTATTTTGAGGTAAAGCAAAAGACAATTCATTTTTCAAATGTAAAAATTTTTTTAAAAAATGTAGTTGGCCTTGAGGGTTTGGTATTTTTTTCAACTATAGGAAATTTTATGTTTGATATTTCAAATATGTTCTTTTTCGTTTTGGTATATGGATTATTCTTCATCATAACTTTTCTATTAAAGTTATATTTTTTTATACGACTTTCTTAATGTTAAAAATTCTGCGAATTGGATCAACACCTAGTCTAGATACTCCAGGAGCAGGACAAGCTGTTTGGAATTTAGCTAATACTAATGAGTTTAAAACACATCTGATAACGTACCTGCCCCCACTGATTGATTTTAAAAATGATAATTTAGATATATATGTAGTTCCTTTTGATAATCCTATCAGACCAAAATCAGGGGGATACCTTTTATTAGTTTGGAAAATGTTGGCTAGAATACTTCTATTAATAAGATTTGCTTTTAAAGTGATTTATTTATGTAGAAAAAAAAAATTTGATATTCTTCACGTCCATTCGCCGATGCATTTTATTGTTTGCTTATATTTTAAATTAGTATCTGGATGTAAAATTGTACTTACAATACACGGATCGGAAATCATTTTATTTTCGAAATATAACTTTTTGAAATTTATACTTAATATCTACGATAAAATCTTTGTAGTTTCACATGAACAGTTAAATATCTTAGTAAAGTTGATCGGAGATAAAGTTAGTTTTATTCCTAATGCAGTTGATTCAATTTATTTAGACACCCCAAGAGAATCATTTAATTACCAAGATGATACTGTTGAAAGAAAAAAGTTAAATCTCATATCAGTTGGCGGATTAAGATGGCAGAAAAATTATCAAATGTTAATTGAATCTATTTCACTATCTAAGTACAGAGATCAAATAGAGCTTATTCATATTGGAGAAGGGCCTGAGCAAGCTAAACTTAGTAAGTTAGCAAAATTAAAAAATGTCGAAGTGGATTTTAAAGGAACGCTTAATAAGGTAGAAATAATTAAAGAGTTAGATAAATCAGATTTATTTGTTCTTACTTCGGTTGTGGAAGGCGCTCCAAAAGCCTTAATAGAAGCAATGGCTAGAGGCTTGTACTGTATTACAACAGACGTTGGTGAATGTTCTTCCATTTTAGGTTCTTATGGACATTGTTTAAAAGACTTTAATCCAGAGACTTTGGCAGCTCAAATAAACAATTTCTATGATCGTCCCTTGAGTTTTAATTCTGACCAAATCAAAATTTTAACTAAAAAATATACATGGAAACGTTATATTGATTTGCATCTTAAATTTTACAACAAATTAGTATTTTCTAATTTTTCTAAAAATTAATTTTATTAAGTAAAAACTTTAAACTTATGGAAAATCAAAAAAAGGAAAGGTTTTTAATATGAGAGATATTTCTAGAGGGCTTAAATTGACTGTAATTTCGGCTTCAAATAATAGTATTTCTGGAATAGAAAAATTATATACCTCCCTTCAAAGTCAGACTTATACGAACTGGGAATGGATAGTGCATGACAATGATTCAGATGACGGGACTTTTGAATTTCTATCAAATATTTCAGACGATAGAGTCGTATTTAGTAGTTTTAAAGATCAAGGAATTTACCATGCTTTTAATATTTGTTTAGAAAAGGTTACTGGACAAAAGATCATTTTTCTCGGTACAGATGATTTTTTATTCGATCAAGATGTTTTTAAATGCCTTGTGGAATTTCCTGATTTTTTCAATAGAAAATTTATATGTGGAATTATGATGAATTATTCAGTAAAAAATAATAGGTATTTTGCGGTCAATGATTTTTCTCCGATTAACTATAATGATTATCCTGGTCATGCATTTCCTCCTTTTCCATCTCTTTTTATTGAAGCCTCAGTATTTAAAGATTATAGATTCGACGAAAAAAATATTTATCATTCTGATTTATTATTTTTTTATGAAAACCTCAATAATTATGAGGAAATTTCAAGGATTAATGTTGTTATATCTTGCATGGGAGATCAGGGCCTTACATCGGACGTAAAAACACGAAAAAAAAGAATAAAAGAGAAATATAAGATTTTTAAATCGATAGCATCAAATAAAGAAATTGAATCTATTTTTGGATCTTTTTCAATATATACAAAGCTAAAGATTAAGTTAAGATACTGGTTGTTTTAAATTGAAAATTCTATTTGTGACTTCTAGCTATCAAGGCGGCGGTGCTGAAGCTGTTGTAAAAAATCTTTGGGAATATTCTAGGTACAAGTCAGATGTTCATTGGGCTGTATTAAGTGCTAATAAAAAGATTAATGCTAAATTAGACGAAAGACTGCATATTTTTCATTCTAGGCGCACTCTTTTCTCTTTTTTTAAGATTCTTAAATTATTGAAAGAACATAAATTTAACTATGTTGTTAGTAATTTGATGTACGTGAATATCTTAATGAGTTTTGCTTGTTTATTGTCTAAAACTAAATTTATCTGTGTTGAGCACAATGTTATTTATGTTCCATTTTTAAAAAGATTTACTAAAAGCTTATTGCAAAGGACACTTGCCAAGTTTACTTATCGTTTCGCAGAAAAGATCGTTGCTGTTTCGAGTGGAGTGAAAAATGACTTGGTCAAGTACTTAAACCTTTCAATTTCGTCCATTGAAGTTATCCATAATCCAATAAAGGTTTCAAACATAAAAAATAATAGTAATATCAAAAGTGGTATTGGATATATTGGCAGTCATAATGTTCAAAAAAATGTGAAATTTCTTATTAAAAGTTATTGCCACTATCATAAAAAACAGGATAAACCTGAGAAATTATTTATTGCAGGAAATATACAAGAGAAAGATTTGAATATTTATAAAAAAATAATCCATAATTTGAATCCATCCTCAATAAAAGATATTGAATTTATGGGCTACGTTGAAAGTAAGGATTTTTACATATCAAGAAAAGTAATAGTTGTTCCTAGTTATTGGGAAGGTTTTTGTAATGTTGTTGCAGAATCAATTTTATATGGAACACCTATAATCGCTACTGATTGTCACTCTGGACCAAGCGATATAATTAAATTATTCGGAGTAGGAACATTAATTGAAATTAATAGTTCATCTCAATTAGTTGAAAGTATTATAAAAGCTTTGGAGAATAAACAGGAGATTTATCAAGGAGATAATTTACTTTCTCCACATAGAGTATGGAGTAAATACTATCAATTATTCAAAATCTGACTTAACAGTACTATCTATATTTTGTTTGATGGTTTGCAGTGCTCCATTCTACTGGATACAACTATATGGAGGAGATCCGTTCTATTATCTTTTAGTCGGATCTATTTTGAGTTTTACAGGATTATTAGCTTTATTAAATTTTAATAATATTAGAATTCAGACTACATATTTATTGCTTTTTACATCAATCTTTTTAGGGTTTTCTATCATCACTTTTGTTCACATAGGGAAAGGTCAAGAAACCGAAATGTTCAGATACATGCTTGGTTTTTTATTCAAATGTTCATTAGTTTTAATCTTATTCTTTTCAGATAGAGAGTATTTTTTTGCAAAATTATATGTAAAGTTTTCTGTAGCTCTGTGTATTTTAGTTTTAATTACTTTAGCATTTGTGCTTCTTGGTTTATGGCCATTTGAGTTTTTTCACCAACCAACGCCTACTAAATATGTCTTTAATTATTTAACTACATTCTCTCCCTCAATTCGAGAATTTGGAAGTTTTCAGTATCCAAGAATGTCATCATTTTTAGATGAACCAGGTTCTTTTGCTTTCTTGATTGCTATGGCGATTCTCATAAATAATAGATTCACAAAGATTAAAAATTCTGAAACTATACTTTTAATTACAGGATTATTAACTTTCTCTTTAGCATTTTACGTTTTTTCGCTAGTTTATATTCTCTTAAAGGGCGGCTCTTTATATTTTAGAGTAATTTATTTTTTTCTTTTTTTAATAATTGGCTTTTCTTTATATTTTCTTTTTGACCTATTCTCAGAAATATTTAATCAATTCTTTAGAAGAGCTACTTGGGACGAACAAAAGGGCAGTTTTTATGGCGATAATAGATTTGTTACTGCCGTATATCCTGAAGATCTAATATTTGGAGATGGATTAAAAGGAGGAAGAGACTCGATAATCGGTGAGATAAATAATATTGGTATATTTGGACTGTTAGTAACCTACGCTCCATTTTTTTTAATAGCCTATAGAAGCTTCGTGCAAAGAAAATTAAACTATGACAGCGTTTTTATAATCTGTACATTAACACTTCTTTTACAAAGACCTGCTATAGAAAAATTATATATATTCCTTCCGGTATATTATTACATGCATGCAATGATTTATGAGAGCCGAAAAAAGTAACATTTCAAAAGTAAATTACATTCTAGTCTCATGTTTAATAGCTTCATTACCATTCTTATTAATACCATTCTTGAAAAGTTCATTTTCCGAGATAGAAATGATCTTATATTTATCAATAAATACTATCGTATCTCTATTTGTAGTTTTTGATTTTGGTTTGGGCGTAAAAATTATTTCTCTTTTAAGCTCTAAAAAATTTTTAGATATGAATGAATTGTTCTCGATCCATTTTTTTTATTTATTGTTAAGTACAGGTATTGGAATTTTCTTGTTTATTTTTTCAGAATATATACTCCAATATATTTTAGGAAATATAGATTATCTTAACTTATTTCGACTATTGTTATTGTGTGTTCCTATCAGGATATATTTAATTTTTTTGAAGAATGTTTCTTTAGGAATCGGTGATTACAATAATTATAATTTTTTCTCGTTAGCAGCCGCAGCAGCAAAATTAATTTCTGGATATCTTGTATTCATTGGATTTTTGGGTTTTGATTTTTTTGTTATTGCCTTCGTATTGTCAACTTTAATCGAGGCGATGTATTTTTTAAACATTAAGGAATATTTGAAGGTAAGGTTTTCTTTTTTGGAAATTTTTAATCTTTTGGGACAACACAAAATTATTTTTATAATCTCACTAGTTTCTGTAATTTCTCAATACGCTGATCGATTAACTATTCCAGCAATCTTGATTCCAAGCGATCTTGAAAATTTTCTTTTGGCTATTATGTTTGCAAATTTGGTTTTTCTAATTATGAATCCTATTAATCAGTTATTTAACATTGACATAGCAAAAAATATTGAAAAAGCTGAAAAAACTTTTAAAAAAACCTTGATTATTCTTAGTATTTTATTTTTTTTAGGAGCAGTTTTTTTTCCTATGATAAAAAATGTTTTATTAGTATATTGGTTTGATTCAAATGATAAATTATTAGTAAATATGACTTTTATAATGATTTGTACGAATTTAATTTTTCATGTGTACGGTTTGTTTTATTTTTATTGCTATCATAATCAACTTAGAGTTTTTGACTTTCTTTCTTTCAATTTAGCAACAGCGGTTTTATTTTTTATTTTAGTAGGAGCTTCATATAAGATTTTTGGTATTTTGGGCATCCCGTTATTAGTTTTTGTGTTAAATTCAAGCAAGTTACTTATTCATTCTTTTTTAGTACTCAGGACGCTTTCGTTTTACTTTGCTCTTTATTTTTTAATGATAAGTGCCAGTTTTTTATGGGTATTTTAAACAAAGATATCGCCTTACTATTATCAAAGTTCCCAAAAGGAACTAGTATTGGCAATGTTCTAACAATAGGACGTTTGAATAATAGAATCGATAAAGATTTCATGCAAAGAATCGGCTTTCACGATGAAGGATGTTTTTATTTCGATGAATTACTACCAAAAATCTGGAAGGCTAGAATAGTCGAATCTCTTGACGTAAGTAGTTATCAAAAAAGTTCAATTGTACACGACTTAAATTTCCCAATTGATGATTCGCTTCTTAATAAATATGATTTGGTTATTGAAGGTGGCAGTCTTGAACACATCTTTAATTTCCCAGTTGCTCTAACTAATTTAGTCAAAATGCTTAAACCTGGAGGAACACTATTCATGAGTACTATGGCTAACAATCACTGTGGTCACGGATTTTATCAATTTAGTCCTGAGCTTTTCTTTTCAGTTTTTAGCGGAGAATCATTTAAAAATCTTTCAATTTATTTAGCACCATCCTATTTTCCTGGTGCAGAGTTATTTCAGAAATCATTTATATATAAAGTAGAGTCTCCTATTAAAATTAAAGGGAGAGTGGGTTTGAGAACTAATTCTCCGATAACTATAAATGTAATGGTTGAGAGGACTGAAAAATATTTTGATGAATTTGAATCTATCATTCAGTCTGATTATAAGATTGCACACAAAAACTTGTACAAAGAAAATAATTTTTCGAAACAAAATAATTTAAGGTTATTTTTTAGAGGTTTGAAACAAATTTACACATATAGTTTTTTTAATAAAAGATTCTATAAAAAAACTAAACTGCTGGACTTATTAAATGAAAATAGTGATCGCCTATAATACTTTCCATTATGTCTACTTATTTAGAATAAACTTAATAGACAGTCTCCTTTCAAGTGGTCATGAAGTTTCTATAATTGCACCATACGATAAGTATTACTCAATTCTTGAAAGTCGAGGCTACCATCTTATCAAGAGCGACATTGGTACTTCGAAAGGAGTTTTTTCAAAAATTTTAGGGATACTTAAGACTACAAAGTTTCTTTTTAAATCTAATCCAGATTGGGTATTTTCTTTTACAATTTATCCTAATTTTCTTTTTTCTTTATTAAGTTATTGTTTTAGATTTAAGCTAGTCTCTAATATAACTGGACTTGGTTCATTTGCATTAAACAATAAAAAAAGTATTTTAAAATCATTAATATATAGACAAATTTTTAAAGGATCCTATTATGTTTTTTTTCAAAATAAACATGATTTACACTACTTTCAACAAAAAAAATTTCTGGGAAATACAAATCATTCAGTAATTCCAGGATCAGGAGTAGATTTATCTACCAGTGGTATGAATTATGATGAAAATTCTGAACTTATATTTGCTTTTGTAGGACGTTTGATCATTGATAAAGGAGTAGTAGAATTCTTCGACGCAATCTCTTACCTAAGAGACTTAGGTCATGAATTTAAAGTTAGAGTTTTTGGAGGGTTTTCTAAGTCAAATCCTGGCGCCTTATCTAAAGATTACATTGAAAGTGTCTGTAATACCTTAGATATTGAATTCAAAGGTTATGTTGAGGCAAGAGAAGATATTTATGAAGGTTTGTCTGCTATTATTCTTCCTTCTTATAGAGAAGGCACTGCAAAAGTACTTTTAGAAGCTTGCGCTTATTCAATTCCTTGTTTAACTACAGATGTTCCAGGATGCAATAACGTTATAAGAGACGGCTTTAACGGCTTTCTTTGCAAACCTAAGGATTATAGGTCTCTTGCTAATATTATTTTAAAATTTGCAAGTTTATCGCCTTCAAGGAAAAAAAAATTCTCTAAAAATGCTAGATTACAAGTCGAAGAGAATTTTTCAGAAGAAATTGTGATCTCTAGATATTCAAAACTTCTTAAATCATAAAATTGTTAATGAAAAAAATAGGAATTATTGGAGGGTCAGGCTTTATAGGAACACGCTTAGCGCAGAGGCTGTATGAAGCTAATTTAAATTTTAAAATATATGATTTGAAAGAACCTTACAGCAAATATACTTATGAATATTTAAATGTTTCAGAATCGAGTAGCTTAAATATTATTTCTGAATGTGACGAAATCATTAATCTTTCAGCAGAACATAAAGATGATATTAGACCTAAAAGGAGGTACGACGATGTAAATGTCCTAGGAGCTATAAATATATGTGAATCTTGCAGAAAATATGGAATAAAAAAAATTATTTTTACTAGCTCTGTTGCCGTATATGGCTTTGCTCCAGAAAATACTGATGAATCAGGCGAACCAAATTACTTTAACGATTATGGCCGCACTAAATATCTTGCTGAAAAAGTATATAGGAAATGGCAAGCTGAAGATCCAAAAAATCGCTGTCTAGTAATTGTGAGACCAACTGTCATATTTGGAGAAGGTAATAGAGGCAATGTATATAATTTATTAAAGCAAATAAATTCTAGAAAATTTATTATGTTTGGTAATGGAAAAAATAAAAAGTCTATGGCTTATGTAGACAATGTTGCAGCATTTTTAGAATATTGTTTGTCTTTTAAGCCTGGCTTGCACACATATAATTATATTGATAAACCAGATTTTGATATGAATACTTTAGTTTCAGAAGTAAGGAAGACTCTATTTGGAAAAAATAATGTTGGATTTCGTTTGCCCGCATTTTTAGGAGTAGGTATTGGATACCTTGCTGATCTTTTTACGAAAATAACTGGTAAATCACTTTCCGTTAGCGGTGTACGTGTAAGGAAATTCATGAGCACTACTCAATTTATTTCTTCAGTAAGCGAGTCAGATTTTATCCCTCCAGTGAATTTAAAAGAGGCATTAGAAAGCACACTACGATATGAGTTTATTGAGGACAATTCCGATAAACAAACCTTTGAAACTGAATAAATTTTTATAAGCTTTTTGAGATTTAAATATGAATAAGTTAAAAAAAGTAATTATTCCAATCGCAGGATTAGGCACAAGAATGCTGCCAGCTACTAAGTCTCTCCCTAAGGAGATGCTTCCATTAGCTGGCAAGCCTATTATTCAAATTATAGTTGAAGAAGCTATAGAATCTGGATTTTCTGAAATTATTTTTGTTACACGTGACAACAACAAAGATATTAAAAATCATTTTGAAACTAATGCAGAATTGGAAAATATTCTAGAAAAACAACAAAAAAAAACATTACTTGAAGAAATAAAAAATATTTCTAAGCTCAAAGCAAATATATTTAGCGTAAAACAAAAAAAACCAATGGGCCTAGGGCATGCAATACTTTGCGCAAAGTCATTAATTGCAGGACAACCTTTTGCAGTTATGCTTCCCGATATGATTTTAAATTCAAATTATAAAAAAAATAACTTAGCTATAATGAAACAGAAATTCGAAGAATCAGGAGAACCATCAATATTGCTTGGAAAAGTAAAAAAATCAGATTTAGAGAATTATGGAATAGTAAAGTTAAAAAATAAGACGAATAAAAGTACTTTTTTTCCTTTGGAAGATATTATTGAAAAACCAGCCCAAAAAAAAGCTCCTTCAAATCTTGCTGTTTTAGGAAGATATATCTTTAATAATGAAATTTTAAACTACCTTTCTGAGGAAAAACCTGACTCTTCTCAAGAAATACAATTAACTGGTGCTATCTCAAAATTTTTAAAATCTACTAAAACAGTTCATGGATTGATTCTTGATGGGGAGGTATACGACTGCGGGAGCAAGTTAGGATACCTAATCGCAAATCTTACATTTTCTTTAAAAGACCCATATATTAAAAAGGAAGTTTTAAAATACTTAAAAAAATAAATTGTTTAAAAAAATAAAAAAATTCTTCTCAAGCAAAATCCCCATTTTTTTTGTGGATTCCGAGGAAAATTTTGATGAAATTTTAGAGGAAATATTTTTAGAAAAAATTATTGGATTGGATACTGAATTTGATTGGCGCAATACTTATTATCCAAAATTGTGTTTGTTACAGATTTCAACAAATAAAAAAATTTTTTTAATTGATTGTTTAAAAATAAATTCTCTTTATAAACTTAAGCCTATTTTTGAAAAGAAAGAAATAGAAAAAGTTTTTCACTCCATCAGAAGTGACATAACTGTATTATCCTGTTCTTGCAATTTAAAAATTGTAAATTGTTATGATATTCAGGTTGCAGAACAATTTCTTTCTAAAGATGATCTAAAAAGTTATGCAAAAATAGTTTCAAAATATATGGGCCTTAATATTGATAAATCAGAAACTAATTCTAATTGGATGAGAAGACCATTTACGAAAAGTCAAATAAATTATGCAGCCAATGACGTTAGGTTTCTTATCAGAATATATGAAAAGCAAAAAAAGATTCTTGAAAAAAAGAACGTTTTTTTTACCATTAAAGATTTAACAAAAAGAGAAGTTAGTTTAGGATTGCAAAAGTTACATTTACCAAGATTAAGAAAATTTAAACCTCAAAAAAAAATAGAAAAAGATTTATTTATGTGGCGTGAAAACCTGGCAATGGAAAGAAATGTACCACCATCATATATATTTAAAGATAAGTATTTTAAAAAAATCTTAAAGATATATAACGAGAATATTCCAAAAGATTCAATATATGAAATATTGAAGAATGAAAAACTAGCAAGTAACTTAATAGATAGCCTCAAATAATGTTATTTTTTTGGAGCGTATATTTTTTTTTATCTTTCATAATATCATTTTCTTTTTTTAAGCTTTTTTCTTATAAGGTTTTAGGATTTATTTTTTTCATAACCATGTTTGGGCTATTGACGGGTGTTTGGTTTATTTATCCAGGGAGTCAGGAATTAGCTCCTATTGTTTCAATACTTTTTTTAGAAAATACAATTGTTGAAAGTAATGGATATTTAAGATTGATTAGGCCTTTTTTAATATCTTTATTTCTAGGGTTATTCGTGGGTTTGATATATGTCCTTATAAGAAAGAGACTACAATTTAGAAAGAGAAAAAATTGAAAATTTCCAATATCTAATTCCATCTTTTTCATAAAAAGAATCTTTATCCAAGATATCTATGTTTTTATTAAGCCTTTTAGAAAAAGGCACTTCTTCTGAATATATTTCTTGATAAGAATTAGGATAAAATTTCTCAAAAGCTGTAAAGATTGATTTTTCATCTGAGAAAGAAGTAGTACAAATAACTAATTCGCCATTTTCTTTCAAAAATTCTTTTGAATTGGTTATTACATCTAATATCAAATTTGCACCAGAATTGTCTGCTTTAGGAACTTCCTCTGGAAACCAACCTGTCAGCCTCGCTACTTCTTCTTTAACACCAGATACGTCACAACATATCAGATCATATTTTTTTGAAACATTCTGAAATAAATTAGACTCAAAAATATTAATTTTTATATTATTTAGGTCAGCATTTTTTTTTGCAAATTTTAAATGTTCATCGTAAATATCTATGGCGTCAACGCTTGTAGCCCCATTTTTAGCAAAGTAAATAGCCAAAGGACCTATTCCACATCCTAAATCTAAAATATTTTTTTCTTTAAAGTTTGTATTCAAAGCACATTTTTCGCTTAATAAAGTTGGTC
>MDTB01051569.1_pt1 | contig 12349 bp, 11 predicted proteins | sample 811161 | NCBI WGS metagenome assembly MDTB01 (sample SAMN05326650, study PRJNA326480) | marine metagenome | isolation source: seawater | place: Mediterranean Sea | collected 2009 | reverse complement strand
CTTGTTCCACTATTCCGGCCTCCTTAATACATCTTACATACGGCGCCGCTGAACCATCACCAATGGGCGGTTCATTGGCATCCATTTCAATCAATGCATTATCGATTTCCATACCAGCTAGAGCACTAATGACATGCTCGACTGTGTGAACCTTTACCGATCCTACTGCTAAAGTAGTTGCTCTTTCCACCTGCTGAACATTATCCACGTTTGCTGGAATGAATGGCATATCCTCCAAATCAATTCGCCTGAAAACAATTCCGTGGTTGGGAGGGGCAGGTTTCATTGTAAGAGTAACCTTTTCACCTGTATGTAAGGAAGTGCCTTCTAAGGACGCATTAGAGGCGAGGGTTCGTTGATATGGAATTGACATAATGTGATGGCCTTCAGCTTTGTGAGTTTTTCATAAATATATAGAAAAACACCACCTTATAAGGTGCGATAGAAAAACGGATGTTTAAAGACAAAAGTTATAAACGCTTAGGCTTTAAGCGATGGCGTCTAGCTTTGAAGAAATGGTCTCTTTGTTTACTAAACCGACTTGCTCATCCTTGACTTCCCCTTGATTGAAAAATAAAAGCATCGGGATGGATTTAACTCCATATTCAACTGCCAAGTCTCTACAATCGTCAATATTCACCTTGGCAATTTTACAAGAGTCTCCTTTTTCTTCTGCCAATTCATCAAGAATAGGGCCTAACATTTTACAAGGGCCACACCACTCAGCCCAAAAGTCCACAAGTACTGGAACGGTACTTTCTTTGACCTCAGAATCAAAATTGTCCGGCGTTATATTAATAATTCCTGCCATATTGGTTTAATGGATAACTAATTTATCTAAAATTAGAGTCTTGAATAGTTTTAGAGCAATTTTAACCGCCTGCCATATACTGAAGAACAGCAAGGACAACCGCAGCTACAAAAAGGATGGCACTTTGAATCATTGTTTTTAGAGGAGGTAGGAGAATTAAATATTAGTTCTTCTCGTTTTTAAATGTTTCGTAATCCTTGATTGGCATATATTCGTCTACACCATTCATTAAAATAGTACGAGGTGGATCTTTTTTGTCTGGCGAATACTTTGTGAATTTGAAATCAAACTCTTCTTCTTCGTCATTGCTGACAAATTTTCTATCATAATCATTGTATGGAATATCCAACATATTAACTTCAGCCCTAGCACTATCCACTTCAGCGATCTTGTCCACCGTAAAGGCTTCTATTCCTAGAGCAACTATAGCTAAAATCAAGCAAGCTATTGCGAGGGGCTTTACTCCCTTTTCTTCTCCTTCATCATCAAGTGTTGCAGATAACTGACCGGTTGAAAGAGGAGCTGATCCAGCACCAGGTAAACTAGGTGCACTAGGAGAGCTGGGCTGTAACTTTACCGTTGCTTGAGAAGGCGCGGATGAAACCGGAGTAGGATTCAAAGGAACCGTCTTAGCAGCTGTAGGTTGTGCGGCAGGTTCTGCTGGTTTTAAGGGCTGAGTTGCCTGCGGAGGAGATGGAGCGGCCGGAGCAGCTGGAGCCGGAGGCTTAGGTGCAGGCGGAGCGCCTGGTGCAGGCGGTGGAGGAGCTGAGCCCTCAGCAGCCTTTAAAGTTACTCTGGTGGTTTCTTTTTTCAAAGGCACCGAAGATTCATTATCTTCTGATGAATTTTGAGAATTATCTTCGCTCATGATTTAAAATTTTTTGAAAGGGGTGATTCAAATAATTGGAAGGTATTTATCGCTATTTTCGAGCGTTCTGTCAAAGGTTTTCAATCATTCAAGGCACATAAATGACAAGATTATGTCCAAAATAGATAAAGTTTTTCAAATTTCATCGAAGTATTTAAGCTTTATGAAATAAATAAACTATCCAATTTTCCCCGTTTCATATTTAGTTCTCTATTTTTGCAGACTTTCTTATTTTGAAGACAATGAGTATTTTAATGAAATTATCCTATCTCATTTGATGAATTTCGACTTAAACAAAATCCAGCTCAAAGACCTTCTTTCAGAGCTAATTCAAACACCAAGTGTTAATCCGGATGGTGATCCTGGAACGAATTCCGAAAATACTGGAGAAAAGAAAATGGCCATGAAGGTAGGCGGAATTTTTGAAAATATAGGAGCAAAAGTATACTATGATAAAGTTGAACCAGGTCGGCCAAATGTCATAGCGAAGTATCCTAATTCAGATAATAAACCACAAGTATTGTTGGCCCCACACTTGGACACAGTTGGTGTGGGCGGGATGACTATCGAACCGTTTGGAGGGATTCAGAAAGATGGTAAAATATATGGTCGTGGTGCCTCAGATACAAAAGGAACCATGGCAGCAATGATTTGGGCTCTTCATCGTATCGGTAAGGAAAAAATAAAAGACTTGGGTATAGGCGTCACATTTGTGGGATTTATGGGAGAGGAAACCGGACAACCAGGGTCACATCATTTTGCAAAAAAATATCATAGAGAATATGATTTCGCAGTCGTTGGTGAACCCACAGACAATAACATTGTATGTCGGCATAAAGGAACACTTTGGATCACACTTGAGTGTAAAGGGAAGCCAGCCCATGGATCTACGCCTGAAAGAGGAGAAAATGCCATCAGTAAAATGGCGAATTTGGTTAACTGGCTTGATAAAGATTTTAGACGCCTTCTGAAATCAAAAGAGTACGAAAATGAGCTTCTTGGATTTCCAACGCTTAATATTGGTAGAATTATTGGTGGCACACGTACCAACATTGTTGCTGACCGCTGCTCAATTGAAATTGATTTCCGCTTAACACCTGAGCTTTCAACTACTCAAGCTTATAAAATACTTGAGGAATTATTGGATAAGAATGGCTTCACGGATGTAGCTATGTTTACAAAACTTAACTGTGAACCGTTACACACTCCTGATAGTAATGAATACATTCAAACATTAATTAATATGGACAGCCGACCTAAAATTGTTGGAGCTCCTTGGTTTTGTGATGCCGCAGTATTAGCTTCCCAAGGTGGAATTCCGTCAGTTGCAGCGGGACCAGGAAGCATAGACCAGGCTCATACCCATGACGAATGGATTAGCGAGAAAGATCTGGAATCCGGCGCAGATTTTTATGAGGATTTTTTACTATCAGCGGGTTCTTAAATGCGATCCAGTGCACTAATAATAGGCTATATTATATATAGGAAGGGTTATTTTACGATCTTTAATAAAATGGCTTTGAGATAATCCAAGAGTTTGCAAAATATAATCACTCGACGATCATAAGGGCTTTTATTATGGCCAAACCACAAAATGCCATTGTACCTAGCCGCTCTGAAGATTTTCCTGAGTGGTACCAACAGGTTGTCAGGGCGTCAGATTTAGCAGAAAATTCCGAAGTAAGAGGATGTATGGTGATTAAACCATGGGGCTATGGACTGTGGGAACAAATTCAAAGTCAATTGGATAAAATGTTCAAAGACACGGGCCACAAGAATGCTTACTTTCCATTACTGATTCCACTCTCATACCTCGAAAAAGAGGCAGAACATGCTGAAGGGTTCGCAACCGAATGTGCCGTAGTTACTCATCACAGGCTGGAGGCACAAAAAGATGAAAACGGTAAAACGAAAATGATACCTACGGGTAAACTTTCTGAACCCTTTATCATTCGACCAACATCTGAGACAATCATAGGTGCCGCCTTTGCCCGATGGATCGAAAGCTATAGAGACCTTCCTTTACTCATTAATCAATGGGCTAATGTTATGAGATGGGAAATGAGGCCAAGACTTTTTCTTAGGACCGCTGAATTTTTATGGCAAGAAGGACACACTGTTCATGAAACATCAGAAGAGGCTTGGGAGGAAACAGAGAAAATTTTGGATGTTTACGAAAAATTTGCTAGAGAACATTTAGCCATACCTGTTCTTACCGGCGAGAAAACGGAAAATGAGAGATTTCCTGGTGCGGATCGAACCTTGTGCATTGAAGCAATGGTTCAGGATAAGAAAGCAATCCAAGCAGGAACATCTCATTTTTTAGGCCAGAATTTTAGCAAGGCATCAGATATAAGTTTTGCTGGCCGAGATGGTAGCAAGCAATTTGGTTGGACTACTAGTTGGGGAGTTAGTACTCGACTCGTAGGAACACTAATCATGGCTCATGGTGATGACGATGGAATTAAATTGCCTCCTATGGTCGCACCAACCCAAGTGGTTATTTTGCCCATCGTACCAAAAGAGAAAGATCGTGATTCTGTAATGAATGCAGTCCATCAACTTGCCGATCAATTAAACAATGCAAAATATGCAGGCTTACCACTTCGAGTGGAGATTGACGATAGGGACATGCATGGTGGAGCCAAAAATTGGGAATGGATAAAAAAAGGAGCACCAATAAGGGTAGAAATTGGACCTAGGGATATTGAAAAGGGTTCCGTGGCCGTTACGAGAAGAGACAAATCTCACAAAGAAAAGCAGTTTATCCAAGCTCAAGAATTTTTAGAAGAAGTAGGAAATATCTTGCAGCAAATTCAATCAAATCTTTTAGCAGAAGCTACAGAATTTCGTGATGCAAATATGCAGAAAATAGATTCTATGGAGGACTTTATTCAGTTTTTTACTCCATCAAATACAGAAAAACCAGAAATTCATGGTGGCTTCGCACTGTGCCATTGGGCCGGTTCCAATGAAGAAGAGGAAAAAATTGCTAAAGATTATAAAGTGACTATCCGCTGTATTCCTCATGGCGATCAGTTTACTGAAGAGGGAACCTGTATTTTAACGGGTAAGCCCAGCAATAGAAGAGTTGTTTTTTCAAAAGCTTATTAAAAATGTCTGAACCTAAGATAGACCTTTATATCAAACCCGAATGTCCATGGTGCGTTGCTGTCGTTGCATGGCTCAAAAAAAATGGATATCGTTTTAGAGAATACGATGTCATTTCTGATGAATCAAAATTTGATGAAATGGTTAAAATGACAGGGCAAAATTTTGCACCATGCATGCGACTCCGAATGGATGGTTCAGTCGATAAAATCTTATCTGATTTCGGTGTAGAAGAGCTTGTAGATTTAATCGAAGAAATAGGCTTAATGCCTGATAATGAATAATCTTAAATTACACTAAAATTCATGCAAATAAATAGATTCAATTCACTCAATTACTTAATGAGTTTATTTTGTGTATTTTCTCCGTTGAGTTTTCTTAATGCGGAAGAGACTACTCAAAAAGCTGAGTACGTAATAATGATTAGTTGCGATGGGCTGCGACCTGATGCAGTTGAATTTCTTGGACCCAAGTGGGCACCAAACTTTTATCGGCTCATTAATGAGGGGGCCCACACTCATAATGCCCGAACAGATTTTGATTATACGATTACTTTGCCCAATCATACATCTATGCTAACAGGCCGAGGAGTGGTTGGTGAAAAAGGGCATGCATGGACAGAAAATAATACTCCTAAAATAGGTCAAATGATTCACAGAAACAAGAAAGCCTATATTGCAAGTGCATTTGATGTTGCCCATGATCATGGTCTAAGAACAGGTTTATACAGCAGTAAGGATAAGTTTATTGTTTACGATTTAAGTTATAATGAAAGAAGTGGCAAATCAGACACTACAGGGGAAGATAATGGTAAGGATAAGTTAGATGATTATCATCATAATGATAAAACAGAAGAGCTCCTTAAAACATTCACTGACTCACTTAAAAAGGATCCTTACGGATTAAGCATGTTACACCTGAGAGATCCTGACACGTCCGGTCATGCTCATGGATGGGATATTTCTTCGAGGTCCATTTATATTTATGCTGTTTCTAAAATGGATTGGATTGTTGGAAAGTTACTTCAGTTCATTGAATCAAATGAAAAAATGAAGGGTAAAACAGCCTTAATTCTTACTGCAGATCATGGTGGAAGACTCGAAACGAAAACGCATACCAAGTCTGACGAAAAGTTGAATTTTACTATTCCCTTTTACGTATGGGGAGCAGGTGTTGATGAAGGATTAGAGCTTTATGAAGTTAATCCCAACACCAGAAAGGAACCGGGTGAGATAAATCCAACATATGATTTAGCCGAAGCCCAACCTATAAGGAATGGAGACGTAGGTAATCTAGCACTATCTTTACTTGGCTTACCTTCTATTGAAGGTTCAACAATAAATGCTAAACAAAACCTAAAGGTAAAAAAATCCAAAGATCAATAATAGAGATCAGGATCTCACATAACTAAGCGCATTGGGGAAACCAAAAAATATTCAAGAGCCCGAGAAGGAGTTACGCTTTACTCGATCTAGACAAGCCATAACATTTGTCGCAGCTGGTTTAATTTCTTTATGCATTTTAGGATTTATATGGTTCCAAGTTTATTTTAACGGTTTGGGAAACAATCAAAACGGACCTTTAATTTTTCCAATTCTATGCAGCATTATTTTAATCACGATGGCAGTTCTATTTTTTTTAGTAGCCATTCATTGTACACAGCATGCTTTAATCATACTTTCACCCTTGGGTCTCGAGTTATTTCCTTTTTGGTTTCCAGTCAAAAATTTCAGGATGTTATATTGGTCTGAAATTAATGATGCTAAAATTAATAAAGAAATGAATTTACTATCGATAGATTGTAATAACGGCAGTAAAATTTTTATATCTATAAAACCGATACCAACTAAAATTAGATCCTATTTAAAAACGGCAATAGATGGAAGAATGCAAGAAAAGCATAAAGATACTTAATAGTTTACAAAGTTGCCATTACGAAAGATGGAAATTTCAAAAAGGAAAAAATCGTACCCCGTAAGTTCTGAATTTAAGGAGTACTTATTCAAATACGGGCGGCATCAGGAAACTATTCCCAAAATCTATAGTGACTTGCATCGATTCAATGAGGCCATTCAGTATGAGTCACCTGACGGATCAGAAACCAATTGGCAAACGGTGATGTATAAGCCTAATGAAATGGCTGAGCTAAGGTCCAGACTCACAAGCATATATGTTAACCTTAAAATGGGTGGCGATGCACAGAAAGCCAAACACCTTGATGTGGAGAGAATTGATTTTGGAGTTTTTGGAAATTCGCGACCTTTTAGAATTAGAATAATCAATCGGTATAATGATAATTTTGACCACTATTATGTAAAAGTGGCCGATGCTTCTAGAGTATACGGTCTAGAGCTAGAGCACATCTTATCCCCAACCAGAATCAATTATTTAGTCAATGGGGGCACATTAATAGAAGAGCATATTGCTGGCCTCCCTGGTAATGTATTTTTAAAAGATTTACAAAAAAGAGAAGACCTCCACGCGGTAAGAGTTGCGAAGGAGTTTGTAAAATTCAATGAACGCTGCTTTGTGAGACTGCTCGGTGATATGAGGTCAGTTAATTACGTTGTCGATATGACTCCTGATTTTGAAGAGGTCCAATATCGAGTCAGACCGATCGACTTTGATCAACAGTCTTATGAGGGGAACCGTAAAATCTATTTAGCTCAATTTTTTGCCGATAATTTTCCGATCGTTGATATGGTTATGAATTTACTTAATCAGGAAACTATTGAGCAGTATCAAAAAGAGGAAAGAACACTCATATCAAGGCGATACCGATCAGCTGAAAGGCGCGTAGGCGAGCTATTAGACCTCATGTCCAAAGAGCAGCTTTCAACGCCGGAAAAAACCAAACAGCTAAATCAGGATTTAGCCGAACATTATCAAACAAATATTTTTAAAAACGCAGACACGATGGGTAAAATCGTGCGCACTCATATCGAGTATCTTTTAGGATTAAGCTAAATAGTTAGCCCTTTTTAGGCATTGGTCTATGCGGCCAAGAAGGAGTTCCTGGAGGGTCAGGCGCGTGAGGAGTTTTACCTAATCCATAATCCTCAGCCTGCATATCCAGATCTTTAAACCAATTTTTATCTCTTATGAATCCATAAAAACTTGGGTAGAAAGGATCAACATAATCTACATCTGCTTTACCTGGAACTTTTAATCCAGTTAGGTGATAGCACGCGTTAACCACGATACGACGAAGACCCTCACTTACAAAGTCACAGGATGCTCCTGCAGTAGTGCAAAAAGCTTCACCTTTTGTTTTGCCGTCTGGTGCCACATAAGGGTGTAGCCAAGCCAGTGCCTGCATAGGGTCATTCTTTTTGCCGTCAACATTTTCAGATTTGGGATCCATAGTCTTGGTTACCGCACCTCTCAAAAGAATTGTATCCTGATCCGTAAGATGGCGAACCCCATAAACATCTGATGGTGCAAAAACATCACCTACTCCATTTAAAACTTCGTGATCCTTGTTTTTCTCTTCAACAACTCCACGTGCACCTTCTCTTTTATGGCCTCCATGATGATTAACCCATTGTTCGCCAAGAATTTTTCTACCAAATGCTCCAAAACCAATGGCACCTTCACCTGAGCCGAATTTATTTCCACCAGTAAAAGCATGAGTGGCTGTTCTAAAGCCAATGACAGGCTTACCAGCATTTAGAAAGTTTGTAATAGGCAACGCTTCTTCTTGAGATGGCTGTCTAAAACGAGTCCCGATGATCATGAGATCAGCTTTATCCAAAGCTTTAAGCCCCCTAAGACCTTTTTGGTTATTGGGGTCAATGTAACCGTCTGTCCATGAGAAAATAATGGTGCAATCAAAACCATGCTTTTGAGCTAATATTTTACCAAGCATTGGACCAGATTCTTCTGATCGGTATTCTTCGTCACCTGTAATAATAACGATGTGTTTACCCTTGCCTGGGCCATCTTTTCCTTTCAGAAAAAGCGTATCGGCTGCGTTAGCAAAAGAAGTTACTAATAGAGATATCAATAATAGTTTGAGAGATTTTTTAATCATTTTTCAAAAGGTGTTCAGGACAATTTTTCTAAATATTGCACCAATAATTCTTCTTAAAAAGAATAAAACTCGATAAATCATGGTTAACCTCAAAAAATATCCCTATCCAAGAGCTTATTGTACAAAACTTGCCAGCATTATTATTATCGTTTAAAGACAATTGATGAAATTAGCTCCAACAAAAATTAAGAAGTTATTCACCATTCTTACTTTGCTTCTTGGCGTTACGCCCTTTTGCTCAGCCCAGTTTTATGGTGATCCACCTGATCAGACTCACCCTTGGGCGATACATGATAATAATAGACCACAACCTCCAAGGGTAGAACCAGCAAAAAGCCCTGGTGGTGCTCCTTCTGATGCGATTGTCTTGTTTGATGGAACAGTGGACTCATTCAAGGAAAATTGGATCCATACTAACAATAAGCGCAAGAAGGATTGGAAGATACAAGACGGCGCACTCGTCTCTGTTGGCGGTGCTGGATCAATTGCATCTAAGGCTCAATTTTCTGATTGCCAGTTGCACATTGAATGGTCTGCTCCGACTAAAATCGTGGGAAGTAGTCAGGGAAGAGGAAATAGCGGAGTTTTTCTTATGGGCAAAACTGAAGTTCAAGTGCTTGATAATTATAATAATCCTACTTATCCAGATGGATTTGCCGGATCTATTTATGGAGTCATGCCACCTATGGCCAATCCTCTCAAAGCACCTGGAAAATGGCAAAGTTATGATATTATTTTCAGAAGACCGATTCTGAAGGATGGGAAAGTGTTAGATGAAGGTTCAATGACCGTTCTTGTCAACGGAGTCGTAGTCCAAGATTCAACTCCTTTAGAGGGTGGGGGTGGACACCGAGCTCGCTCAAAGCCAAGGGCTTTTCCCGAGAAGGGACCTCTTTCTTTGCAAGACCACGGTAATCCAGTAAGATTTAGGAATATATGGTATAGAGAATTGAGAAAAAGACCACTCGAGGGTGGAACGGACGGTAAAATATCTCCTGAAGCAACCGCCAAAAAACGAGTCGAGATCGCTGCAAATATACGCAAAGACGCTCAAACCAAACAGGGCAAAGAGAAGTTGTTAAGATTAATGGAATCACTCTACTACCAGAAACATGAAGAGGCTTACGCTCAGGCTGAAGCTCTTGGCGAGAAGTTCGTATATGAAGTTGCTGAAAAACCAGAAGGTCGTAAGAGCGATGTTATGCAACTTAACAATGCGGTTAAGTATCTAGTAAAACATAATATAATGCCTTCAGATCATCCCGGTATTGGGGCAATAAAAGATCTCATCGAAGAGAACGGCTGGAATAAATAATCAATCAATTCCAAAAAGAAGGGCCCGTCCTATTTGGACGGGCCCTAGCATTTTAATTATTTAATAATTGGGAATTATGCCTCAAATTTCCAGTCTCCTCTGTAATTTACAGTCTTTAGGAGCTTATCAGCTTCAGCATCACCAACACATTCCTCTTTAGCTGGATCCCACTTGATTGCTCTACCTAGTTTATCGGAAACGTATCCAATGTGGCCAGGTGTTGCTGAACGGTGTCCAGTTTCTGCAGTACAGATGCAATCTTTACGTGTTCTGATTCCATCAATAAAGTTTTGATGGTGTCCGCCTACGGTTTTATAAGCCTTTTTCGGGCCACGATCATTTTTCTCAATGATCCAATCTTTGTTGGAGGCTTCTATTCTTCCACGATCGACGTAAATCCATCCATTTTCACCATGCCATTCGGTACCCATGCTTCTATTCTTGTCCTTACCCATCTTATGCTTATTAGATAAGGTTACAGTGTAGCCTCCAGCATATTCTGAGACAACGGTGTAGTCGAGTGGCTGATCATACATGCCTTTACCGTGGTAACGGAATCCTTTGGCTTCGACTTTGATTGGACCACTCTTGTCCATTTCGAGGCCCCAATGGGCTATGTCGTTGTGATGACCAATCCAGTCCATTAGTTGTCCGCCGCCGTAGTCTAGGCACCAACGCCAATTCCAGTGAAGACGCTTAGGATGAAATGGTAACATTCTGCTGGGTCCGCACCAAAGGTCATAATCGATATGATCAGGAATCGGTTGTGCGACTTTGCCTTCTTCATTGGTGCCGCCACCGGTTGGAAGACCAACTTTAACTTCTTTAATTTTTCCAAGAACACCGTTCATTACAGCCTCTGCTGCTACACGCATACGAGAACTTGAGCGTTGTTGAGAACCAACCTGGAAAATTGCTTTGTTCTTAGCCGCTGCTTTATAAACGGCCTGACCTTCTGCGAAAAGATGAGTTATTGGTTTTTCGCAATAAACATCTTTTTTGTTATTTAGAGCCTCAAGACAAGCCAATGAGTGCCAGTGGTCAGGTGTACCAACAATAACGGCATCCAAGTCCTTCATGGCACAAAGATCTCTAAAATCGGTGAAGGTTTCACAATCTTTGTTTCCATTTTTTTGATTCACATGATCGCGCGCCCTGTTCATGTTGTTTTTATCAGGGTCGCAAACAGCAATACCACGAGTGCCACTTTTGCCCATCAAATTTCTGAGGTTACCTGTTCCTTGTCCACCACAGCCAATAAGGCCAAGTGTAATCTGGTTACTAGGTGCATCAGCTCCTAGCACAGAAGAAGGAATGATTGTCGGTGCAGCCAATGCACTGGCCGCGGATGTTTTTAGAAAGTTTCGTCTCTTCATAAGCCCTCTAGTCTCTCGAAATGATGCCGTCATTCAAGAAAAAAAGAGAAAATAACCTAAAAACCTATAGGTATTTGGCCAATGAGGGTCAAAGCATCAATTGGAACTTGTCCAAACTGGTTGTGTCCAAGCTTTTTCAATTTGTCCTTTAAAAGAGGGATTTGGATGATTCCTTGAGGAATAGACAGTGGCTCGAAAGTACCAATCATTTTCAGATAATTGATATTTAACTTTTATACCTTCGAAACTGGCAAAAACTTTTCCTATCTTTCGAGGATCATTTTCTTCACCTTTTTTCGTTCCCGTAATTTTAGTGCTGTATTCGATTCCGTCCTCGGCTTTAATTTCAAATTCTATGATGCCTTCTTTTTGACTTCTACGAAGATGCTTAAAATGAACTCCGCTGGTTGCATAGAAATTACCAGCATTAATTGAATTCACAATGGTGTCCTCATTTAGTGTAGGGCTATTAACCATTATCCACCCCCTTCCGGGTTTAGAATCACCACCGTGATAATGATGAGAATCATCTGAGGAAATTCCAAATAGTGGAAGAGCATTAAGTTTGGAAAGGCGTATGGTATTAGCTATGTCCCAAATTTTTTCATCGCCGGGTCTCTTTGCGTCCCCCTTATGATTTATACTAGGGTGGCCGTTGTAGACCTCAAAAAATTTTTCTTCAAGTACGTGGGCTATATCTTCAGCTGTAATGGACCACCCAAAGTTTGGATGATTGATATGAGCAAACATTGGCTTATTCAAACGGGAAGCTTGTTCCTGAACGGCAATAATATTGTTACGCATAGTTTCGCGTAATGAATTTCCTTTCTTGGGT
>MDTB01188104.1_pt1 | contig 12350 bp, 10 predicted proteins | sample 811161 | NCBI WGS metagenome assembly MDTB01 (sample SAMN05326650, study PRJNA326480) | marine metagenome | isolation source: seawater | place: Mediterranean Sea | collected 2009 | reverse complement strand
ATAGCGTTTTTAATTTAAAAGTATTCAGTATCAGGTTGGAAAAAGTTTTTAATGTGTCAAATTATGCCAAAATAGTGACAACTTTTAAAAACCTTAGTATTGCGTAAAATCTGTTCATTATGAATAAAAAACCAAAACTATTTTTGGTGTTTAGTTCTATGTTTTTTTTTGCTTAACCCCCGTGCTAATATTCAAATATAATCTGCTTTTTATTTGTTTTTCACGTGAAATTGAAGCTGACATTTAATACTAAGTAATAGCTATGGATTTACTATTTTAACTAACGATTCTATTAGGTCAAGAGATCTAGAAACCGTATCAATAGCTTTCCTATTATTTTGAGAGATTTTTTATTGAAAACAGTTTAGATTTAGAGTCTATTTGAGAGATAAATTTTCTTTTAATTTAATAGGAAGGCTACCTTTTTTATGGATAAGATCATCAAAGGGTCAAAAAACTCTCTAGAGTCAAAGTCTTTAGACTATCATTTGCAGCCTTATACTAACCCTGAATTGGTCAGTCAAAGCGGTCCTCAGATAATCCATTCAGGCGATGGAATAAAAGTAACAGATATCGATGGTAACTCATACATTGAGGGTATGAGCGGATTATGGTGTGCTTCGTTAGGGTTCAAGGAGCCCACTCTTATAGAGGCAGCTATTTCACAGATGGAAGCGTTACCTTTTTACCACTCTTTTACTGGTAAAACTTCGGCACCAGCAATAAGACTATCTGAAAAACTGATTGAAATATCACCAGATAATTTGCAAAAGGTTTTCTTTTGTAACTCAGGATCTGAAGCAAATGATACGGCAATCAAGATTGTATGGTATTATCAGGCCGCCAAAGGAAAACCTGAGAAAACTAAGATCATTAGTCGAAAAGGTAGTTATCATGGTGTGACGTTGGCCGCAGCCAGCTTAACTGCACTACCTTATGCACAAGTAGGTTTTGGCTTGCCATTAGATTTTGCTCTACACACTACATCTCCCCATTACTTTCAAAAATCATATGATCAGGAAACGGAGTTAGAGTTCTCTACTCGTTTGGTATCTGACTTAGAGATTTTAATTAACAGTCATGGTGCTGAAAACATTGGTGCTTTTATTGCAGAACCATTGATGGGTGCAGGTGGTGTGATATTGCCTCCAGAAAAATATTTTAGTTTGATACAGCCTGTACTAAAAAAACATGACATACTGATGATAGCTGATGAAGTCATTTGTGGCTTTGGGCGCACAGGAAATATGTGGGGAAGTGAAACTTTTAATATCCTTCCTGACATATTAACCTGTGCCAAAGGTTTATCCTCTGCATATATTCCCATTTCTGCTGTACTAATGTCTAACGATATTGCTGAAGAAGTAGAAAGGCAGGCGGTAAGACTTGGACAGTTTGGTCATGGTTATACATATTCAGGTCATCCTGTAGCGGCTGCAGTTGCCTTAAAAACAATCGAAATAATGGAGGAGAGAGGGGTTCTAGATCATGTGAAAGCAATGGAGAAACTTTTTCTTGAAAGGGTGTCAGATTTGGATAGATATAGTTGTGTTGGAGATGTAAGAGCAATTGGTTTAATTGGAGCTGCAGAATTTATTAAGCCTGGTACGGATAGAGAAAAGTTAGACCCAAACTATAAGTTTGCAACTACGGTAGTGAAAGCCATTCAAGAAAATGGTGTAATTCTAAGAGCATTACCAATTGATGGCATCGCATTTTGTCCTCCTTTAGTTATAACTGAATCAGAGATCAACGAAATGTTTGATCGTATCCAATCGGTTTTATTTAAAATGGATAAGATAGCAAAAACATTAAGTTAATTTTTCAGTTTAGAAAAAACCTATTATTATGTTTTCCACCAAATATTATAAATATTTTTAAATTGAACTTGACTCCTAAAGTTAGCAGTACATAGAAGACATGGAGACTATAATAATCAATCTTTTATTTTGCCTTATTGGTTTAGTGGGCCTTTATTTTGGGGGTGAAAAGTTAGTTAGTGGTTCAGTTACCATAGCTAACAGCTTAGAATTAACCCCACAACTGATAGCAATAACAATCATTGCTCTAGGGACTTCTCTTCCAGAACTGGCCGTGTCAGTGAGCGCAGTACTTAAAAGTTCACAAGATATAGCCTTCGGTAACGTCGTTGGCAGTAACATCTCTAATCTCTTGTGTGTTTTGGGTTTAGCAGCAGTTGCAGCACCACTATATATTCCGATTGGATCACTTAAATTAGAGATTTTTTGGTTATTAATAGCCAGTAGTATTTTTACAATTACAGCCCAACTTTTTAGTAGCATAACTTTATGGGGTGGTATCGTATTTATATTACTTTTAGCCCTAATCAATGGTCACTTAGCTTATGTTTCCTTTTCAAGAAAAAATGGTGTAGTAACAAATAAGCTGGCCAATGCTACGAAGAAAAAAGAAAAACTCGTATATGGATTGCTCCTAGTTTTTTTTGGTGTCATATTATTACTTGGATCAGCAGAATTAGTTGTTTGGTCATCAAAAAAAATAGCAGTATCTCTATTTGTTCCAGAGGTGTTCATAGGTCTTACAATAATTGCTCTAGGGACATCTTTACCTGAAATTGCAGCATCTGTTGTGGCGGTAAGAAAAGGGTACTCAGAAATTGCAATAGGTAATATAATTGGCTCAAATATTTTTAATTGTTTGGGCATAATTGGGGCATCGGCAATTTCTTCAGGGTCAAGCAAATTTGTAGCACCAGAAAATCTTTTGAAATTCGATATAATGATTATGCTCTTGATAACAATTATTACAGGTACGATTTTACTATTAGCAAAAAAGGTAGGCAGATTTTTAGGAGTTATTTTTCTTTGCACATACTTGATTTACATTTTAAGTAGCTTTCAGCAGATTTGAAAAACTAAGCTTTTACTAGAAGTGAAAAAATTTGATAGAAAATTTTGGAACTATTTTTAAAAGTAAAATTTATTTAGTATATCACTTAAGCAAAATCTGATTCGACACCTTTTATGGTTGGATCCCATATAATATTTGTGAAAGAGTTTGTTAGTAAAAAATGGAAGAGACTACTGAAGTAAAGGAACTTAAGAGGGAAATTGCAAAACTCCGTCTAGAGGGGAATTTGAGAAAATCCTTGTCCAATCAGTTATCAATCCAAAAGAAAATTGCTGACGATGCCAAAGCTGAAGCTGAAGCTAAATCCAAGGAAGTTGAAGCTATCTCCAACAAACTGGCTAAATACCTTTCCCCTCAAATTCACCAGCAAATTTTTAGTGGGAAACAGGATGCTGAGGTGAAAAGTTATCGGAAAAAGTTGACTGTATTTTTTTCTGACATTGTTGGCTTTACCGATATCTCTGATGAATTAGAATCCGAAGAGATGACCAATTTGCTGAATTTTTATCTTAATGAAATGTCTAAAATTGCATTAAAATTTGGGGGTACTATTGATAAGTATATTGGAGATGGTTTGATGGTTTTCTTTGGTGACCCAGAAAGTGAGGGACCTGAAAAAGATGCTGAGAGATGCATAGATATGGCTTTAGATATGCAACGCTTGATGCGAGAATTAGCAGGGTACTGGGGCAAGCATTATAGTTTGAAAAAAGATTTACAAATTAGGATAGGGATTAACACTGGGTTTTGTACTGTGGGTAACTTTGGTAGTTTGGATCGTCTTGATTATACAGCTATTGGTAGCACAGTAAATTTAGCAGCTAGATTGGAAGCTTTGGCTGGTCCAGGATCAATCTTAGTTTCAGAGGATACCCACTCCTTGATGGAAACATTCTTTATGTTTAAGGAACCAAAAGAGGTAAAAGTAAAGGGGTTCATAAGGCAAATGAAATGCTTTGAACTAAATCAGGCTGATCACTCCAAAGATGACATATTACAAATGACTGGGAAAGGATTTGAGGTTAAAATAAATAGGAATTTGACCGACAAAAATGCTATTGAAGAACTACAAGTGGAGTTAAACAAAGTAAAAAAAGCCTTTAACTCCAAACAGAAGGATGAAGGTTCAACTTTATAAAATCTAATATTTTTTAGTTTAAGTACTGGCGACCCCGGGAAGATTCGAACTCCCGACCTGATGATTAGAAGTCATCCGCTCTATCCAGCTGAGCTACGGGGCCTTTATTAATGAGTCCACGGTATTTTTTTATTATGCTTAAAATTGTCACCGTAACCATTTTCTCTAATAATATGTTTTCTCACATTTGGTTTTTGTACTATAAAAGGAATCCCTTTACTTTTTGCAAAATTAGTAGCAGCTTGTTCCGTTTTAAATTTAATTTGTACCTGGGAATTAGTATCCTTAGAACCTGTCCAGCCCATTAGTGGATCAATAGTTTTGACTAAGTTATACTCCAATTCCATAACCCAGGATTTAGTTTGCGCCATTCCAGATTGCATTGCTGATTTTGCTGGCCTGAATATTCTTGCTACCACGAATTTTCCTGTTCACATAAAAACCTGACTAAAGTTTATAAATTTTAAAAATATTAACATAACTGGTTCTAACAACAAAAATAGAATTTGCAATAGTGGTATATTGGTATTACCTTCCTCAGATCCAAGTTCAGGCATAGTATTAGGTTTCTCAGGTCAGACTGATTAATTAATACCTGTCAATATATCCTAAATAGAGAAATTGTAAGAGTGAAAAAAGAGAAATTAGAGTCAGGGAAAAAATTCAAGCTTAGTTCAGAATTTTTACCCTCTGGTGATCAACCGAAGGCAATAAAAAGCCTGGTTTCTGGGTTACGCCAATCGGAAAGAAACCAGGTGTTACTTGGTGCTACGGGTACTGGGAAAACTTTTACAATGGCTCATATCATTGATAAAACCCAGAGACCAGCAATAATACTTGCTCCCAATAAAACCTTAGCTGCTCAACTCTATGGAGAATTTAAAAATTTTTTTCCAGATAATGCAGTAGAGTATTTTGTTTCATTTTATGACTACTATCAGCCAGAAGCTTATGTTCCTCGGTCTGACACTTACATAGAAAAAGATGCGCAAATAAATGAGCAAATAGATAGGATGAGACACTCGGCTACTCGAGCATTATTAGAACGGGATGATGTCATAATTGTAGCATCTGTTTCCTGTATCTATGGTATAGGTTCCGTAGAGACCTATGGTGCAATGACCCAAGATCTAAGGGTGAAAAACTCCTATGATTTACGAGAAATAATTCATAGTTTGGTAACCCAACAATACCGGCGAAATGATCAAAATTTTAAGCGAGGAACTTTTAGGGTAAGAGGGGATGCCCTTGAGGTTTGGCCAGCGCACTTAGAGGATCGCGCCTGGAGGCTATCATTTTTTGGTGAAGAATTGGAGAGTTTGGATGAATTTGACCCATTGACTGGTGTAAAAGTCAGAAATCTTGAAGTAATTAGGATATATGCGAACTCCCACTATGTTACTCCAAAACCTACCCTTCAGCAGGCGATTAAAACTATCAAAATTGATCTAAAACATAGATTGAAAGAGTTAACTGAAAGGAAAATGTTACTAGAAGCACAAAGATTAGAGCAAAGAACAAATTTTGATCTTGAAATGATTGAGGCTACAGGTGCCTGTAGTGGAATTGAAAATTATTCACGCTATTTGACAGGCCGAAAAGTGGGTGAACCTCCCCCAACCCTATTTGAATATATTCCAGAAAATGCTATCGTATTTGCCGATGAAAGTCATGTTGCAATACCCCAGTTAGGAGGAATGTACAAAGGTGATCACAGAAGGAAACTAACTCTTTCTGAGCATGGCTTTAGGTTGCCATCATGTCTAGATAATCGTCCTTTAAAGTTTGAAGAGTGGGATGCTATGAGGCCGCAAACTATCTTTGTATCGGCGACGCCAAGCCAGTGGGAAATGTCAGAGTCTCAGGGTGTATTTGTTGAACAAATAATTAGGCCAACAGGTTTAGTTGATCCACTAATAGAGGTCCGCCCTGTTGAGACCCAGGTAGAAGATTTACTTGATGAGGTAAAATTAGCTTCCAGTAAGTCCTTACGGACACTTTGTACGGTTTTAACAAAAAGGATGGCAGAGGATTTGACGGAGTTTCTACATGAAAAAGGAGTAAGGGTCCGCTACTTACATTCTGACATAGATACTCTAGAACGTATTGAGATTTTAAGAGACTTACGAATTGGAACTTTTGATGTGCTTGTTGGAATTAATCTTTTAAGGGAAGGGTTAGATATTCCAGAATGTGGTTTAGTAGCCATTTTAGATGCAGATAAAGAGGGCTTTTTGAGGTCCCAAACTTCTTTAATACAAACAATTGGTAGGGCTGCTCGTAATGTTGATGGAAAGGTTATTATGTATGCAGACAAAATAACTGGTAGTATTAGGGCTGCGAGGGAAGAGACAGAACGCCGAAGGAAGAAGCAAATGAACTATAATACAGAAAATGGTATCACGCCTGAAAGTATAAGGAAGAATATTTCAGACGTACTTGAAGGAATATATGGCGGATCAGTCGATATGGAGAGAGTTACAGCTAAATTAGAAACATCTCCTAAATTTGGAAACAATTTGCAGGCTCATATTGAAAATTTACAAAAAGAAATGTTTTTAGCGGCTGAAAATTTGGAATTTGAGCAAGCAGCTAGCCTACGAGACGAAATAAATGAACTGGAAAAAGCAGAGCTTGCAATTGGGGAAAATCCATTAATTCGACAATCGGAGTTAAATAAAAAAAGAAAACCTGAGAGATCAAATGGTCGATCAAAAGGTGGTATAGCGGGCACCAGAACCATTAGAAGTAAAGCGCAAAAACGATAGGTAAATTATGTCTTTTTATGCGCCAGAATTTTGTGAACGAACCGGGAATACTCCATTTATAAGCCAGGTATCAGATTTATATTGCCTTAACTCATAATCAAACACATAAATTCTCTCTTTTGAGTCCATAAACAGCACTCTTTGGATTAAAGCACCTTCAAAAAAGGTAAACTCAAGAAATTTATAATCTTTTGCTGACCAAATCATTGGATACCCTTCTCGCACCATTTTACCAAAAATCTCAGCATTAGAAAATTTTGATTTGATAAAGGGAGAAGCAAATGTGTAAGCGGCTTTCATATCAGACTTTTGGAATGCATCTATCTGTAATGATATAACCTGGTGAGCTTTTGCCTTAAGGTTTTTTAGTTCATTTTCTTTAACTTGTTCGGTTGAAGCTTTGGTCAGGATTGGCATTCCTAAAATTACTATCCAAATAGGTACTATTAAAAAAGTAATTCTAAATACTGCATTGAGTTTTCCTAGATATACCACTAAGCTATCCTCGCTAAATAAATTCAATTTGATATGTTTATACTTTAATTTGATATGAATGTTGAATTAAGCACTAAATGACAAATTGCAAACTTTTTTGTCAAAGGTCCTTAAGTTGAAGTTTATCGGCAATCAAACCTCTAGTTTCCTCAACACCATATAAAGAAATAAAGCTGCCTAGTCGTGGACCAGTGTTTGTTCCCAAAAGAATTTGATATATGGAAGTAAACCAATCTTTTAATTGTTCAAAATTCTGTTCTTTACCAATAGTAAATACCAAAGATTGTAACTCGTCCTTATTGGCGGATTCTCCTACCTTTTCTAGTCTAGAATAGAGGTCTAGCAACGCCTGTCTCTCTTGCTTGTTAGCACTTCTGAATTTTTTCTTTGGTTTAACAAAGTCTTTATAGTAGCGAATTGCATACTTAACCGCTTCCTCGAGACCTGGATGATTGCTTTTTTTTACATTTGGAGCATAACGGGCTATAAATCCCCATAGGATAGCTTCGTCTTCTGATCCAGATGCCACAACAAGGTTTAGTAGCATTGAGAAAGAAATTACCATATCAGATAAAGGCGGCAGTCCAGAATGTACATGCCATACAGGATTCTTTAGTCTATCTTCATTGGTTTGAGTCGTATATTTTTTTAAGCTTTGGTGGTACTCATCCATCATTTTTGGAATCACATCAAAAAATAGTCGTTTAGCTGTTTTTGGTTTTTGGTACATGAAGTAACTTAGCGACTCTTGACTAGCATAACGCAGCCAGTCCTCTATAGATAGGCCATTACCCTTAGACTTAGAAATTTTTTGACCTTGCTCGTCTAAAAATAGTTCATAGTTTAATAATTCGGGAGGTTTCCCACCCATAACCTTGCAGATTTTTGAGGCCAACTCAGCAGATGGAATTAAATCTTTTCCAAACATTTCATAGTCAATACCTAAAACAAACCAACGCATTGCCCAGTCTGGTTTCCATTGTAATTTAACTCTTCCTGCCTTTACTGAAATCTCAATCTTTTCTCCATCAGGCTCTTTGTAAACAATAGTTCCAGTTGACTTATTAATGGACTCAACGGCTACTTGAAGTACCTTACCACTTTTTGGGCTGATGGGTAAAAATGGAGAATACGTTAATTGTCGTTCCTTCCTTAAAGAAGGAAGTATCAAATCCATGATTTTCTCATAGTTTTCGAGTACTCTAATCAATCCATTATCAAAGGCACCTTCAGTATATTTGTTTGTAGCGGAAACAAATTGGTAATCAAAATTATATTTATCCAGAAATTCCTTCAGCTTATTATTATTGTAATCCCCAAAGCTTTTAGATTCCCCAAATGGATCTCTCACTACCGTTAATGGAAGATCTAGATCTTCCATCAGTTTATCCGAGTTTGGTACATTGATAGGTACTTTTCTTAGCCCATCTAGATCATCTGAGAAACAGATCAATTTTGTTGGAATATCACTCAGCTGTTCAAAGGCTTTCTTAACCATAGTAGTCCTAACCACTTCTCCAAATGTTCCGATATGTGGTAATCCTGAGGGCCCATAACCAGTTTGAAATGCCACAAATTCTTTTTTTCTATGGTCATTTTCATATCTTTCCAAAACCCGTTTAGCTTCCACGAAGGGCCAAGACTTATTAGAACTTAATGTATTGGCGTCAAAATTCATGTAATGTTCCTTGCTAGATTAGCTGGCCTTATTAATGCCTTAGTGGAGAGCGCTTCTAAAGATTAAAAATACAATATTTCTTAACTAGGATTTCTAATATCGTCAAACCAAAAACAATGTGCTATGATACTTTATGAGGTTTTATGAATAAAAGTATAGATAGTTCGCCGCTGATGACGGCGCAGGATTCCCTAGTAGCTATAATGATAGCAGGTGGAGCATCTGACGAAAATATGTCTAATAGAGAATTAGTATCTATAAGTAGAATAGTTGACCATCTCCCAGTATTTAAGAACTATGAGCCAAGTAAAATAAAGCTTATTGCTGAAATGGTTTTTGATCTGTTTGAAGAGGAAGACGGTCTAGATGCATTATTTGGTTTGGTTAGAGAAGCTCTCCCAGAAAAATTATATGAAACGGCATATGCCTTAGCATGTGACGTTGCTGCTTCAGATGGTAAATTACCCGAAGTACAATTACGATTTTTGGAAGAAATAAGGCACGAACTTAATATTGATCGATTGCACGGGGCAGCCATAGAAAGGGGAGCAAGAGCTCGCCATATGGTTCTAGACTAGATAATTTAATAGAATTTTCAATCATAGTTCTTAAGTCCAGAAACCTTGTTCACGGAGTTCTGTAGATGAAACATTCCTCATCGGACCTATAAGTAGCGTCCAAACGGGCGGGGGTAGTGTAGAGAGGTTAAAAGCTTCTTCTCGAGTTATTCGGAAGCGTTTGTATCGGTTTGCAGTAGGTGACAGCCCAGCTTTGATTTGTTCTCCGGGCCTGGCAAGTACCCCTATAGGTACATTCTTAACTATCCAGTTCCACTTATCCCATTTATGAAAGTTTACTAGATTATCAGCTCCCATAAGCCATACAAATTTTACACCAGGGTAAATACACTGAAGTCTATTAATGGTTTCTGCTGTAAACTGTGATCCTAGCCTACTTTCAATATCGGTTATTGTAACAGCTGGGTGCTGCATTATCTTTCTTGAGGCCTCGTATCTCTTTGAGAGTTTTTCAGGCTTTCTATCCTTAAGAGGATTACTAGGACTTACTAACCACCAGATCTTAGACAAATTGAAAGCTTTTATTGCCTGCTTTGTTATATGAACATGACCTTCATGTGGGGGATCGAAGGACCCTCCCAATAAACCTATAGTTGAGCCTGGCAATCCTAATGGGCGACCTATCAATGTCTTCTCCTTTAAAATACCAGAACTGGTAAAGCTTATTTATTAAAGAGTTTAGGAAGATTAATATATCGTGAAACTCTTTGTTGCAATACATACACAAAATTTAATATACATTCACCAGAAGTAGTAATTCTTGTAAAGGATAAATTATGGCTGCAGTGAAATATGTCTATCACATGAATGACGTTTCGAAAACTTTTCCAGGTGGTAAGAAATGTTTCGAAAATATTCACCTATCTTTCCTTCCTGGTGTAAAAATAGGGGTCGTGGGCATTAATGGAGCTGGTAAAAGTAGTCTTATGAAAATTATGGCTGGATATGACAAAGAGTATACTGGAGAGGCCTGGTCGGCGGAAGGGGTAAATGTTGGTTATTTGCCTCAGGAGCCAGTCCTAGATGATAGTCTTACAGTTAGAGGAAATATTATTAAGGCTGTCGAGGAGAAAAGGAAACTGTTGGATGATTTTAATGAAATTGCGAGTAGGCTTGCTGAAGATTATACTGAAGAAACTATGGATCAAATGACCGTTTTACAGGATAGGATAGACTCAGAAAATTTGTGGGAACTTGATAATCAAATAACTGTTGCAATGGAAGCTCTAAGGTGCCCCTCTGATGAAACTCCAATTAGGGAGCTATCAGGAGGTGAAAAAAGAAGGGTCGCTCTTTGTCAGTTACTTTTAAGGTCCCCAGAATTACTGCTTCTCGATGAGCCTACCAATCACCTTGATGCTGAAACTGTAGATTGGTTACAGCGCTATCTTATTGAATATCGAGGGACCTGCTTAATAGTAACTCATGATAGATATTTTTTGGATCAGATAACTAGCTGGATATTAGAGTTAGATAAGGGTAAGGGAATTCCTTATGAGGGTAATTATACCAACTGGTTAGAGAAAAAATCTGAGAGGGTTGAACAAGAGGGTAGGGAAGATAAGAGAAAGCAAAAGGTTCTTGAAAAAGAGCTAGAGTGGATTAGGCAGGGTACAAAGGCGCGTCAGGCAAAACAGAAAGCAAGAATAAATGCTTATGAGGAGTTAGTAACCAGCTCTGAAAAGATAGCATTGTCCAATGCGCAAATAGTTATTCCGAATGGCCCTAGATTAGGTTCCAAAGTTTTAGAGGCCGAAAACCTTTCTAAACATTATGACAATAAAGTCCTATTCGAAAATTTGTCTTTTTCTCTGCCAGCGGGTGGGATAGTGGGAATTATTGGTCCTAATGGAGCTGGAAAGACTAGTCTTTTCAAATTAATAACGGGAAGCGAAACACCTACTCAGGGGCAAATAATATTTGGTGATACAGTTCAATTATCGTATGTGGATCAAAGCAGAGATGAACTAAAATCTCATAAAACAGTTTGGGAAGAAATTTCAGATGGACAAGAAATCGTTAAACTTGGTGATGCAGAGATTAATTCCAGGGCTTACTGTAGTTCTTTCAACTTTAAGGGTATAGATCAACAAAAACCCATGAGGGAATTATCTGGAGGAGAAAGAAATCGGGTACACATAGCTAAGATGTTGAAAACAGGTGGTAATGTCTTGTTACTCGATGAACCAACTAATGATCTCGATGTGGAAACTCTAAGTGCGTTAGAGCACGCCATAACGAATTTTGCTGGATGCGCCATGATTATTAGCCATGATAGGTTTTTCCTGAATAGAATTTGTACACACATTCTTGCCTTTGAAGGTGATAGCAATGTGGAGTGGTTTGAGGGAAATTTCGAGGATTATGTTGCTGACAAGCGAAGCCGCTTAGGAGAAGATAGTGTTAATCCTAAACGCACAAAATACAAAAAATTTGAGGTCTAGAAGCATTTTGAGTTACGATTCTTTATACCTATACAAAAGGCATGTTTTGAAGAAGAGGCATTAATTTTGACATATCAGGACCAACACTTTTGCCTGTAATTGCGTTTCGTAAAGGTAAAAAAAGGTGTTTCCCTTTTCGGCCAGTTTTTTTTGAAACTTCCTCGGTCCAGGTTTTCCAAGTTTCATCATTAAATGGCTGGGTTGGTAATAATTTTATAGCAGTGTCAATAAACTGTTTGTCCCCATTAGACACAAAACCTTTGATCCCATATCTACACAAATCCCAGATCTCTTTAATTTCTCCTCTTGTTCGAATATTTCCCTTTGCCATATCCCAGAAAGAGGTCATGTCTTTCT
>MDTB01072651.1_pt1 | contig 12350 bp, 14 predicted proteins | sample 811161 | NCBI WGS metagenome assembly MDTB01 (sample SAMN05326650, study PRJNA326480) | marine metagenome | isolation source: seawater | place: Mediterranean Sea | collected 2009 | reverse complement strand
TAACTGGGGGGCGATCCGATGGATGATTCACTTCAAGAGGCGCTGACCTCGGTTCCGCCTTTCAATCAGTACGACTTGAAAGATCTTGCCACGGAGCGACTCGGAGGCCTGACTAACCGCAATTTCCTGGTGCAGTCTCCCGATGGACGATTCGTACTTCGCCTGGCGGGAGAAGGTACGGAGCATTACATTGACAGAAAACGTGAGCAGAAAAACGCACAGATTGCCGCTGACGCCGGAGTCAACGCAGAGATTGTTCATTTCGATTCAAGTAGCGGGACCATGGTTACGCGTTTTATCGAAAATGCAATCACTCTGGACGTCGACCGGTTCAAGGATGCAGCAGTACTGGAACGGACGGGACGGGCGTTTCGATACCTTCATGACAGTCCCGAGCATTTCGAAGGGGACTTTGATCTTTTTGAGCAAATCGATCAGTATCTTGAGGTACTCACCCAACTTAAGGCCGAGTTGCCGGAAGGTTATGCCACGGTGCAGCAAAGTGGCGAAGCCGTACGCAACGCACTTTCACGGCATACCCTTCCCTCAGCACCCTGTCACTGTGATCCGATGGTCGAAAACTGTATCGATGACGGAAACAAGGTTTTTGTCATCGACTTTGAATATGCGGGAAATAATGATCCCATGTGGGATCTCGGTGACCTCTCGGTCGAGGGGCATTTTTCGGCTGAACAGGAACGCATTCTGCTATCCGCCTACTTCGGCCATCATCCCGATCCTTTTGATGTAGGTCGGATGATTATGTACAAGGCAATGTGTGATCTTCTTTGGACACTGTGGGGCGTCGTTCAGCACGCCAACCAGAATCCCGTTGATGATTTTTGGGCTTACGCTGTGGAGCGGCTTCAACGATGTCAGATGTTGATGGCGACTGAAGCATTTTCCGCGCATCTTGCGGCTGTTGAAAATGGTCCTAACGCATAGCGAAGCTAGCGCAGACCAGGCCTTTTTGGATTCTGGCCAATACACGCGCGAAGCCATCCTCAAGTACGAACTGGTTTACGGTGCTAATTTTGTCAGCCCGGGTGGCAAGTGCTGCGCGGACGGGCTAATCGGCAGACTCGGCCTCAAAACAGGGAGCCGTGTCCTTGATGTAGGGTGTGGTCTCGGCGGAAGTACATTTCTAATGCAGCAGAAATTCGGTCTCAACGTCGATGCCATTGACCTGTCAGACAACATGTTGGAACTGGCCCAGCTGCGGCTAACCGAAGCGGGCCTTGCCGACCAGGTTTCACTGCACAACCAGAACTGTCTGGATATTGACGTAAAAAATGCTTACGACGGCATCTACAGCAGAGATGTATTCCTGCACATCAAAGAGAAAGAAAAGCTGTTTGCAATATTTTTCGCAGCCCTTAAACCATCCGGAAAACTGCTATTCACAGATTACTGCGGCTCAGAGGCGCCATGTTCTGAAGATTTCACCCGGTACGTTAGGCAAAGAGGTTATCACTTGTGTAGCGTACCCGAGTACCGAAATTTGATTAAAGAAGCGGGGTTTGAAGTGGTGGAGGCACTTGATGTCACGAATCAGTTCATCACTTTCAGTGAAGCAGAACTCGAAACGATCCATACCCTGGATATAGACGAGAACGCTCGTCAAAGTCTCGAAACCGATTGGCAACGAAAAATTGATCGCGCCCGGACTGGATCTCAGCGATGGGGTCAGTTTCTCGCTGTAAAGCCCTCTGAGGACACGGGTTAAAGACTGCTGATTTCCATCCCGCTGAGCCGCAGCGCCGAAGCGATGACAGGGTATTCATCCGACCGTACCTCAACTTTTATTCCCACAAAGACTGCCCCGAAGTCATCAAAGCGTGCGTATTCGAAGCGTCGCGATACCTCAAGGGATTTGAACACCTGACGCAACAGCGAACAGATCTGCACGCTCTCGGGGCCGCAGAAGTAAAGCCCAGAGTCCTCCTGACGATAGATCAGATGCCCGCCAGAGCGGTCTATTGCCTGTCGGATATTGATCTTCTGTCTGTACTTTCGCAGCATTGTTCTGGACTGGCCCTCTGACCGATTTGGAGTACCCTAGAGGAAAACTCGCGAGGACCCTAGCAAGCCCTAAGGATAAAGTCTATTGGTTGCTTTCGTGATAAATTGTGTGGCCTTCGGATAGCGCGCTCTTTACACTAAATTCACTTCCCATAGACTGGGTATTGCTGAAGGTTGTTTTGACGGAATCGCTTATGCAAGCATCAGACGCAAAGGGAAACCACTCCACCGTTGACTGGCGACCATCGGCCGACGTGATAAAGGGGCTGGGCTCGCCATCGGAATTCACGGCAGATGCAGAAGACATTGCCCTTTTTCAGCGAGAAGGTGTCATTCTCATCCGGGGACTCTTCTCCGACTGGGTTGACCCGCTAAGGGCGGGTCTTCAGCGCAATATGGATCACTCCGATGATTACGCGTTCCCGTGTGACAGCGTGGCGTCAGACGGCGCGGGCCGATTTTTTGACAGCTACTGCAACTGGCACAGAATCCCTGAGTACACCGACTTTGTGTCCCAGTCGCCGGCTGCTTCCCTGGCAGCGCAGTTCATGCAATCTTCCCGCGCACAGTTTTTTCATGAACATGTTTTCTGCAAAGAGCCAGGCACCCAGACTGCAACACCGTGGCATCATGACCTACCCTATTACTGTGTCGATGGGCGTCAGAACGTCAGTATTTATGTCTCTCTGGATACAACGCCGGCCGAGACCGCAGTGCGCTTTCTGGCAGGGTCTCATAAAAGCGGGCAGTTGTACTTTCCCCGTCATTTTGTCGACGGTTCCGACTATATACAGGACGATGCGGGCATGAGCTCGGTGACGCGGCTCGAGGAGACTTTCCGAGAAGAAGATATCCGCACTTATGCGCTCGAGCCGGGAGACACCCTGCTCTTTGACTTCCGAACTTTGCACGGCACCACAGATACTCCGATCAAGACCCGGCGCAGAGCCTTCTCCACACGGTGGCTGGGTGATGATATGGTCTACTGCGAACGTGCCGGTGAGACCTCTCCACCGTTGGAAGACCTTGGCGTCACTCCCGGGACGCCAATGCCCGAGTCACTGTTTCCAACCCTGTGGCACACCGGCGTCAGAAACTAAGCAGGCCAACCGGCCTTCAATTACCTATGATGCAGATCACCCCGCTTACCGGAACGATAGGCGCGGAACTCTCCGGCATTGATCTCAAACAACCGATCTCTACTGATCTGGCACAGGCACTTCGGGGCGCTCTCGATACACACCTTGTGCTGGTGATTCAGAATCAATTTCTTGATGCCAGCCAACACCGCTTGTTGTCCAAAGTCTTCGGCGACACGATGGTGAATCCTTATGCCCCGGGTAAAGGCCCGCATCCGGAGATGACCCACGTGATAAAAGAGGCAGACGACCGGGCTGGCGTTTTTGGTGGCGGGTGGCATACCGACCTCAGTTTTTTTGACCAACCCCCGAACGGTTCAGTGCTCTGTGCGCTTGAAGTGCCTCCGTTTGGAGGTGATACGCTGTTTTCCAGCCAGCAGGCAGCCTGGGATGCACTTGCACCGCCGCTTCGGGAGATTCTCGATAACCGACAACTCGCACATGTCGGAAAACCCTACGGCATCAAATGGGCGCCTCCGGCAGAGGAGCAATCCATGAAGGGCAGTTCTCTTCGCAATGACCCTGATGCTGACCGGGAAAGATTCCACCCAGCAGTTCTTACCCACCCGGTCACCAAACGCCGAGCGCTTTACCTTAACCCTACCTATACCCTGCGGCTGGAAGGCATGAGTGAAGATGAAAGTCGACCGATTCTAGAATCCCTCTTTCAGTACACCACACAACCTGAGTTCTGCTGCCGCCTGCGCTGGTCTGAAGGCATGGTGGCCATCTGGGACAACTTTTCCACGCAGCACTATGCAGTGAATGACTACCACGGATACCGTCGGGAGATGCGGCGCACGGCATTTTCCGGCTATTCGATATCCGACTATTCGAGGCATTGAGAAACCGCGTGCAGATACAACCGCTACACGGGAATTTCGGGGCGCGCATCACGGACGTGACGCTGAGTGGTGTGATGAATGCCAACACGCTCGCATCGCTGCGGCGCGCAATCGACGACTACTCCTTGCTGTGTTTTCCCGACCAGGACATGAACGATGAGAAACAGCTTGGGTTCACCCACCTGCTTGGTGAGCCCGAAGCCGAACATGTGCGTTTTGGAAGCACTGGCGAGATAAGTTACTTCGGTACCGTTGGCAACGTGAAGGATGATGGTAACCTGCAGGACGGCGTTAATGCCCGTTACCAGAGCGGCAATCAACTGTGGCACTCTGATTCTTCGTTCCGCGAGACACCCTCATTCGTCTCCATCCTGCATGCCTATGAAGTGCCGCCCACTGGGGGAGAAACCGAATTTGTCAGCATGCGCTCAGGATACCGCCGTTTATCCCGGGATCAGAAGCAGCATATCGCCTCATTGCATGTCATTCACGACTATGTTTTCTCCCGCAGCACAGTCGCTCCCGTCAATCCCAATCATGCGGCATCACTGCCGCCAGTGATGCACCCTCTGGTGCGCGTCAACCCAGAAAACGGGCTCAAGAATTTCTATATTGGCTCTCATGCGCGATCGGTCGTTGGGATGTCCGGAACCCAAAGCCGCGAACTGCTCGACATGCTGCTGGAACACACAACCGAACCCGAGCAAATACTTCGCCACTCGTGGGAGCCGGGGCAAACCGTCATCTGGGATAACCGTTGCCTGCTTCACCGGGGTACCGGCTATGACGCCAGCCGTTGGCGCCGCAGGATGCGCCAAACCCGAGTGGTCGGCGAGGAGAAAGGCGTCATTCACCAAATGCCTGCCTGACGGCTTGCTGATCCTCCCCAGGTTGGTTGATATATCTCAGCGGAAACTGCCAGATACGCCACGGGATCGCAACTCAGCAAACGTTCGCCCCAACACAGCAGAAATCACCAGAGCACCTCCGACCAGGGTCCACCGAGATGGGATTTCGTTAACAAACAACCATACCCAAATGGGTGCCAACGCGGACTCCAGCAACATGAAGATGGTGACTTCAGCAGCAATAATATGCCTCGAAGCGACGATGAAACAGGCACTGGTAAAGCCAGACATCACTCCACCCCAAAGCAGGCAAAGCAACAGGTCCTGGCGAGAAATCTCGAGATGGCCCTGACGCATTAGTGCAACCGCTATCATGATAATGACTGTCGAGATGAGGATGGCGGGCAACATATCGACCTGGCGATTGTGACGCACCAGTACCGCATAGATCGAAAAAAACAGCGTAGTCAGCAAGGCCATCAGATTGCCATAGATCGAGCCGATAGCGAACCCCTCTCCGATCATGATAACGATCCCGACAAAAGCAATGATCATCGTCACCAGTGTTGCTGAGCTGGGGCGCTCCTTAAGGAATGCCCAGGCAAGAGCCGCTGTCACAAAGGGAATTGCGCCTAGCAAAAAAAGCGTATTGGCAACGGTTGTGTGCGTAAGTGACTGCAGAAACGTCATGGCCGCACCTGCCAGCATGATCCCGGCAATCAGTCCAGGCCACCCCACACCAATAACGCGGATCACCGTGGCGCCACGGTAGCGCACGACCAACAAAACTATCACTGCACACATCAGAAACAGCCCGCGATAAAAGTTCATTACCAGGGGACCTACTTCCAACAGGCGGACGATCAGACCGGAAAAACTGATCACTACAGAACTCGCGATCATTAGAAGAATTGCCAGTTTTCGCATATCGGGATTCATCAGCGTATCCTGGTCTTTAGGTTATCCGGAATGTGGATCCGCTCCGGAGTTAAGCTGTTCGATGCAATGCAGATCATCTCCCAGACACCACTGCTCAACTACCCGAGATTGGTGGATACGATAGATAGAGATCTCCTCAAAGGCGACTTTTCGACCGGTTGGCGCGATTCCAAGATACTCCCCATGCTGAGTCCCGGTTGAGCAGTAGCGCGTAACCACTTTATCGAAGGTGACCACCATATCGAGCACGTCCTCATGCCAATCGGGAAATACCCTTCGGGTATGAAGGATGGCATCCTTGATCTGAGAGTGTCCCCGCGACTCGGGGCCCCAACCCTTGGCCCAGTGCACCGTACAGTCGACGGCATAAACATTTGGAATCTCGTCAACATTACCGCTGTTCCAGATATCATGAAGCGCGAGGACCAACTGCCTGCTGTCTTGCGCTTTCATATCTCTGGCCTTGCCTCAAACATCATCTGCTTCAATTTCATAGCCCGGTGATGCAGAATGTTCACTTTCAGTAAGAATTTTTAGCATGACTAGTTCTCTTTTGTCTCTTGATCCCGCCGAGTGGGAAGCGCTTTGCGATGGGTGCGGCCGCTGCTGCGTTGTAAAGTTGGAGGATGAAGATAGTGGCAAGGTCCACTACACCAACGTCGTCTGCCGTTACCTTGATACCCAAACCTGCCGATGTACCGACTATGCCAACCGATGCACTATCAAATCTGAATGTGTAAAGTTGTCCCCCAAAGACCTATCCATTCTTGACATCATGCCCACGACCTGCGCTTATCGTCTCAAGCATGAAAATCGTTTACCTTGGCTCGATATGGATTCACTTAAGGTCGCCGGAAAAGTTATTTCAGAAGTATACGTTCATGAAGACGAGTTGCAGGATCATGTAATCGAGTGGATAAAGACGACTGACTGAGTTTGGCTACCGCTTGCGACGCCCAGCCGAAACGGCGCTTACGACCTTAGCGCACGGGATACCGCCTCGATGTGGGCCGGGCCAAGACCGCAGCAGCCCCCAATCAGCCGGATACCGTCTTTTGCCCATGTAACCGCATTCTCCGCCAGCACCGAGGGCTCGATGACGTCTACAAAATCCCAATTGGGCATCATGAATTCTCCGGACTCGGGATAAACTCCCACGGGCCCCTTCCAGTAGTTGCGCACAACCTCAACCGCACCTGGCACATCCGACACCGGTGTGTGCATCACATTGATCAGATCAACAGAAAATTTGGAGATCGTCCGCACCAGTTCTTCAAAGTCGCGCTCCGGGTAGCCGAACGCAGATAAGTGGTCCTGATCCCGGTGACGGCGCGCACTGACACCCAGCCAAACCGGCAGTCCAATACTCATCACTGCCTCGGTAACCGCATCAGACAATTCCACCCGCTCACACATTTCCACAGCCAGAATATCGACTCCGGCCTCGGCAAGAATTTCGGCCTGTTCCGCCGCAGCTCGACCAACCACTTCAGGCGAGTTCCAGGTGGGATGCTCGTCGTGCGCCCACTCACAAATAGAACCTACCAGCGCGACCGGAGACTTTGCTGCTGTATTGCGAGCCTCACAGGCAAGTTCAACCGCCTTACGATTGATATTGCGTACTTCGAGTCCCAAGCCCCCGGGCTCAAGCATGTGTCGAGCAGAAGAGAAGGTATTGGTGATAATGGCCTCCGCACCTGCCTGGATATAGCGCTCGTGCACACCGCGAACCATCTCGGGATGAGACAGCATGGCGCGCGCACTCCAGACCTTGCCATCCATTGGAACACCGGACTTCTCAAGCTCAGTTCCCATCCCGCCATCAATAATGATTGGCAGTCCATCCCCTGACAGCCTCTGTGCTATCCATGAATGATCCGTCACTAAACCTCGCCCCCTCTTTTTCCTTTAAAACTTATCATCCCACTCATGAAGTGCTCTTATCCGACGGCCCACGGTTTTTGAGATGCTCTTCGATTTCTTTCTCGATCTGCCTAGATCTCCAGTTTTTCATTGGCGAAATAGGCCGCGGTGACCGAATTACGAAAATTGAAAAAACTCAAGTCAATAATGGTTTTTTCGTTAAAGAAATCCTCAATGGCCATTCTTTTTCCCTTCTTTCGGTCTGATCGGCACAACCCGAAGATTATGCCTCACCCGCCAAGTCAACAGCTTACTCGTCTTTGGCAAGATCAAATCTCAGAAAGTCTCTAGCCTCTGCCTCATGCCAATTGCCATGACCTCGATAGAATCTTTTTGAAGCATCATCAAAGGGCTGAAAATCAAACGGCGTTCGCTGCCCTGTCATCAATGCCCGGTGTACCAGAGCATTTCGTCGCTGCTTGAGGAGCACCCGCTCGGTTAATTCTGTGAGTGGCCAGTCGTGCTGGACCTGATGTTCGAAGTCGGCAACCTCGTCTGCGTGCGCGGGATCGTCGATCAGATTATTAATTTCTTCGGGATCAGACTCAAGATCAAAAAGAGTGCAGGGAAGACCTTCCCAGTGCACGTATTTTCTTGCACCGCGACGAATCATAAGCCCAGGAGCGTTGACGCCTTCAAACAAAATCTCGGCCCGGGTTTCATCTGCCCATGAGTCAGTGTTGCCACTCATGAGGCTCATCAGACTGCGCCCTTCAATGGGCTCCACCAGATCGGCGCAGCCCTGATCGAGCGTCAGATCGAGCAACGTGGGCATTAGGTCTATGAGTGACGTGCACTGAGTCACACGCCGACCGCCAGCCTCACCAGGGACCGATATCATCAGCGGAACACGGCAGGAGCGCTCGTAAAAACTCATCTTGTACCAGGCACCGCGCTCTCCCAGCATGTCGCCATGGTCGGCCGTGAACACAACAATCGTGTTCTGGTCGAGCCGCGCCGACACCAGGGCATCCATCACCTGACCTACAAGGTCATCCACCAACGAGATGGAGCCGTAGTAACCATGCCGGGCCCGCCGGATATGCTCTTCGGTGACGTCGTATTCCCCCCGGTCATAGTGCCGATATAACCACTGGCCATGGCGGTCCCGGTCTGGTAGCGGAATATTGGGGGTTACCGGCATGTCGATCTCGTCATCCCGGTATCGATCCCAATATGCTGGTGGGGTGACATACGGATCATGTGGATGACTAAAAGAGACCTTTAGAAAAAAAGGCCGCTGCTCAGGACTGCGGGCATAGTCATAAAGCCAGCGGACCGTGGTATGGGCCGCATCAAAGTCGTGATCCTGCTGGCTGGAACGCTCGGCAATCCCTGCAGTCACAACATTTCCCAACGTATGAAACCAGTCAAGAATCCGATCGGGGTCATCCCAGATCCCATACCAGCAGTTGTCTGACGGGCAGATATCAGTCGTGAGCCTCTTTTCAAGGCCGTGAAGCTGATCCGGACCGATAAAGTGAGCTTTGCCAGTTTGCACGGTCTCATAGCCACCGGCCCGCAGGTAATGCGCTAGCGTCGGGACAGAGAACGGGTAATCACAACCGCTGTCAAAACAGTCAATCGCGGACGGCATCCGGCCCGTCATCAAACCCGCCCGGGCGGGCACACACAGCGGTGAATTCGAGTAATGGGAATCAAAAACGACACCGTTGTTCGCAATCTCGTCAAGCCTTGGCGTCTTCACTACCGGATGACCATAGGCCGGCAGGAAGTGTGGCGCGAGTTGATCCGCCATCAAAAAGAGAACGTTCATAGGATTCGTCATCGCTCCGCCGCTTGGAAAGCGTTTCCCGCTGTCATCGCCACGTCAGGGTACGGCCCCAAACCTTTGGCATCAATTTACAATCGATCGGGCTCTCGGGCTTCTGGCCGAATTCCATCAGATAAGCGGAGGTTTCCTCTGTCCATTTGCCACGCGGGGAAAAAACCGTGTCGTCGGCACCAAATCGGAAGGTAACGCGACGCTGGGTTTCCTGAGCAGATTCCTCTTTGTTCGTCACACTGTGCAGGGTCCTGAAATCAAAGACAAGGCAGTCACCCACATCGACATCCCACGAGAGAAATTCGTAATCTTCGGGATGTGCGTCGATATCAGGAACGGTCTGATACGCACTTCCCTCACAGTTGAAGGGCACATTCTCACTGAACTCGGGCGCCACATAGAGCTGCCCCCAACGATGAGACCCACGGATAAACGTTAGCCCATCTTCAACCGGCGCCCGCTCAAGAGGAATCCACACAATACAAAGCGTCCCCTCGAAATCAAAGTAGGGCTCATCGTGGTGCCAGGGAGCGCCATTTCGGGCGCCCGCTTCACGCATAAACCAGTTATCCATGACCATATGGACATGGTTTGCCCGCATCAACGTGCCCGCAATTTCACCCACAGGTGAATTCATGATGACTTGCTCAAACTGAGGCGTTTGAGGCCAGGTCCAATATTCAAAAACGTAACGGCTCGAGGAGCCGGCAGGCGTATGGTCTCTGAAAAACCGGCCTGGGTTTTTGAGGTTCTGGTTAATGCCTTCACTGGCAAGTGCCAGCCACTTCTTCGAGATGACATCTCGAAGACAGGCCACACCGTCTTGCTGATAAGTTTCGACCAGCTCTTTAGAAATCATCGACACTCTTTATTCGGACGTCCTTGTGAGCACGGATCCAAAATCAAACCCAATGATCTTCCAGGGCGTAGGTGGTCAACTGCTCATGCCCATCTGCCGTAATCAACACCTGCTCCTCAAGCTTGACGCATTCTTTGCCGCCCTGGACACCGATCAGAGCCTCTACGCAGAGCACCATGCCTTCCTCAAAGACGCCGTCATAGCCCACCTCCTCATAATCCTGCGGGTAGTATATTGCTGGCGCTTCGTCACAAAGACCCACACCGTGCATGGCGACCCCATATCGACCCGCCACATATTCGTCGGCCATCGGATGGAGCTTTTCGGTGAGTTCCCGGTATCCCAGCCCCGGCTTCAGCAGCTCCGTGTTGCGTTTAATCTGCTCGTAGGCTGCTGCGTATAACCTTCTCTGCTCATCATCGGGTTCGGCGTCACAGATCCATGACCGCGACATGTCGCAACAGTAGCCATAAGGGCCCACAAGGTCGGTATCAAAACTGACCATATCCCCTTTTTCAATGGGACGCATTGAGCATTCCCGAAACCACGGGTTGGTACGCGGACCTGACGAGAGCAACCTGGTTTCAATCCACTCCCCGCCACCCGCAATATTGCCGTGATGCAGTTCCGCCCAGAGCGCGTTTTCAGTGATCCCCGGTTTCATGGCCTCGCGCATCTGTTGTATTGCCTGTTCACAGACCTCGATGGATTTACGCATCAGCGTAATTTCACCTGCGCTTTTTATCTCACGTGCTTTTTCCATCACGCCGAAACCGTCGTGTACCTCGTATCCCAATGCCTCCATCTCCTGAATTCCCACAGGGGCCAGTCGGTCAATCGCGATACGCCGATTACCCCCACTGTGTTCACGAATAATGGAGTCCATCTGAACGGCCCATTGTTTGGCCCGCTCCGCAACATGCTGACCGGCAGACATATAAAAAAAAGAGATCGGCTTGACGGTTCGATCAATTCCCGGCAAACCCTCTGACAACAGGTTTTTGCCGCCATACTCAAAAATCACGGCTTCGCTGTTTGCAGGCACGTACACGTAACGCGCCTCGTTATGCGAGCACCAGATCTGCATATTGGTCGCATCGGTCGCATAGCGCGTGTTCAGCTGATCATAGAGAATAATTCCAGCAAGATCCTGGCGTACCAATTCTTCTTGAATCCGGGCAAGACGATAGTTACGCACCTCATCGAGGTCGCACGGCGGCGTGGTGTGCTCCATCGCTCCATGCTGGCGCACGGTCACTAGTTCACTGGTTTTGAGCACATTCATGACTTTCTCCTGTTTACTGCTGTTTCACGATACCGGCAGATCCGTCCGTCCTCAATCTCAAATACGACCTCTTTCAGTCATGTTTGGTCTCCAGCAATCAACCGCCGATGGATGAATCCAAACTCATAACCACGTTCTGAAATATGAAAGATGCGATAACCGTTTTTCCATAACTGTGAGACCAATAACAAGAAATGGCTGAATGGGATCTGTGGATAGTTGTAGTGAAATTCAACGAGCAGCTGGCCTGGAAGCAACCCTGAGGCAAGCATGTCGGGCAGTACCGACATCTCTTCTCCCTCAATATCCATCTTTAGAATATCGATCTCCTGATGACCCAGCTCCCGCTGCAGGCTGCTCAGCCTTCTGACTTCACAATGCACAACTTCCTCGCTTGGGTTCCCGAAATCTGCACGTGTGTAGTTGAACTTGTGCTCCCGTTTTGGCTCGGAGAACGCCTGGTCGCCATCAACAGTGCCAATTCCTAGGGGGTGAAAATGAAACTGTGGTGGAAGTTTCTGCTCACGAATCCAACGGACCGAACGTGGTGTGGGATCGAAAGCATGCAGTTCAACGCCATGACGCTCGATCATCGAGAGGTCCCAGGCGATGTTATTGCCCACCCCCGCCGAATACACGACGCTGGTGGAGGTCAATACTTCAGGGACAATACTCCACACACCAGAACGCGCGCCATAGGATAC
>MDTB01051259.1_pt1 | contig 12350 bp, 9 predicted proteins | sample 811161 | NCBI WGS metagenome assembly MDTB01 (sample SAMN05326650, study PRJNA326480) | marine metagenome | isolation source: seawater | place: Mediterranean Sea | collected 2009 | reverse complement strand
TCCAGCTAATATTTGAACTTCTATATGTCTTGGGTTTTGAAAAAATTTTTCTATATAAACTTCATCATTACCAAAATACTTCCTAGCTTCAGATTTTGCTGTAGAAAAAAGTGTTTCAAACTCTTTTTCTTTATGAACTATTTTCATTCCTTTACCACCTCCTCCGCCAGAAGCTTTAATTAAAATAGGAAATCCAATTTTATTACAAAGTTTTTTAGCTTCTGAAATATCCTTTACTCCCCCTTCAGAGCCTTCTATTACCGGCAAACCATTTTCTTTTGCGATTTTTTTTGCTTGAATTTTATCGCCCATCATTTCAATATGTTTTGAGGATGCTCCTATAAACTTAATATTGTTCTCTTCTAAAACTTTAGCAAAATTTGCATTTTCAGATAAAAATCCATAACCAGGATGAACTGCCTCAGAATTAGTTAAGTCAATTGCTGATAATAAGGCCGGAATATTTAAATAACTATTTGCTGGTTGATGAGATCCAATACAAACACTTTCATCAGCTAATTTTACATGCATACTATCTCTGTCCACATCAGAGTGAACAGCTACAGTAGATATTCCCCATTCTTTACAAGCTCGAATTACTCTGACGGCAATCTCTCCACGGTTCGCAATTAAGATTTTTTTAAACATTACTCCAGTATTATTATAGTTTGACCAAACTCAACTGGCTGACCATCTTCAACACATATTTCTTTAACAATTCCATCAGCTGATGAAGGGACGTGATTCATTGTTTTCATAGCTTCGACTATCATTATAGTTTCACCTTTTTTAACTTTTTTTCCAACTTCAACAAATTTTTTTGCACCTGGTTCAGGCGCATGGTAAGCTGTACCAATTATAGGTGAGGTAACTTCAATTCCTGTTTTTTGATTTATTGAAATTGAAGAGTCTGGTGAAGATTTTGTATAATTATTAGTTGGTAAAGATTGATTATTAACTGAAATATTATTTTTAGAAACTTTTATCTTTGTATCTTTTTCAGTATATTCCAATTCAGTAAGGTTAAATTCATCTAAATAATCACTTAATTCTTTAATAATTTTTTTATCTATTTTCATTATTTAAAATCTTTTGCATTGCAATTATGGCTAAAATATAACCATGAGCACCTAAACCAAAAATTCCACCATAAACAATGTCACTTATAAGAGATTTATGTCTAAATTCCTCTCTTTTATAAATATTTGATAAATGTAATTCTATAATTGGTTTCTTAAAAATACTTAAAGCATCACGAATTGCTACTGAAGTATGAGTAAAGGCTGCAGCATTAATAATCATTCCGTCAAAATTTTTTCTAGCATTTTGAATTAAATTTACTATTTCTCCCTCGACATTTGATTGCACAAATTCAATATCCAAACTTAATTCCTTTGATTTTTTTATACAATTTTTTCTTAGTTCTTCAAATGTAATATCACCATATTGTGATTGTTCTCTTTCGCCTAATAGATTAATATTTGGACCATTAATAATAATAATTTTGTTATTCATTAATCTCTTATATACGATGAAAAAAATAAAAAAAATAAAAATTAAAATAAATGGTAAAGATAAATTAATTAATGACAACTATAAACTTGAGACGCTTATTAGAAAATTAGATATACCTATTAAAAAAGTAGCAATTGAGTTAAACCATGTGATATTAGATAAAAAAAAGCTTAATAAAATAAAATTAAAAAAAAATGATAGACTAGAAATAGTTCATTTTATTGGTGGTGGTTAAACTTGAAAAAAGAAAAACTCATAATAGCTGGTAAGAAGTTTAATTCTAGGCTCATCGTGGGTACTGGTAAGTACAGAAGTATGGAGGAATGTGCTAAAGCAATTGAATTATCTGAAGCAGAAATAGTTACTGTTGCAGTTCGGAGAGTAAATATTTTGGACAAAAAAAAACCTTTATTAATGGATTATATCAACCCAAAAAAAATAACTTATTTACCCAATACTGCTGGTTGTTTTAATTCTGGGGAGGCATTACGAACTTTAAGATTAGCTAGAGAAATTGGTGGATGGAAATTAGTAAAACTAGAAGTTCTTGGTGATAAAAAAAATCTATTTCCTGAAATGATTGAGACACTTAAATCAACTGAAATACTGTCAAAAGAAGGTTTTAAAGTTATGGTCTATTGTAACGATGATCCTTTAATGGCTAAAAGATTGGAAAATGTAGGTGCTTGTGCAATAATGCCATTGGCTGCACCAATTGGCTCTGGTTTGGGTATTTTGAATAAAGTAAATATTAAAATAATTAGAGCCCAAACTAAATTACCACTGATAGTTGATGCAGGATTAGGTCAAGCTTCGGATGCAACGATTGCTATGGAATTGGGATGTGATGGAGTTTTAGTAAATACAGCAATCGCTAAAGCAAAAAAACCTTTTGAGATGGCTTTGGCATTTAAACATTCTGTTATAGCAGGTAGAAAAAGTTTTCTTTCAGGTAGAATACAAAAAACTTTAATGGGAAATCCCTCCTCACCAGTAGAGGGAATTATTTAGCTTTTTTTATAAATTTTTTTCTTCTTCTAAAGGGTTTTTTAGTAAATTTTTTTTTATCCTTGAATTCTAGGATTTTTGCTTCTTTCTTTTGAAGTGCTAGATTTTTTAACTTCTCAATATGCTCAATTAATTCAATTGTTTTTTTGGATTTATTTTTCAAATCAATTGTATATTCAGGGATTATTAATTTATTATCTACTATAATATCAATTTTTAATTTATTTTTTTTTTCAAAATAAGTTAGATCATCTATAAAATTTTCTTTTAAAAAATTGGAAATTTTTTCGCACACTTTTAGTTCCACAAATTTTGCCTTATTAATAACCGCATTTAATTCAACTAATTTTAATAATTTTTGAGCAAATGACTCATCTGTAAGATTAATTTTCCATTTAATAGCACTCTCTCTTAATCTTTGTCTTGACATCTCTAGTAAACCAAAATTACTAATTCTTCCTATTTGAATCCGAGCTCTATCTAATCTACACTTTTCTTTTAATCTTCTTTCGACTAATTTTCTATTCCCATAGCTTAACATATCTATAAAATCTATAATAATTAACCCAGATAAGTCCCTAATTTTTATTTGTCTTGCAATTTCGTCTGCTGCTTCAAGATTTGTGTCTAGTGCAGTATTTTCCACATTTTTTTGTTTTATTGAACTTCCTGAGTTAATATCAATTGATACTAAAGCTTCAGTAGGATTAATAACTAAATATCCTCCAGAACTTAGTTTGATTTCAGAGTCAAAAATTTGGTTTAACTTTTGTTCTATTCCTTCCTCAATAAATAATGGAGTTTTACCTCTGTACTTTTTTATTTTTTTAACATGAGAGGGCATAGTCATTTTCATGAAGTTTTGTGCTTTTTTATACCCTTCATTGCCCTCAACAATTATACTTTTTGTATTTTCATCATAAATATCTCTAAGTGTTCTTTTAATGATATCACTTTCTTGATGTATAAGTGTTGGAGCAATTGAATTAATTGCATCATTCTTTATTTGATTCCACGTATTAATTAGAGTGTCCAAATCATGATTTATTTCATTTTTAGTTTTGTTACTTCCAGCGGTTCTAACAATTAATCCCATTTCATTTGGAATTTCTATCTCGTTAAGAATGGATCTAATTTTTTTTCTATCTGCCGGATTAAAAATTTTTCTTGAAATTCCTCCACCTTTAGCCGTGTTAGGCATTAACACAATGTATTTACCTGCGATTGAAATAAAAGTACTTAGAGCAGCACCTTTTTGGCCACGTTCATCTTTTGAAACTTGAACTAAAATTACTTGATTAGGTTTTATAACTTCCTGAATTTTGTATCTTTTATATGGTTTTCTTTGATTATTTTTTTTTTCTTTATCAGCTAAATTTTCGTTTGCATCAACTTCGATCTCATTTTTTTCGATTGGATCATCGATTTCTAACTTACCTTCAGCTAAATTTTCATCTTCCTTTGCCTCAGTTTTTTTTGAAAGTTCTTCTCTTGCTTTTTCTTCTTCCTCTTTAATCCTTTCAAGATCACTTTTTGGAATTTGATAATAATCAGATTGAATATCGTTGAATGATAAAAACCCGTGTTTCTCTCTTCCAAAATCTATAAAAGCTGCTTGGAGAGATGGCTCTATCCTGCTTACTTTACCTAAATAAATGTTATTTTTAATTAGATTATTTTTTAAACCTTCGTACTCGTAATCTTCAATGTTATCTCTTGATTTAAGTACAACTCTAGTTTCATTAGGATGCGATGCATCGATGTATAAATTTTTTTCCATAATTTGATTTTTAAATGATTCATTTAATAAATAGTAAATTTTGTTAAATTCTTATGCCTTATCTTTAACAAATTCCAGTATATAATGGAATCAAAATGAGCAAATTTGTTAAAAATATTTTTTTAGTAGTAATTAGTTTATTATTGTTATTTTCATTAATAATTTTTAGCATTTTATGGTCATTTTCTAACAATATACCAGATTATAAATTTTTAAAAAATTATAAACCTCCTGTCTCAAGTAAAGTTTATTCAGGCGATGGAGAGTTAGTAGCTGATTTCTCAAAAGAAAAAAGAATTTTTGTTCCATATAGCTCAATTCCCAAAAATGTCATAAATTCATTCTTGTCAGCTGAAGATAAAAATTTTTTTTCTCACCCAGGGGTTGATGCCAAGGGAGTCATAAGAGCTGCATTAAATAATATTCAGAATATATTGACGTCAAAAAGGCTGGAAGGGGCATCTACAATTACCCAACAAGTTGCAAAAAATTTTTTATTAACCAATGAGGTAAGTATTAACAGAAAGATAAAGGAAGCTATTCTTGCATTTAGAATTGAACGAGCTTTGTCCAAAGAAAGGATTTTAGAATTATACTTAAATCAGATTTATTTAGGAAGTGGTGCTTATGGTGTTGCTGCAGCCAGTTTAGAATATTTTGACAAGTCAATAAAAGAATTAAATTATGAGGAATCAGCATTATTAGCTGCACTACCTAAGGCCCCGAGTAAATATAATCCTTTTAGAGATATTGAATTAGCTAAATTTAGAAGAGATCTAGTGCTAAAGAATTTATTAGATAATGAATTTATTGACTCTAAAAAATATTTAAAACTTAAAGATAAAAAGATTAAATTAAAAAAAAATAAAAAAATTTTTTTAGAAGACTCACAATACTATATAGAAGATGTTAGAAAAAACATTATTGAAAAACTAACATATGAAAAAGTGTATAATCAAGGATTCAATATTAATACTCCTATAAATTTGGAATTACAAAAAATTGCTACCAAATCTCTTCGAGAAGGATTAATTGATTATGATAAAAGGAAAGGATGGCGTGGGAGTTTAAAAAATAAAGTTTATGATCCCAATTGGTTTAAAGGTCTTGAAAAATTTAGTTTAGAAAAATCAATTAATTGGCATGTTGCAATAATTAAAAAGGTAAATAAATTTTCCGCAGAAATAGAAACCCAAAATAAGATTGAAGGCATTATTGAGTATAAAAATATTACTTGGACAAAAAAGGAGTTGAATGAAATATTAAAAATTGGAGACATTGTTTATGTAAAAAAAATAAAAGATAATAAATTTAGTTTAAAACAACTTCCCAAAATTAATGGTGGTATTGTTGTAATGGATCCATTTACTGGCAGGGTACTAGCTCTAAGTGGTGGATTTAGTTTTAAAAATAGTGAATTTAATAGAGCAACCCAAGCATTGAGACAGCCAGGTTCAGCATTCAAACCTTTTGTTTATGCATTAGCTCTAGAGAATAATTATAATCCTTCATCTTTAGTATTAGATGCTCCATTAGTTCTAGATCAAGGCTCTGATTTAAAGATGTGGAAACCTGAAAATTATGGAAAAAAATTTTATGGCCCCTCTACACTTAGAGTTGGACTAGAGAAATCCAGAAATTTAATGACTGTAAGAATTGCTCAAAATTTAGGAATCGATAGGATAGTTAAATTTTCTAAAGATCTAGGAATTTACGAAAATCCAAAAGAATTACTTTCAATATCTTTGGGTTCTGCAGAAACAACTTTAGTAAAATTGAGTTCAGCATATTCAGCATTTGTCAATGGTGGAAAAATAGTTGAACCTGTTTTGATTGATAGAGTCCAGGACAGTGAAGGGAACACAATTGTAAATAATGATAAAAGGTTTTGCTCTAATTGTGATCAAATTTCCTTTACAGGTAAATTATATCCAAAAATAAAAGATAATTATAAACAAGTTTTTTCTCCACAAACAGCCTATCAAATTACCTCTTTTTTAGAAGGGGTAATACAAAGAGGAACAGGGAAAAAATTAAAAAAATTAAAGTTAAACTTAGCAGGAAAAACGGGAACAACTAACGAAAATACTGATGCGTGGTTTATTGGATTTACCTCTAACTTAGTAGTTGGGGTTTATGTAGGAATGGATAATCCTACTCCATTAGGAAAATTTGAAACAGGTTCAAAAACTGCACTTCCAATTTTTAGAAATTTTATTGAAAAAGCAGTTAAAAAATCTGAAGCAAGACCATTTAAAGTTTCAGATGGTATAGTTATGATGGTCGTTGACTCTCAAACAGGGCAAAAAGCAAAATTTTCATCTAAAGATATGATAATGGAGGCATATAAAAGTGAGAATGTAATAGATGGTAAAGTTTTGTATTCAAATAAAAATAGATTAGTATTAAATAATATATTAAGATTCTATTAATGGAAGATAAATACTTAAATCACAAAAAAGAAATTGAAAAGATAAACCAAAGAGTCAAGGAGTATCTTTGAAAAGAATGAAATTTATACAAAATTAAAAAATCATAACAAAAAAATGTTAGATGCTGATTTTTGGCAAGATAAATTAAATTCAAAAAAAATAGTCAAAGAAAAAAAATTGTTTGAAGATTTAATAAACTCATTTGATGAATCTATTCAAAAATTAAGAGAATTAGATGAGTATAAACAATTAGCAATTGAAGAAAATAACCAAGATATAATTAATGAAGTTGATGAAAATATAAAACTTTTGAAAAATAAAGTTAGAAAAAATGAAATCAAATGTTTTTTATCTAATGAGGCAGACTCTCTCGATTGTTACGTTGAAATTCATGCAGGGGCGGGTGGAACTGAAAGTCAAGATTGGGCTGATATGTTACGAAGAATGTATTTAAAATGGTCTGATGGTAAAAAATTTAAAACAAGTTTGATTAGTGAACATAAAGGAGATGAAGCAGGAATAAAGTCTTCAACTATAAAAATTGAAGGAGATTACGTATTTGGAATTTTAAAAAAAGAGTCAGGGATCCACCGGTTGGTAAGAATCTCTCCGTTTGACTCAGGAGGCAGAAGGCATACAAGTTTTGCAAGTATCTGGGTTTATCCAGCTATAGATGAAAATATAAATATTGAAATATTAGATAAAGATCTAAGAATTGATACTTATCGTTCGAGTGGAGCGGGTGGTCAACATGTCAACACAACAGATAGTGCTGTAAGGATCACACACTTACCATCAAAGATTGTAGTACAATGTCAGAACGAACGATCACAACATAAAAATAAAGATACTTGTATGAATATGCTAAGAGCAAGACTTTATGATTTTGAAATTAAAAAGAAAGAAAAAGAAAATGAGAATAATGAGGCGATCAAATCGGATATTGGATGGGGCCATCAAATAAGATCGTATGTTTTACAACCATATAGGTTAGTCAAAGATAACAGAACTAATTTCGAAAGCAGCAGTCCAGAAAGAATATTAGATGGTGAAATTGATGAATTTCTAGAGCATTCGCTATATCAAATTAAATGAAAAAATTAATTTATAGAATTTTTACAACGTTAATCACACTAGTATTTTTACTTGTAGCTTATTTAAGCACAATAGGATTTGAAACAGATAAATTTAATGATCAAATAAAAAATAGAATAAAAAAAATAGATCAAAACTTAGAAATTGATCTTAAAAAAATTAAAATAATTTTGGATCCATTTAATTTTGAGATTAATGTTAAAACATTAGGTCCAAGACTGAGCTTACAAAATTCAATAATTGACTTAGAGTCGATAGAGTCTTTAATTTCATTAAAGTCGATGATAAATAAGGAATTTTCAATATCAAATTTAGATATTTCATCTAAATCAGTTGAAATAAAGAAAGTAATTTCATTTGCTAGGGGCATAACTAAGAACACAAAGCTTTTAATATTAGAAAATTTTATTACAGAAGGAATTTTAATTGCTGATATAAAATTAGAATTTGATAAAGATGGAAATATAAAGAATAACTTCAATATTAAAGGGTTTGTCAAAGACTCAGAAATAAATTTTTTTAAAAAACATGAGTTAAATAAAATTAATTTTGTTTTTAATCTTAATGAAAAAGTAATTAATCTTGATCAGCTACAATTAACATATAATAGATTAGGTTTATTCTTTGAAAAAATATCAATTGAAAGTAATAAAGAGAATTTTTTAATTAATGGAGAATTAAATAATAAAAATTTAACATTAAATAATGATATTATTCAGCAGTTTTTGAATTTAGATTATTACAAAATAAAAAAAGTTAACCTAGATTCAGAGACAAAATTTTCTTTTAAATTAGATAAAAAGTTTAAGTTTAAAGATTTAAATTTTAAATCAAAAGTGAAAATAAATGATTTAATAATTTCTAATAATTTTGAATTAAAAGAAATTTTTCCAAATGCTAAATCAGAAATTAATTTTAATGATCATAATATAGATATAAATTATGATAAAAAAATATTTGATATTACTGGTAGTGGAAATGTACTATTACAGGATTCAAATGATAAATTAGATTATGAAATTAAAAAAGATAAAGAAAGCTTAAAGTTTAATACTCTAATTGAAATTCAGAACAATCCTTTATTTATAAATTTTTTAAATTTTAAAAAAGATATAAAAAATTTAACTAAAATCACTTTTAAAGGAGAAATAAATTCAAATGATATTAAGTTCAATAAAATTTTATTACAGGATGAGAATAACAAAATTGAAGTTGATAAAATAGTTCTAAATAAAGATCTAAAAGTTTTGTATCTTACAACAGCCCAATTTAATTACTTAGATAAAGAGGATGTTAATAATAATTTCAAAATAGTAAATAAAGATAAAAATTACTTTTTTAAAGGCAGTCTTTTCAATGCAAACAACTTAGTTGATAATTTGCTGGATGCTAACGATGACAGTTCTCTACCATTTAAAAACGATTTTAAATTGTATGTAAAACTTGACCAAATACGCCTTGATGAAGAATTTGTAATAAAAAAATTCCAAGGAAGTTTAAATTATGAGAAGAACACTTTTAATGAAGCTAATTTAAATGGGTTTTATGAAAATGAGAAAAAAATAAAAATTACAATTAATTCATCTAATAATGAAAAAATCACAACATTATACTCTGATTACGCAAAACCTTTTATAAAAAGATATAAATTTATCAAAGGTTTCGATGGAGGTTCTCTAGATTTTTATTCAAATAAAGTAAATAATAAAACTACTTCTTTTATTAAAGTTTATGATTTCAAATTAAATGAATTACCTGCTTTAACTAAATTGTTAACTCTTGCCTCTCTTCAAGGTATAGCTGATTTATTGACAGGTGAAGGGATAAGATTTAACGAGTTTGAAATGAATTTTAATTCAGAAGGATCTTTAATGACAATAGAGGAAATTTACGCTATTGGTCCAGCTATATCGATTTTAATGGATGGTTATATAGAAAAAAAAAAATTAATTAGTTTAAGAGGCACTCTGGTTCCTGCTACGACTTTAAATAAAGTCATAGGGTCCATACCATTTTTAGGGGATATTCTTGTAGGCTCAAAAACTGGAGAGGGAGTTTTTGGTGTAAGTTTTAAAATCAAAGGACCTCCAAAAAAATTAGAAACCTCTGTTAACCCAATTAAAACTTTAACACCAAGGTTTATTACGCGAACATTAGAAAAAATCAAAAGAGATTAATTTAACTCAATTTTTAAGTGTCTTTTCTTCCCAACTGAAAGTTTGATATAATTATCATTAAATATTTTTTTACTAATCAAAAATTTTTCATCATAAATTATTTCATTATTAATTTTGATTGCATTTCCTTTAATTAATCTACGAATTTCACTTTTTGAACTTTCTAACTTTGTAAGAACAATTAAGTCAATTATACTGGTTTCTTTGCCTAAGGAACTTTTATTTAATTTAATTGACGGCAAACTAAAACCAGTCGAATTTTCTGAAAAAGTATCTTTAGCAGTCTTTTCAGAATTTTTAGACTCTTTTTCCCCATGAAGCATTGATGTTGTCTTATTTGCAAGTAATATTTTTAAATCATTAATATCTTTATTTTTAATACTTTCAATTTCTTCAATTTTAATATCTGTAAAATATTTTAAAAATCTAATAACATCTCTATCATCAGTATTTCTCCAAAATTGCCAATAATTATATGGAGATAAAAATTTTTTGTCTAACCAAATAGCCCCCTCAGTTGTTTTACCCATTTTAGCACCACTCGCTAGAGTTATCAGAGGGGTTGTTAAACCAAAAGCTTGCTTATTAGAATATCTTTTTATTAACTCAACTCCATTTACAATATTTCCCCATTGATCTGAACCACCAATCTGGAGACAACAATTTTCTTTTTTATTTAATTCTAGAAAATCATACGCTTGTAAAATCATATAATTAAATTCCATGTAACTTAAAGACTGTTCTCTTTCTAATCTTGTTTTAACGCTTTCAAATGTTAACATCTTATTTATTGTAAAGTGTTTTCCAATATCTCTTAAAAAAGAGATATAATTTAATCCTTTAAGCCATTTATAGTTGTCTACAAAAATAGGTTTGATCTTTTTATTACTAGTAATTAAAAATTTTTTAAGAATTTTTTCTATATTTTTTGAGTTTTTCTTAATCTCATTATCATTTAATATTTTACGAGTTTTATCTTTACCAGAAGGATCACCTATTCTAGTAGTTCCACCCCCTAATAACACAATCGGCTGATGTCCATATTGTTGAAGTAACCTTAAACACATTATCTGTAGAAGGCTGCCAACATGCAGACTTTCAGCAGTACAGTCAAAACCGATATATGCTTTTATTTTATTTTTATCTAATGCATCTGATAAGTCCTTTTCATCTGTGCATTGATAAAAGAAACCTCTATCTTTAAATTCTTTCAAAAATTTATTCATAAGCTTATAGTTCCACAATATACAAATTTTATTAAAAAAAAATAAGAATGGGAAAAATTTATACAGCCTTAGGTCTAATGAGTGGTACGTCGATGGATGGAGTAGATGTATCAATAATAAAATCGGATGGCCACAGTCAATTTAACAATATTTTTAACAAATATTATGAATTTGATGAAAAATTGCATAAAAAGTTGATTAAAAGTAGAAATCAAATTTCAACTAAAGATGATTTAGTTACTTTTTCAGATGATCTAAAAGCTTTAGAGCGTGAAATAACAATTTTTCACAGTAAAATAGTTATTGATATCTTATCTGACCATAAAGAAGAAATTGATTTAGTAGGATTTCACGGCCAAACAATTTTTCACAAATCAAAAGAAAAAATCTCCCGACAGCTTGGAGACGGGAACCTTTTATCTCAACTAATTAAAAAAAAAGTTGTCTATGATTTTAGACAAGCTGATCTTAAAGATGGTGGACAAGGTGCACCATTAACACCAATTTTTCACAATTTGTTGATTAATAATATTTATAAAAAATATAAAATTGAATTTCCACTTAATGTTTTAAATATAGGTGGCATATCCAATGTTACTAAAACAACTAAAGAAACTGATTTATCTAATGCTATCATTAAAGCAAGAGATATTGGTCCAGGAAATTTTTTAATAGATGAATGGATTAGAAAAAATTCTAATAAAAAATTTGATAAGGAGGGTCAGATAGGAAAATCTGGAAAAATAAATCAATTAATTTTAAATCAAGCAATTGATAATTTTAATATTAATCATCTTGATGAATCAATAGATGTAAAAGATTTTGATATTTCATTTTTGAAAGGATTGTCTTTAGCAGATGGATGTGCAACTATAACAAATTTCACAGCTTATTTAATTGCTGAAGGAATTAAATTTTTTGATAAAGAAAATAGAAAAGATTTTTCTAGATATTTAATTTGTGGTGGGGGTAGAAAAAATAGTTTTTTAATTGAAAACATTCAAAAATACCTTAAAGATTTTAGTAATATAAATCTTGAGGCAATTGATCTCTATAATATCGATGGTGATTATGTAGAGTCACAAGCCTTTGGTTATCTTGCAATTAGATCTTACTT
>MDTB01177918.1_pt1 | contig 12351 bp, 12 predicted proteins | sample 811161 | NCBI WGS metagenome assembly MDTB01 (sample SAMN05326650, study PRJNA326480) | marine metagenome | isolation source: seawater | place: Mediterranean Sea | collected 2009 | reverse complement strand
CTTTTATTCCTATTCTTTTGGTGCTTTCAACAGTTATCATTTATAAATCAAACCATTTAGTAAAATTATTTTTATTTCTTACTTTTTTAATTATTTCATATTTTATTATTTTAAATGTAGGTGATTTAGGGATATTTAACAAAATTACTAATGTTATCGAAACATCAGTAAAATTTGAAAATCCAAGAATTAGAATATGGTCTGAGGGTATTGATTTAGTATCATCAAATTATATTACTTTTTTATTTGGTCTTGTTAGCCCTGAGCTTTATAGTAATTATGATTTTTTTGAGAGTCTTTTTATTGACTCATTTGTAAAGTATGGCTTTATACATTTATTATTAATTACAATATTAATAACTAATATAGTTATAAATATTTTGAACCATCAGATTAGTAATAATGAAAAATTAAAAAAATATTACTTAGTTATGTTATTCTTAACTCCTTCATTAATATTAAATAATTTAGTCAATTCAAATATGTTATTTAGTGAATTATTTGCACCAATTTTTTTCCATATTTTTGGCATAATAAATAACAATAAAAATGTAAATGCTTATTAAAAATATATTAATTTTTGGTGGCAATGGATTTATAGCAAAATCCTTAATAGAAAAGATTAATAATGTTAGAAGTTCAAAAAAATTTAATATTTTTTTATTAGATAGAGATTTTAGAAAAAATAAAACTATAAAATTTAATAATAAAATTTATCATTATGTTAAAGCAAATTTAGAATCTGAAAAAGTTATTAATTTATTTATTAAAAAATTAAAAACAAAAAATATAACGCAAATAGATGAGTTTTGGAACTTATGTGCAAATTCCGATATTAAGATTTCCAGTTTAGATAACGATTTAAAAAATACATATTTAACTTGTTTTTATTCTGGAAAAATTTTAAATAAAATTAAAGTTAAAAAATATATTTTTTCTTCTTCTTCTGCTGTTTATGGTTTTTCAAAAATCAAATTTAATGAAGATTTCAATAATTTTAATCCTATTTCAATGTATGGACTCATGAAATTAAATTGTGAGAATTATCTTAAATACTTATCTAATGAGTATAAAACTCAATTCATTATCTTACGATTTCCTAATGTCATTGGACCTGATTTAACACATGGTGTAATATTTGATTTTTTAAAAAAAGTTAAAAAAAATAGCAAAATTTTATTAGTTCTTGGAAATGGAGAACAAAAAAAACCTTATTTATATGTTGATGACTTAATTAATATTATATTAAAGATTTTGACACTAAAAAAAATCTCTAATAATTTTGATATCTTCAATATTTCCCCTAGTGATAATGGTATTAAAGTTGCTGAAATAGCTTCTCTTTTTAAAAATATCTTATATCCAGATATCAAAATTAAATATTCATCCAAAAATAATTTTGGTTGGAAAGGGGACGTACCTAGTTACCAATTTGATACTATAAAAATTAATTCTAAAGGAATTCACCCATCTTATACCTCAAGAGAGTCAGTAATAAAAACTCTTTTAAAATATAAATAAATATAGATGTTAGATGTAATTATAATATGTGGTGGTAAAGGAACTAGAATGAAAAAATCTAATATTTCAGGTCCCAAAATATTATATAAATTTGCAAATAAATATCTTTTTGAACATATAATAACTTCTATAAAAAATATATCTTATACTTCGCTCAGTTTTTTATGTAATAAAAAAAATATAAATCAAATTAGTTCTAAAATTAAAAAAAATTTTAATGATAAGAAGAAAAAATTAAGATTTTTAGAAGAAACTATAGAGATGGGTACAGGGGGATTTATATATAACAATATCAATAATTTTTCTGATGATTTATTAGTTATTTACGGAGACTTGATTGTTAATTTTGATTTAAATTTTTTTTACAATTATTATAAGAAAAACAATTTAAATTGTTTAATTTGTACTCAAGATAATGGTCATTATTACGACTCAGATTTAGTTAAAATTGAAAAAAAAAATAATATAACAAAAATAATGAAAAAACCTCATCAATTTAAACAAAACCCAAGTAATATTTATGCTATTGAACCAATAATCTTAATTAAAAAAAAGCTTATCAAAGATTTTAACTTTAAAAAAAATAAAATAGATTTTATACATGATATTATTCATAAACTAATTGATAATAAAAATATCAAAATTAGTGCTTATAAATTTGATAAATTAAAAAATAGTTCTAGCTATATTGCTGATTGTGGTGTCCCTGAAAGATATCTATTTCTGAAGTCTATTCTTGGTTAAATATAATAATAAAGGAACAGAAAGAACAAATAGTATCATTAAAAAAACTACTGTTATAGATAATGTTATTAAGAAAATTTTATCTTTACTTATAGTATTATTTTCAGGCTCAACAATTCTGTAATTTACTTGAATAGGATTAAATTTTTCTTTTATACCTCCAATAACTGTGCCATTCGCACAATCCTTAAAAGCATTAATAATTAAGCACTCGAGATATTTATATCTAATTGATTTATCAGAATAATTATGAAAAAGATTATTTATTATTTCAGTTTTAAGCTTAATATCTTCACATTCAATGAAATTATTAATACATATATCCAACTTGGTCATAGCTTCATCGACACCAAATGATATAAAAGATTTAATCTCATCTAACTTATCATAATTAAAGTTATAAATTTTTAAATCTACTTTATGTAATCTATGATCAATAATATGCTTTAATCTAACCTTGTCATTGTTAATACCAATTTCATTTAAAAAATCTGGTGACCTAAACTTAAAAGAATAATTCTCATAGTTTGAAATTAAATTAATATTTAAATATTGATTTTCAGCTTCTTTTTCTTTTACAGAATCTGATACTAGCTTATCTAAAGCTATAAAAGCAGCTATTGACAGTAGCAGAAATATAATCGAATAAATAAAAAATATTTTCTTATCTATAGCCATAAAAATAATATAAATAAATTATATCTTAATCACTTGAATAAATGAATAAAAATCGATTATTAATAATTGGAAAATTTTACCAACCTATTAAAGGAGGCATAGAAAATGTTACCTCTTTTCAACAAAAAATTTATAAAAAAATTTCTGACATACACTTCATTTTTTTTTCTAATTTAAAAAGTGAATCAAAAAAAATAATACTTTTTAAATTTGTGAGTATATTTAGGCAGCCTGTATCAATTAAATTATTATTCTGGTTATTTAAGAATATAAAAAAATATGAATATATTGAGTTACATGTACCCAACCCTTTAATAATGTTATATTTAAACTTATATAACAAAAATATAAAGTTAGTAATTCATTATCATTCAGATATTGTAAATCAAAAATTTTTAAATTTTTTTATTAGACATATTGTTTATAAATCTCTAACTAAGTCTCACAAAATTATATGTACATCTAACAAATATTCTTTACATTCCAAATATTTAAAAAATTTTCAAGATAAGATTATAGTAATACCTCCTGTAATAGATGAGAATAAATTTGAGAAAATTAAGTTTAATAAAAATTTATTAGATGAGAACATAAAATTGCTCTCTGTAGGCAGATTTGTTGTCTATAAAGGCTTTGAAATCTTGATAAAATCAATCTCCCTTCTTCCTGAAAGATTTAATTTAACTCTAATTGGTGATGGTCATCTTAAAAATAAATATAAATTCTTAATAAAAAAATTTAATTTAATGAAAAGAGTAAAAATACTTAACGAAATAAATGATTTTGAATTAGGAAACGAAATTAATAATTGTAATATTTTTATTCTTCCATCAATTAATAAATCTGAAGCTTTTGGAGTTGTATTATTAGAGGCATTATATTTTGGAAAGCCTCTAATAACTAGTAATTTACATGATAGTGGAGTCACTGAAGTAAATAAGGATAACTTTTCAGGACTTTATTTTAATAAATCATCACATAAAGATTTAGCTTTAAAAATTCTAGAAATTGAAAAAAAAATTAAGGCTGGTAATTTTAAATTTACTGACTTGAGAGATTATTATGAAAAAAACTATTCAGAAAAAGCAATAAAATTAAAATATTTTAACTTGTACAATATGGATATTTAAATATTATCAATTTATGTCAAGTGATATTTTGGGAATTTTTGATTCTTCAAATTATGCTAAAATCGCAGTTGAAAATAAAAGTAAATTTAAAAATGCGAATCCATTTCCACATATATATCTAGATAACTTTTTACCTGAACACTTAGCTGAAAAAATATCTGAATCTATACCATCTCCTTATGATGAGTCTTTCGATTGGATTTCAAGAGACAGAGAAAATGAGGTAAAACAAAAGATGCAGTTTGATGAGGTTAAATTACCACAAGCAGTAAGAATGATACTAAGAGAATTTAATTCTAAACAGTTTCTGCTTTTTTTAGAAACTCTAACAGGCATCGATAATCTAATACCTGACCCATACTTTATTGGTGGAGGTGTTCATGTTGCAATGAGAGGAGATTTCTTAAAAGTTCATGCTGATCATAACTGGCATTATAAACTCTACACTCATAGAAGAGTAAATGCCTTATTATACCTTAGTCAAAAAGATTGGAATGAAGATTGGGGTGGACATCTTGAAATGTGGGATGAAAAAATGACTGGACCAAAGGCATCGATAGCACCATTTTTTAATAGATTAATTGTTTTTGAAACAACAGATAAAACCAATCATGGAAGACCTAATCCATTAGATTGCCCCGAGGGAGTATTTCGAAAAGCTTTAAATCTTTATTACTATACTTCAAAAAGAGACGATGCAGAAGTATCTGACCCACATTTTACATTATATAGAACTGAAAATTCAACTTATGACGTCGAGAATAAAAAAAATTATATTGATCAAGGAAAAAATAAATCGTAATTCATTTTTAAACCTTTATATAAACTTATTTTACTATCCCATTTAATTAATCTTTTGTCTCTATATGGAATTTTAAGATATTCTTTAAAAGTTTTTTTTGAAGTGATATTATGAAATTTATATTTTGAGATTTTTTCAATAATCTTAATAAGCTCATTTAGTTTTAATTGCTTTTTAGAGCTTAAATCGTAAGAAAAATCTTTATAAATTTTTAGATTTTTTTGATTTATAATTGTTATTATACCTGACACTACATCTTTTATATGTATTAGATCAACATATGCATCTAAATCATTTATTTTAATATTTTTTTTATTTTCTTTAATATGTTGAAAAATATAATTTACAATTCTGTTGTCATGTTTAATTCCATAAACATTCATTATCCTTAAATTAATAACTTTAATTTGTTTTGTAATATAAAAATAATACAAAATATTACTAAAGGATTCTTTAGATGCTGAATAAAAGTTAAACGGCTTATAATTACCTTTTGAATTTAATTGTGTATAACTACCAAAATTTAAAAAAAGTTTGGTCTTTAATTTTGAACATATATCTAATAAATAAGAGCTAAAAGTAATATTATTATCAATTAAATCTTTATTCTCTTCATCGTCAAACTTTTTCCATTTTGTTGATAAATGTATAATAATATTTGGATTACTCTTAATTAAAAAATTTTTAAGTCGACTATAGCTTCCACAATATATGTGGTTTTTAAATATTCTTTTATTTTTTTTTATTTTTTTAGATGATATTGAATAAATTATTATTTTTTTATTTAAATCTTTAATAAGTGAACTAGCAATATTTCCTTCTGGTCCTGTAATTAATATTTTCAATTTATAATTTTTAGTTTTGGCATTGGAACTATCCATTTTGCACCAATTTTTCTTGTAAATTTTTGTTCTTTTTTTAAAACCTCTGCCTTATGATTCCAAGCTAAGAGTAAAATATAATCAAAACTCTCTTCTCTAAATTTATCAGTTGAATATACATTTATTTTATTTTCTCCCGGCATATATTTACCAATTTTAAAAGGCGTATTATCAAATATTTTATCAATTAATTTATTATCTAACCTTGAAAAATTTACTAATGTAGTCCCCTTTGCAGGAGCTGTATAACAGCATATTTTCTTCCCTTGTGACTTTAATTCTTTAACTAACTTATAAAGTTTTTTTGAATGAGAAATAGATTTTTTTCCAAAATTATGAAATGTTTTTAATTGGTTTAATCCTAATTTAATCTCACGTTTTAAGTAATTACTGCATCTTATAGTTCTTTTAAATCTACCATGATGACAAAAAAAATATCTCGTACAGCCACCGTGTACTCTATTATTTTCGATGTCATATAAGTACAATCCATGTTTTTCTGACATTATTTCAAGTGACAATGCAGACCAAATGTACATATGTTCAGCATATATTTGATCATAAGAACCCTTTTTAATCATTTCATAAAGAGATGGGTCTTCAGTTATAAATTGCCCTCCGGAGTCTAAAAGATTTTTTACTCCTTTAAAAACAGAATTAGTATTTTCTATATGGTGCATAGTATTTGTAGATGTAATGATTTGAGCTTTTTGTTTAAATTTTGTAATTATTTTTTTTGATAAATCATAATTAAAAAATTCACTAATTATATTTTTTAAACCAGTTTTTTTTGAAAAATTTGCAACATTCTTTGAGGGTTCAATACCGATAGGGAGCCAACTTTTAGATTTGACAAAATTTTTAAGAAAAATTCCATCGTTGCTTCCTATATCTATTATAATTTTTAAGTTGTTACTTTTATTATTTTTTTTAATGACATCAGATAATTTTTTCCAATGATTTTGCATATAGATTGAAGTAGATGCAAAATAAGCGTATTTATTATGAAACATTTTTGAGGGTTTAGGTACGTTAAGTAACTGAAAACAAAAACATTTTTTACAAAAACAAGCATCCATATTGTAAAAATATTGTTTTTTATAATCAATTTTATCATAAAATGCATTTGCAATAGGCATTTTACCAAATCTTAAGAATGGTTTTATAAATTCTCCACAACTTCTACATTTATTTTTTTTTGAAATTAACATTAATTATATTTTTTTATGAATTCTTCTATTACTCTTGTGATGTACTTTAATTCTCTTAATTTCATTGACTGATGAGAGCCTAATAAAATACCATTATCCATTACAAAATCGGCGTTTTTATATCCTCCTTTATCAAGTTTGAAATATTTTTTATGATATCCAGGTTGTCTAAGAATATTTCCTGAAAATATTGTTCTCGTTTGAATATTATTTTTTTCAAGGTAAATTTGTAAATCATTTCTTTTAAACTTTTTAGTACAAATCATAAATGGAAAGGCTAACCAAATATTTTTTACAAGTTTATTTTTTTTTGGAAGTAAGAATAAATCTCTGTGTTTAGTAAAAAAATTATACAAATAGTTAAAATTATTATTTCTTAATTTAGAGTATTCATTTAATTTTTTGAGCTGTTCTAATCCAAATGCTGCAGAAATTTCACTTGGAATAAAGTTGTATCCTAAATCTGTAAACAAATATTTTTCATCATAGGATGATTTAGACTTAAATCTGAGATTTATTGATTCTTTTTCTTCGAATAAAGATGAATTTCTTCCCCAACCTCTTTGAATAATAGCTTTTTTATAAAAATCTTTATTGTTAGTACATAACATCCCTCCAAAACCTGCACAAGTTATAACGTGAGAAGCATAAAAACTTGTGGTTGATATGTCAGAATAATCACCAGTTGATTTGCCATCATAAAAACTCTTAATAGTGTCAGCTGAGTCTTCAATAAAATAAAGTTTATATTTTTTACATAATCTTTTTAGCGACTTAAGATTAGGAATATTCCCTATAAGGTTTGGTATGATCATTGCTTTAGTTTTTTTTGTTATCATTTTTTCAATTTTAGTCTCATCTATTAGTAACGTATCCAAATTGATATCTACTAGAACAGGCTTTAGTCCAAGTTGAATAATAGGGGATACAGTTGTTGAAAAAGTTAAACTTGGTGTAATGATTTCAGAGCCTTTTTTTAAATTAAGTGCAGAAAGAGCTAATAAATTTGCAGAGGAACAAGAATTGACCATTAAACCGTATTTTTTATTAAATAGTTTTGCTATTTTCTTTTCAAATAACTTAACATTATGAGAGTTCATAAGATTAAGTCTTTGATATTTTAAAACACTATTTACAGCCTTTATTTCAGAGTACCCATACTTGGCTTTTGCATAGTAAATCTTATTCTTAGTTATATTCATTAAATTTGATACCTCTTAATTTTTATTAATTTTAAAGTAGTTAATTTAGCTAAAAACATTTCAAAAACAACTGATAAGCCGTATTTTATAACATTTACACCCGACTTTTCTTGATCATAATAAGTTGGTATGGCAAATTCTGATACATTATGTCCTCTTATAATAAATTGAATCAATATTTGTGTGTCTATATCAAAATAATTTGAGTTCAGGTGATAGGGAATTTTTTTTAACGCCTCTATATCTATTCCTCTAAAACCAGTATGCCATTCAGAAAGCTTTGTATTAAAAAATAAATTTTGAAAATTTGATAAAAAAATATTTCCTAAAAATCTTATTATGGGCATTTTACCAGCAATAGCATTTTTTTTTACAATCATTCTTGATCCCAAAACTAAATTTGATTTAGATAAATAAGAATACATTTTATCTAAAAACTCAGGAGGATATTGACCGTCCCCATGCAATATTGATAAAGATTTATAGTTTTTATTAATTGCAAGATCATATGCCTTCTTAAGATTGCCCCCAAAACCCAAATTTTCTTCATTTTTTTGATAACTAAAGTTTAGAGAGTGATTACCTGATATGAATTTTTCTATAATTTTTGAAGTATTGTCTTTTGAACAATCATCAAGAATTAAAAAATCTATATTATGTTCAAATTTTAAATTACATATTCTATTTAAAAAACTTTGTATTGTTTGCTCAGCATTATAACAAAGCACAATGCATAAATTAGAATTTTTAGGCAATTTTAATTTTCTTGCTTATCTTTGTCTATAATACTATTTAGGTATTCACCATATGCGCTACCCTTAAAATCTCTAGTGTTTTGAATAAATTTTTTTTCACTAATAAGCTTTTTTCTATAGGCAACTTCATCAGGGCTGGATATTTCTAAACCTTGTTTTTTTTCAATATTATAAATCAAATTAGCGCACTCTATTAAAGACTCAAATGTACCAACATCGTTCCAAGAATAACCTCTTCCAATTTTCTTATAATTTAATTTTTTATTTTTATTTATTAGAGATAAAAAATCTGTAATTTCAAGCTCCCCTCTACTTGAGGGTTTAATTTTTGATGTTAATATTAAATCTTTATTTTTAATAAAATATAGACCAGTTATAATCCATTCTGAAATAAATTTTTTGGGCTTTTCAATAATTTTTTGTATTTTATTATTTTTAAATACTACAACACCAGATCTTTCTGGATCACTAACTATATAAGGGTAAATTGTTGTATTATCGGTTTTCCAAATATGATTAAAAAACTCACTCATTCCGGATCCAAACATAATGTTATCTCCTAAAATAAAAAAAACGTCGTCCTTTTTGATAAATTTTTTTGATATAATTAGACCATCTGTGATACCTCTAGATCTGGTTTGTATTTGGTATTTTATTGATACACCAAATCTATTACCATTCCCTAATATCTTTTTGAAGGAAGTAATATCATTTTTATTAGTTATTATAAGTATCCTTTTAATTTTGTTTAATAACAAAACTGCCAGAGGATAATAAATCATAGGTTTGTTATATACAGGAAGTATATGCTTATTGGTTGCATTACTAATAGGAGAGAGCCTTGTACCCTTGCCACCAGCCATAATTATTCCGCAAATTTTGTTGTCCATATTAATTAAACGGCACACCTTTAGAGTCTTTATTTGAGATGATTGGTTTTTTCGTTCTCCATTTTAAATTAAGAAATTTATCATTCCAGTGAATTGTAATTTCTTTTTTTGGGTTATAGTTTTTGTCTAATACGTATAATATTACAGACTCTTCAATAGCATAAAATCCATGTGCAAACTTTTTTGGGATAAATAATAAGTCTGTATGTTTATTCAATATGAATTCAAAAGTTTTTCCATATTCCTTGGATTTTTTGTCAATATTTACAACAAAATCTTGTATCTTTCCTTTCATCAGATAAACAAGTTTGTTTTGCATAGGAGTTTGATAATGCAAGCCCCTCAAAACCCCTTTCTTATTATTAGAAATTGAAATTTGATAATTAAGTAAATTTTTATTCAAATTTAATTTTTCAGATAATTTTGTATCTAATACATTTTGAAAAAATCCTCTATTATCATTGTATTTATTCAATTTAATTATTTTGGGTTTAATCAATTTTACCCCTTCTTTTTATAGAATTCATAATTTTATTATTGAGTTCTACGTTTAAGTAATAATTAATTGTTTTATTAAGACCCACATCTAGATCAATTTTAGGCATCCAATTAGTTTGCTTTTTTAATTTATTACTATTAAGTGCATATCGGAAATCATGACCTGGTCTGTCATTTACAAAAACTATGTTTGGTATTCCATTTACTAGATGAGAAAAATTATTTTTTACTAATTTTAATATCTTTTTTATTAAATCAATATTTTTAATAACATCATCTCCACCAATATTGTATGTTTCCCCAATAGCTCCATATTTTAAAACTTTTTCAATTGCGTGGACATTATCAGAAACATTTATCCATTGTCTTAATTGATTTCCTTTTCCATAAACCTCTATATTTTGACCAAGTCTTATTGAGATTATGCTTCTTGGAATAAATTTTTCAAAATATTGTCTTGTTCCATAATTATTTGAAGAATTACAAACTATAATTGGAAGATTATATGTTTTAAAGAAAGATCGACACAATAAATCAGATGATGCTTTCGAGGCTGCATATGGAGAGTTTGGAGAGAAATTTGCCTTTTCATTAGCGTAACCTTGATCATAGCTGCCATATACCTCATCAGTTGATACTTGGATAAATTTAAATTTTTTATAATTTTTTACTAATTTTTTAAAATTATTAAGAATTGATATAAGCAAATTTGATGTACCCAATATATTATTCTGCACAAAGGAATTAGGGTTATCTATTGATCTATCTACATGAGACTCAGCTGCGAAATTAATTATACAATGAGGTTTTAATTCAGATATTAAATTATTAACTTTGTTTAAATTAAGTAAATTTAGCTTTAAGAATTTATAATTTTTTGAACTTTTACAATAATCTAAATTTGAGCAATAGCTTATTTTGTCTACATTAATTATTTTGCAGTTAGTCATTTTTAGACTGTCAATATAATGGGAACCTATAAACCCTGAACCACCAAAAACAAGTACTTTTTTCATTGCATTAAAGTCTTTTATACATCCATACGCTTATAAAAAAAATACTAGAATGGTACCCTAGATACTGAAATCTCGGCCAATTAGCATCCCCAAGAATAAAAAGTGGCATAATGTTTATAATAATTATAATTAACAGAAAAATTTTGTGTTTTATATATAAGTTAAAAAAAATAGATAAAATAGTAAATATTCCAAGAGGACAAATTAATAAACCAAAAATTTTTTGATAAATAGTATAATTTGGCCTTATTTGATATCCAATAAATTCTAAACACCTTATCTTGATAGTATCTAATGAGTCAATTAAATGTAATTTTATAGCATTAAATAATTCAGCTAATCCCGAATAACTTCTTGATGAAAGTGTTTCAACCTCAGAGCCTGGATTCTGAAAAAAAAGATGGGCTACACTTAATGAAAAATACCGATATCTGTATTCTGATGATGCAAAAATTATGTTATGTAAAAGTGGGTATGATAGAATTAATATAAAAATTATTGAGGATAAAATTAATCCTTCTTTCTTATCTTTTAAATTTTCATATATATAAACAAAAAATATAAAAAAAGAGACCAATAAAAAATTTTGCCTCTGTAAAGATAAAATTGCTAAAAATATAAATAGTAATAAAGTATTTTTTTTAATGTAACTAAAAAATATCATCATTGATAATAAAACACATAACCATTCTAATTGAACAGATAAAATATTTTTTGCAATGTAAGCAGATGATATAAATAAATATATAATAATTATTTTTGAAATATTAACATACTTTCGTTCACATTTTAAAAAATTTGAAAAATGAGCTGTTATTAACACATAAATAGTTAAATTAAAAAAAGTAAAAAAATAATTTAATTTTCCAAAAATTAAAATAAACGGGACAAGATAATATCTATAAAAAGGTTGATCTATTAAATATCTTTCAGAATTTAAAGGATTTGCTAAAAATGTTTTAAACTCAATTATTTGAAGTGCATATGTGTAATACCTACTTGGATCTGATTGAGTGTCTATTT
>MDTB01198147.1_pt1 | contig 12353 bp, 7 predicted proteins | sample 811161 | NCBI WGS metagenome assembly MDTB01 (sample SAMN05326650, study PRJNA326480) | marine metagenome | isolation source: seawater | place: Mediterranean Sea | collected 2009 | reverse complement strand
TATATGTCATGTTTCTCTCTTAAAAATAATATATCGTATAAAAATTTTTATGATAAATTAAAAGAATCCTATATTTTATCAAATAAAATTAATTTTAATATAGATTATAGTCCAGATTATTTAAATAAAGATAAAATAGGCAGTTATTATATTCCTAATAATATATTAAATTTTATAAATTCAAATAAAGGAACTCTTTACAAAATAGATACTAAAATTTTGGATAGGCAAATTAAAATTAAAATTATAGATTATAAAAATTTAAGTAGAGAGAAAATTAATCAATTTGTTAAAATTATATTATTTTTAATTAAATTTCTTTCTTTATATGCATCTTCAAATTGTTCAAAAAAAATAAATATTACAATTTATATGACTTCTTTTAAAAAATTATTAAATAATCAAAAAATATTAGGTGTTAATGAAGTAAATTCTGGTTATTCTACATGTGGATGTTATAATACTGCTGAAATTGTAATTTATAGACAAGAAGAATGGTTTAAGGTATTAATACATGAATTATTTCATAATTTAAATCTAGATTTTTGTGATAAAAATATAGATAATTCAAAAAAATATCTTAAAAAATATTTTAATATTAATGCAAAATTTAATATATTTGAAGCATATTGTGAAACATCTGCTAGATTTGTAAATGTTTTATTATTTTCTTTTTTAAATAATTTTAAAATGGTAAATTATAAACAATTTAAAGAAAATTTTAAAGATGCTTTCCAAAAAGAAGTAATAAATTCATTAGAGAAAGCTAGATTAGTAATAAGATTAATAAAAAATGTAAAAAATTATGAAGAAGGTAGTAATGTATTTGATTATTATGTAATTACTGCATCTTTATTATACAATTATTACTATTATCTTAAATTTATAAAATATGATTTTAATTTTATAAAAACTGATAAAAATATAGAAGATTTTACTTATTTAATTAAAAATAGTTTTAATGATAATTTTTTTCAAGCTTTAAACTGCGTAGGTTTAAATAAATCCAATTCACTTAAGATGACAATTACGAATATATTTTAAAAAAAATTGATAATAATATTTATGAATTTTTTTTTGTAAAAGAATAAACAAATGGGTATTCAGTATTTAAATAATTATATTAAGCATAAAGCAAATAATGATTCTATTATTAAAACTAGTTTTCATCAATTAAGTAATAAAGTTATTGCTATTGATACAAGTATTTATTTGTATAGATTTTTAGCTGAAAATTCTTTACTTGAAAGTCTATATTTTATGATTTCTCTATTTAAATATTATAACATTATTCCTATATTTGTTTTTGATGGTAGACCTCCAATTGAAAAATTAAATCTTATTAGTAAAAGAAATATTGAAAAAAATAATGCTGAAAAAGAATGTAATGAAATGGAAAAGAAATTATTTCTAACAAAAAATGAAAAACAAAGAAATGAAATTATTGCATCTATTTCTTCACTTAAAAAAAAATTTATTAGACTTAAAAAAAATGATTTTAATAATGTTAGAAAACTATTAGATGCTTTTGGTGTTTATTATATTGAGGCAATTGGGGAAGCCGATGAATTATGTGCTAGACTTGTAATTAAAAAATATGCTTATGCTTGTTTAAGTGAAGATATGGATCTTTTCCTTTATGGTTGTCCAAGAGTACTAAGATATTTAAGTCTATCAAATGAAAATGTAATTCTTTATCATTTAGATAAAATTCTTAAAGATTTAGATTTAACATTTAAAGAATTTAAAGAAATTTGTGTTGTTTCTGGAACTGATTATAATTCAGAAAATAGATTAAATCTTTATAAAATTTTGGATTACTTTAAAGAATATAAAGAATTTAGAAAAATAAATAATAGCAAAGATTTTTATACATGGCTAGATGAGAATCAAAATTGTATTGATAATTTATATAAATTATATGACACTTATTATATGTTTCAGCCTGATAATAATAAACTTCCTAATTTAAAAACTATTAAATTAACTAAAGAAACAAATATTGATAAAATTAAAGAAATTATGAAGCCAGAGGGATTTATATTTTTAGAATAAAATATAAATATAATTAATTTATATACATATTATGAGTGATGAATATTCTATTATAGTGGATATTGATCCACCAAAAAAAACTCGTAAAATAAACAGAATATATAAGAACAAGATTACAAAAGAAGTTAATTTTGAAATTCCATTATTTAGTCAATTTAAAAAATTTAAAGAAGCTAATTATACAGTAAGTTTTTTAAAAGATATATGTAAACATTATAAACTTGTTAAAAGAGGAAATAAAGATGAAGTACGAGATAAAATTTATGATTTTTTATTTAAATCATATTATGCTGTTAAAATTCAAAAAAATTTTAGAAGATATTTAATTAATTTATATTATAAATTTAAAGGACCTATTATTTTTAATACTAAAGATTCAACTAATGATACAGATTTTTTTACATTAGAAAATATATCTGAAATTTCTCATAATGAATTATTTTCATTCAAAGATAATAAAAATATTTGGGCATTTAACATAGTTTCTATTTATAATCTATTTGTAAAAAGTAAAAATAAAATTATTTTAAATCCTTATACTAGAGATCCTATTAGTAATATTATATTTCATAATATTAGAAGATTTATTAGACTAAGTAAATGCCTTAATAAAAATATTAATATTACAATTAATGAAAATGAAAATATTTTATCTCTTAATAAAAAAAATGAAATAAAAACACTTGAATTGTTTCAATTAATAAATGAATTAGGAAATTATAGTGATCACACATGGTTTCTAAATTTAAATAGGATTGAATTAATTAAATTTATTAGAGAATTATATGATATTTGGAATTATAGGGCCCAACTTTCAAATATTGTAAAATCTGAAATTTGTAGTCCTTATGGTAATCCTTTTCGTTATATTGATGTTATTCAAATTAATCATTTAAATTTTCTTCAACTTCAAAAAAATGCATTATCTATAATTTCACAATTTATTACTAAAGGAACATCAAATGAAAATTGTAATTTAGGTGCAATGTACGTGTTATCAGCATTAACATTAGTTAATGTAGAGGCAGCAAATAGTATGCCTTGGTTATTCCAATCTGTCTCATATTAACGCACCTTTTAACGACTAAAATTTGCTAAATATTATTTATAAAAATAAAACACTTAAAAAAGAGATATTATGGTATTGTATAAATGCCTTCCCGTAAACCCAAAACAGAGGTTACTACTACCCCTAAGGAGACTGAGGTCCCAAAAGTTACTGCTTCAGTAACTGAGAAAAAAGCTAAAAAAGCTACTAAAACTACTACAAAAACTAAAGAGACAGTACAAGAGACCACACCTACTACTAATCAGGTAGTTACTGATACTGAAACTACTGAGACTACTGATACTACAGAAGTTATGCTTACAGAGACCTTTGCTTCATTCCTTACCAAACTTCAGACCCTAGCTACTCAGATGAATCTTCTAAAAACTGAGTTCCGTGCTCTTGAGAAAAAAGCTGTACGCGAACTTAAAACAGCTCAGAAAGTTAATGCTAAACGCAAACGTAAATCAGGTAATCGTTCACCAAGTGGTTTTGTGAAGCCCACACTTATTAGTGATGAGCTAGCCAAATTTCTCCAGAAACCATCTGGCACTGAGATGGCCCGTACAGAAGTAACTCGTGAGATTAACTCTTACATCCGTGCTCATGATCTCCAGGATAAAACAAATGGTCGCAAAATCAATCCTGATGCTAACCTAGCTGCTCTTCTTAAACTTCAAGGTGGTGATGAGCTTACATATTTCAACCTCCAGCGTTACATGAGCCCACATTTTGCTAAAGCCGGTCAGCCCAAAGTTTAAATATGCAAATATAATAGAAAATTAAAATTAGAAAATTAATATTTTAAGATAAATATATTTCATTATCTTAAAATAATTTAAAATTTAATTTTCTATTTATCGTTTTATTTTGATTACTTTCTATAATTTTTTTATTAACTCCTAAATTAAGTGTATTAAATCTAGAATTATTAAAAGGTTTAAATATTGATATATTGTTAGCTTTATTTATTGGATTAATAGTTTCAGGTGGTGCTGATTTTATTTTTTTTTCCAATAAATAAGGTGGAAAAAATAACTTATTATTATTTATTACTTCCAAATCAGTTTCAGATAATTTTATATTATTCATTAATCTATAAATAGATTATTTATTTAGATAATTGTCTTTTACTTTTTAATTTTTCGGTTTCAGCTATTTTTGCTGCTGATGGTTTATTTAATTTAATTTTAATTTTTGATTTATCTATAAAGTAATTTGCTAAATTAAACTCTTTATCAATTAAAATATTAGTTTGAGCTGGAAATGTTAATTCATTTAAGTTTATTGATAAATTTTTAGATACAAATAATTTATAATCTTCAGGTTGATCTATTTTTATTTTTGATGTAAGAATAAAATAATATTTTTTTTCACTATTTTTATTTAAAATTAACATATCTTTATTATCAGATTTTTTTGAACCAGATAACAATATTATTGGTAACCTATAATATTCACTAATTAACATTAAATCTAAATTTGTTATGTAGTAATTTTCATCCATTATTGCATTTTCTATTGTTATTGTACCTAATAATAAATTTTTTCCTATTATTAATTTTCCTTCTTCTTCCCAAATTTTACCTATTTGATATAAATATTCACGGTATTTTTGATATATTGAAATTAAAATTTCTTTAAAGTGATTAATAGATTTGATTTTTATTTCATTGTCAAAATCTTTTAAAATATCTAATATTAATTCAAAACTACAATATTGAGTTTTATTAAGATAATTTAATAATGATATTCCTTTTCCAAAAAATTTGGACCATTTACCTGTTACTATTTTTCTCTCTTTTTCACATTTTACAAATGTTGTTAAATTAATTGATTTGTCAAATTTATTTGTAATTTCTTCTGTAGGTTCTTCAACTTGTTGTTCTAAAGGTTCTTCAACAGGTTCTTCTAAAGGTTCTTCTAAAGGTTCTTCTAAAGCTTCTTCTAAAGGTTCTTCTACAGATTGTTTTTCAATAGGTTGTTCTTCTACAGGATCTTCTTCTGGTGGATTAAAAATATTTTGAACTAATTTTCCTAAAGTTTGTAAAGGACTTTGAGGTTTAGTAACTGGTTCTATCTCAGATTCCCTTTCAGTAGATGCTTCTGGTAAAGTAGGTTTTTTAATAGTAAATTTAATAGGCTTAGGCTTAGACTTTTTTGAAAGAATCTTTGGATCAATACTTTCTATTTCTTCTAATTCTGGTGTTTCTTCTTTTTCTTTTAAATCAATTACTGGGGAATAAGATATTGATATATTTGGATTAATATTATCATAATTTTTTACATTAACATATTTACTATCCTTTAAAGGTATTAAATTATCAAAAAATGAATTATTTAATAATGATTGTATAATAATTATTTCATCTGATTTTAAATTATATCCCATTTGAGAAAATGATAAAAATATTTGAGGGTCAAACATAAAATTCTTTATTCTTGTAAATCTAACTAATTCATCAGATAATTTTAAATAGTATTTATTAAAATTTTCTTCACCAGTAATTAAATTATCTTTGGGTATAACTAATATACAATTGTCACCATCTTTTAAACACATTGTTGAGTCACATGATTTATCTAAAGACAAGCAAGTTTTAACTTCTCCTTGTATTTTAAAATCTTCAAATCTAACTAAATCTCCTACCAACATTTTTAATTTTTCATTAATTTGTTGTAGTTTATTAAAATAAAGTTCATAATTATTATTTATTATATCTAAAATTTGTTTTCTAATTAAATTATTTTTATTTTGTAAAATTAATATTCTAACAGTATTTCTAAATGCATCATAAAAATCTTTTTCTAATGAAATATTTTTAATTATTTTCTCTCTTTCAGAATCTTTTTCATCATTATTTAATGTTTCTTTATCAGCTACAATAAAATCTGATTGTTCTAATATTTCAAGATCATCTTGTAACATGTTAGGTTCAGGAATTACACCAATAAACTGATTAGTTTCTGTAATAATTCCAACAATCATGTTATCTTCAACTACTTTTAACTGTGGTTTGCTTAAAATTTTTGATGATTCTTGATTTATTGATATAAGAAAATCTTTAGTTTCATTATATGAATTCCAAGTAATTTCATCTATATACTTAATTTCTGCTAAATCTACAATTATACCAGAGGGATAACAAGGTAAATAAAATATTTTTTCTCCACTTTTTACTAATAATCCTATAACTTTATTATTAAAATTTATAACTTGATTAACAATTTTATAATTTAAATCAATTAAAATTTTCAATAATTTTTTTAATATTATATTTTGTTTAAATTTATATACATTAGGCAAACTAGGCAGAGGTTGGCAATTTTTTTGCATTAAATTTTTTATAAGTGTTAATGTTCCTTTAATATTTGGTAAAATATCATTATAATCAAATAACTTTGTAACATCTATTTTTCCATTATTTTCCTTAATTCCATAAATAGGTTCAAAATAATCCTCATCTTTTATTAATATTAATGTTTTTTTATTTTCATTAAAATATTCATTCGCAAAATGATTAGATGGACAAATTAAATTTATATTATCAGTTAAATCATTATCAATTATATCCATTATAACTAAATTTATACCTTCTGGAAATAAATTTGGATTTTTACTACATACTAAATCCCATAAATATGTATAATCAATAATACTATCAGAAAGTAAGAATTTTTTATAATTTTCATAAGAGGAAATAACTATTTTTAAATTTTTAACTTGATAAGGATTACTTAAATCAATGCTATTATAAAAATTAGTATTTTTATATAATTCTATATCAATTTCATTTTTTTTATAAAAGAGAGAAACTAATGAACCATTTTGCAAATTAATAAATAGATCTAAATTTAAACTTTCAACTAATATAGTTTGCATTTGAGAAATTGTTGGAACTTTAATATTTTTAACAGTTCCATATAAATCAGCAATACATGCTATAAATGATTTTCTCATATCATTTTCTACTCCTTGTCTTAATAAACAAAAATAGTTTGGTTTTAATCTAGAGTTACTAATATTAATTTGGCATTTCTGATTATCAGTATTTAAAAATCTTTGAATGACTAAGGGTAACATTCCTATTCTTTTTTGTTGTATTGGAAATTTATCAGCTCCTTTTATATAATCATCCAATTTATCTGGTACTTTTACAACTTTTTCTCCTTCTTCACTTTCTAAGCATTCTTTTCTTCTTAAAATTTGTTCTCTACTATTCCATTGTTTAAAACAGCAAGGTAAACAATATCCTTCGGGATGACTATCTGATTTTATAAAACCTGGATAATGTTCAATATATTCCCCATTTTTTCCTTGATGAACTGCTTTGGCATTAAACTCAAATATACCAGTATTAGGGGGTACAGTTTTTACTGGTTTTCCGTCTTTAGTTTTTTGAGGTATTATATTCCCAAATTCCCCAGACTCAACTTCTTTTTTGGTTAAACTAGTATTATCTTTTAAACTCCAATATCTCGGACATATAAACCAAAATTTTTTTCCTCCTGGTATTCCATAATTAATTGCTTCATTATAAGAACCTGGATGTTCTCTATCTATTTTTTCTTTTTCTTCATTTGTTAAAATAACTGGTTGTCTTCTAACATTAGAAGGACAAATTCTATTATATCCTGAATATTTACCTTTTAAATCATATTCAAATAACTTTGGTGCTCTCTTTTTTAATCTATCTTCAAATGGATTAGGATTAGATAAAGACATACCAGTTATATCTTGTTTTAATGATTTTCCTTCTGTTTTGGGTTTTGATTTAACTGTTAACTTTATTGGAATTGGTTCAGAAGGTTCTTTAATTGATTTTATTTGAGGAGTTTCCTTAAATACTACTTTTTTAAAGGTAATAGGTTTTGGCTCTTCTTTTTCATCTTCATCATCAGTAAATTCTAAATGAGGAAGAATTTCTATATCACTATCCTCTTCTTCATCTCCAATTTGAACATCAGGTTCCTCTTCTTCTTCTTGATCTACAATTTGAAGATCAGGGTCCTCTTCTAAATCAGGAAGATCAGGGTCCTCTTCTAAATCAGATTCTTCTTTTTCTTCAGTTAAATTTTTTAATTCATCTGATAATTCTTTTACTTCATCCTCTAATTCCATAATTTGAATGTCTTGAGAACTCAGCTCATCCATAGATTGTAAAGATGAACCTAGAGAAGAGCCAAGTTCAATTTCATCTGAACCACCATCTTGATCACTATCAGTATCCTCTTCTTCATCCGATCCAAAAAAGGTATCTTGGAAATCATCTTCATCTTCATCTTCAACCAAATCTTGTTTTAATTGAATTGGTTGAGAATCTATATCTATATCAATATCCTCATCTTTTGCAATTGGATTTATAACAATATCATCTATATTATTTGTCTCTTTTATTTCATCCTTAATACATAATGAATTAATTTTTTCAATAGATATATTTGTTGATTCTGGGTTTTGAGTAATTCTCAATAAACTATCTAAATAAATAGGAATAGTAGATAAATAATTTATATTATTAATGCCTAATACTCTAATTATTACTATATTTACAAATTCTTCTAATTTAATTTGAGTTAAAAATCCTGGATTACCTTTACTTCTAATCTGTTTATTCTTACTTAAAGTTTTCACTAATTCATCAGCTCTTAATACTTCAGCAACTCTAGTTTTAGCTTGATTTTCTGTTAAATCAAAATTTTCTGCTAATCTCTCTATAATTTCTTCTGGTTCTAATTCTCTTTTACGTAAATCTAAAATATAAGCTTCTGAACTATCCATTTCAGAAAAATTTGAAACCCTTTTAAATCTCATTACAATTCCTTTTTTTTTAAGATTAGTTTGCTCTACATTAAAAATAGAAGATAAACAACCAATAATATTTGAAATTTCTATATTTTTTTTTAAATCTATTGATAAAGAATATTGTAAATCTAATATATTAATATTATTGTTTTCCATTGATTCAAAAATTGGTAATGAAATACCATTTTGTTTAAATTTGTTATTAATTTTTTCTACAATAGGATTAACTGATTGTTTAATAATTTCATTTAAAGTTTCTTTATCAAGTGGTTTTTTAAATTCTATTAAAATATTAATAGAGCCATTACTATTAAATTTACAAATAATTGGAATTAACAATTCTTCAAAATTAATTTCACTATAAGTGGAAACTGATTGAGATTTTCCTATAGTTTTAATTAATTTAAATATTTTGGTTTTAGAAAGGTAAGGAATTTTAGATCCTTTTGTTGAAATTTTATCAGAATATAACCTATAAATATTCTCCATTTTTTTGGAAGGATTATATTTAATTAATGGAGTTTGTTTAGAGGCATGAATAATTTTAAATAAGGAATCTAATGGTATATTATATTTATATTCTGGTAAAATATCTAATTCTATACTTGTGATTCCTTTATTTAAATAATTAAAATCATCTTTTCTCTCTTCATAAATATCATAAAACAAAGAAACATTATTATTATTTCTTATAAATGTTTTATCAACCAATTCTTTAGATTTGGAAAGAAGAGAAACATTGTTTTCTTTAATTTTTTCAATATTATTAATCTCTAATTTACTTAAATAAGGATAATATAGTTTTATTATATCATCTTCCAAAATTTCTTTAGTCTTTAAATACTCTAATATATCTAGTGCATTACAGTTATAAATTACATTATTTATAATCTTTTTAACATTATTGGATAATAATAAACTTCTATTATTTGTTTTTATGATTTCTTTTAAATATTCAACATTTCCTAATTTAGTAATATTAAATGGATTAGCACAAATAGGATAAATATCATTTTCAGAGGTAATAAGTTGACCTAATGGTTGTGAAATTTTAAATTCTTTATCATTTAAATTAAGATCTAAAATATCATCATATGTAAATTCTTCTTTATCTGGAAGTTCTAAAATAAGATCAGGTTTACTAATATTAGAGAGAAAATCTATCATAGCAGTTTTATCTAAAATTAATTTATCTCTGGTAAGATCATTATAAAGAGTTAAAGGATTAATAATAGAAAAATAATCATAAAATAAATAAATTTCTTCAAATATTGAATTATTTGCTTCTATTAATTTTTTTTTAATTGTTTCAATAGAATCATCAATATGAATAAAATTATTATGATAATAAACTTCTACTTTATTTTCTAAAATATTTTTTACTTCATCTTCTGTAAAGATATTATTAAAAATATTTGTATTATTAGGGTATAAATTTAATATATTTTCATTTAAATATTCTGAATTTCCATTAAAAACATCTATTCTATTAATTTTGTTATCTTTTAAATTACATATTTTATAAATTTCTTGAGTCATATATTATTTAATCTTATATTATTTTAAATTAAATAGCAAAAATATTATAAACAGTAATTTTTAATATTATTATGTCTAATATGTCCTATATTCCAAATTTATTTATTTCAGTTGCTTATGATTCCAAAAATGGTATTGGAAAGAATAATTCTATTCCTTGGTATTTACCTGAAGATCTTAAATATTTCTCTAAATTAACCAAAGGAAATGGAAATAATGCTATAATTATGGGGAAAAATACATGGTTAAGTTTACCTAAAAAACCTCTGAAAGGTAGAGATAATCTAATTCTATCAAGAAGTCTAGAAATTAATGAAAACTTGCCAAAAAATGATTTAATTAAAACATTTAAAGAAATAAATGATTTAATTGAATTTTGTAGTTTACAAAAATATGAAGAAGTATGGATAATTGGTGGAAGTGAAATTTATAATTTATTCTTAAATAAATTAAGGATTGAGAGAATTTATGCTACTTTAATAAATAAAGATTATAAATGTGATACTTTTTTTCCTTCAATTAATAACTGGACAATTGTTAACCAAGAATCAACTTTAAAAGATAATATTAAAATTACATACTTAACTTTTGAAAATTGAAAAACTTTTTAATTTTTTTATTTCTACCATTATAAATTATTATGCTTACAAATACAGAAGAAAAATATGTTAAAGATGTCTATGAAAAAATTGCTCAGAGATTTAATCATTCTAGAGCTTATAAATGGAATTGGATTGAAGCATTTTTACAAAAACTTAACAAAAATAGCTTAGTTTATGATATTGGTTGTGGAAGTGGAAGAAATATGATGTATGAAGGATTGAATTTTATCGGAATTGATAATTGTGAAAATTTTATAAAAATTTGTCAGTCTAAAAATCTTAATGTAATAAATGCAAATTCTATTAATATTCCACTAGAAAATAATTCAGCAGAAGCTATTATTTGTATTGCTATGTTTCATCAATTATCAAATAATGAAAATAGAATAAATACTTTATTAGAAATGAAGAGATTAATTAAACCAGGAGGCAAAATTTTATTATCTGTTTGGTCAATTAATCAACCGCCTAAAACAAAAAGAATATTTAAAAGATATGGAAATAATATAGTTGATTGGAATAATTATGGAACAATTTATGAACGCTATTACTATATATTTAAAATAGATGAAATTAAAAAACTTTTTAAAACTGCCAATTTATTATTATTAGAACATTTTTATGATTGTGGAAATGAAATATTTGTTTTAACTAAATAATAATAAATGTTTCCAATATTTTACTTTTTAATAAATTATCTTAGAAAATTGAATTTAAAGAATAAAAAAATATTTAAATTAATATGAACTCTATAATTTGTACAGCTCCTGAATATTCACTAAAATATGATGAAAAAACAAATGATTTAAATGATAGAACATATCAAGATCTATGTAAAAATTATGGCAAAAATAGTAAAATTAAATGTCCTTGTATGAACCGTGAATATTTAATTACTTCTTCTTGGACTAAAACTCATTTTGATTCTTTAAAACATAGAAATTGGAAAACCAACCAACAAAATGAATATATTAAAGAGTTTGGACACTGTGTTTCAAGTGAACAAATTATTGAAAAACAAAATAAAGAAATTAAAAACTATAAAAAATTAACATATAATTATAATGAAACTATTAAAACGATTAATAAACTTAATGAAGATATTAAAAATGAAAATGAAGATATTAAAAGAGAATTAAAAAAAATTAATGAAGAAAATATTGAAATGGTTAATGAAATAAAAAAATATAAAGAAAATGAAATTCAATTTTCTAAAGATATTCTAAGCTATGAAAAAGATATTATCACTTTAAGTAAAGAAAAAGATTTATTAAATTTTAAATTAAATAAAAATACAATTAAG
>MDTB01120305.1_pt1 | contig 12353 bp, 10 predicted proteins | sample 811161 | NCBI WGS metagenome assembly MDTB01 (sample SAMN05326650, study PRJNA326480) | marine metagenome | isolation source: seawater | place: Mediterranean Sea | collected 2009 | reverse complement strand
TCAATTTTTAATGACTAACGAACAATTTAAGCGCTTAAAAGAAATCATAAAAAATTTCAAAAAATGGAAATTATTTAAAATCATTTTCCTTTTAATTTCGATAATCATTGGTATTTCCACCATATTCTACACCATCCCATCCGAATCCGTTGGTGTCGTACTAAGATTTGGAAAATATTCGTCAACTACTGATCCCGGATTGCATCTAAAGTTACCTTTTTTTATTGATCAGGTCGAGAAGGTTCCAGTTAGGCGACAACTCAAACAAGAGTTTGGCTTTGGCACTGCAGGAGCAACACAATATTATCAATATGCTAATAGTTCAAATACTCAAGAGGCAGAGAAATCGATGGTGACTGGAGATAGTAATGTCGCTCTTGTTGAGTGGGTTGTTCAGTATAAGGTCAAGGATCCAAAGGACTACCTTTTTCAGGTACGCAGACCGGACGAAACTTTACGAGATGCGTCTGAATCCATCATGCGTGAAGTCGTCGGAGACAGAACCGTCGATGAGGTTATTACGTTTGGAAGACAGGAAATTGAGATCGAAGCAAAAACAAAACTACAATCGCTTATCGATAAATATGAGATGGGCATAGCCATTGATCTAATCCAACTCAAAAGTGTTAATGCACCTCGTGAAGTTCAAGCCTCTTTTAATGAAGTAGAATCAGCGAAGCAGGAACTCGAGCAATCCAAAAACAAGGCCACAGGCCAAAAACTCAGTGCACTCAAGGAAGCTCAAGGAAAAGCAGACAAACTGATCCTGGAAGCCGAAGGGTACGCTTCACAAAGAATAAATGAAGCAGAAGGTGATGTAGCTCGCTTCAATGCATTGCTTGAAGAATACATCAAAGCCCCAGAAGTCACCAAACAACGTATCTATCTTGAAACGATGGCTGAAACAATTCCGAAGCTTGGTCGAAAGATCATACTCGATGATGAGGCACAACAACTGCTTCCATTTCTTCAAATCGACCCCAGCATTAATAGCTTAAAACCAAAACCAATAAGGAGGACGAACTAATGACGATCGCTTTTCGAATAATTATAATAAGCCTTTTTGTCATCATTGTCGCATTCATTACTGGTGCTGCATACACAGTTAAGGAATATCATCAAGTAGTCATAACCGAATTTGGTAAACCTATTGGCGAACCAATAACAGAAGCTGGATTACACTTTAAAACGCCCTTTATACAAAAAGCCAACCGTTTTGATAAGCGGGCATTAGAGTGGGACGGCGCACCTAATGAAATGCCCACGAGAGAAAAAACCTACATCGTGGTGGACACTTTCGGTAGATGGAAAATTAAAGATGCTAAACTTTATCTCGAAAGCTTGCAGGAAGAACGCCGCGCGCAATCAAGAATTAACGATATCCTTGGGAGTAAAACTCGAGGCGCTGTCGCCAATCATAATCTCATTGAAATCGTTCGCACCACCAAAGATCGTCAGCCAAAATTTGAAAACTCTGATCCTATTGACGCGGATGACGAATCTAGTACCGAGATTAACAGAAAGGTCGTTTGGAAACCTATATCAAAGGGAAGGTCACTAATCGAACAAGAAATATTTGTGAAAGCTAAAGCGGAGCTATCTCAGCTAGGAATCGAGCTTCTTGATATTCGTTTTAAAAGATTTAATTACCGGCCTGAGGTAAGTAGACAAATCTACACAAGAATGACAACCGAGCGACAAGCTATCGCTATGGAATATCGTGCCGATGGTAAAGGAGAAGGTGATCGTATCCTAGGCGAAATGGAAAAGGAACTTAAAAGCATCGCCTCATTAGCCTATAAACAAGTAGAAACTATTAAGGGAGAAGCAGACGCTAAAGCTACGGCAACCTATGCAAGCGCCTACAATAAAAACAAGGAATCAATAGAGTTCTATGAATTCACAAAAACAATGGACCTTTACAGCAAAACTCTTTCATCTGATACTTCTGTCATTCTCTCAACAAAGAGCGACCTCTTTCGATTCCTGAAAGGGCATTCAGGAACGCAGGGCCAGCAGTAAAGGCTTTTATCGACTAAAAGGATACTCGACACAAAGGGATTATTTTATAAAAATAAAATCCCTTAAAAATCATGAAAAGATATATTATTCCCTTCGTTAGTTTAACTCTATCAGGCCTCTTATTTGCCGATAATCATAGTCAGTCACTGTTTAATGGTAAAGATCTCACAGGTTGGCAAGACCGAAATGGCAACGCCTCAAAATGGGAAGTAGTGGATGGCAATTTACAAGGAAAAAAGAAGCTCGGAGATATATGGAGTAAAGAAAGATTTGGTGATTTTGTACTATCATTGGAATTTAAAACTACCGGCAACAGCGGAATATTTTTTAGAACGGACAATCCAAAGAATCCTGTACAAACAGGAATAGAGGTACAAGTCGAGAGACCAAACGGACCCAACAAACATTCTGTTGGTGCATTATACGATCTAGTACCACCCAAAAAAAACAATGCCACAAAAGGATGGAATAAGGTCAAGATCACTGCCAAAGACAATATGATAACTATTGAAATGAATGGCGAGATTATCAACGGGATGGATCTTAATAAATGGACAGAACCAAATAAAAATCCAGATGGTTCAAAAAATAAATTCAAGACCCCTTTAAAGGACTTTAAGAGAGAAGGTCACATTGGCTTTCAAGATCATGGTCACCTTGTTTCTTATCGAAACATAAAAATTAAAAAGTTATAAGTTTAACATAATATGACCTGTCACGATTCAGGTAAGCTTGCTATTTTACTGTATCTGGCCTTAGTCATTTTTGGATACGCTGAAGAGAACGGCGAGCTTCGTATTAATGAAATCCAGCTCATCGGCACACATAACTCGTATCACGTTTCTCTACCTCAGAAAAACCTCAATAAAATAGGTCTCCTGAACCGCGGCCTCAAGGACTCCCTGGAGTACACTCATAGATCACTTACAGAACAACTTCAGATTCTCGGAGTCAGGCACTTTGAGCTTGATATATTTGCTGACCCCAAAGGCGGACATTACTCACGGGATAACAAACCAAACCTATTAGGTTTGAGTGCACCTGTCATGTTTAAGGAAGAAATGAAACAGCCTGGGTTCAAGGTTCTCCACGATTCGGCTGTTGACTACCTAACTACTACGCCAACCCTGATTCATGCATTAAAAGAAATAAAATCATGGTCACAAAAAAATCCCAAGCATGTCCCCATTTTTATACTTCTAGAAATGAAGGACAGCAGTCCAGTGCCTCTAGCAAAAAAACCCGTGCCATTTACTCGAAAGTTACTGGAAGAAGTTGAGGATGAAATCATTAGTATATTCGATAAAAAAAATATCATTACACCTGATTACGTTCGTGGAAATTTTAAGACCTTACGAGAAGCAATAATAAAACAAGGATGGCCGAAACTGGGTAATTCACTAGGAAAGGTAATGTTTGGACTCGATAATGGAGGCAATATTCGGAACATGTATGTTAAAGGAAATGCTTCCCTCGAAGGTCGCATTCTTTTTGCAAGCGTAGGTGAAAAAGACCCAGGCGCCGCTTTTTTTAAACTTAATAATCCGGTCAGGTCTCATAGCACAATCCAAAACCTTGTTAAGAATGGTTTTATGGTCAGAACAAGAGCTGACTCAGACACTCGAGAAGCTAGAAAAAATGAAACCATGAGAAGAGACAAGGCATTGAGCAGTGGAGCTCAATTTATTAGCACTGATTTTCCAGAACCTAACAAAAAATTTTCTAACTACAGTGTTCAATTTAGAAATAAAAACGTTTATCGTTTGAACCCAATAATTCATCAACAATCAAAATGAAAATCTCGCAACTATTGTTCTTCTTCAGTGTCACTTTTTGCATCAATGTAAATGCAGAAGAAAAACCTAAATCACTGGACCCAAATTTTAAACTCCAGATCTTTGCCGATAATTCTATGGTTTCAACTCCGGTAGGGTGCACACTTGATGGAAGTGGCAGACTTCTTGTGGTGGAATCGCACACCCATTTTCGACCAGATAAATATGAAGGACCTGAAACAGACAGAATACTAGCTTTTACGGATGAGGATGGGGACGGTAAAGCCGATAAAACCGAAACCTATTACCTAGGAGGCAAGCACACAATGTCGATCACCTACGCTGGAAACGATTCGACTTTAGTCGCAACAAGAGGTGAAATATATCGACTTAATGATAAGGACAGTGACGGGGTCGCTGATTCAAAAACAAATTTAATCGAACTTGAAACAGAGGGAACCTATCCTCATAACGGCCTATGTGGTCTTGTCCTCACCTCTGATAAAACAAAACTTTATTTTGGTTTGGGAGAGAATCTTGGTAAGGATTATGAGATTGTCAGTTATCACCAAAAAAATGAGATTTCTCGCCTAGGAGGAGGTGGAGAAGGAGGAAGTATTTATAGTTATGACCTCAATACTGGCTCAATGCATAGAATCGCTACCGGCTTTTGGAATCCCTTTGGTATTTGTCTATCTAAGAATGGAGAAATGTTTGCCGTCGACAATGATCCTGATCAAAAACCCCCTAATAGACTACTCAAAATAGTCCCTGGAGGTGATTATGGATATCAGTTCAGGTATGGAAGACCCGGAACAGATCCTTTACAAGCTTGGGACGGTGAATTGCCTGGCACCCTGCCTATGATCAGTGGGACTGGGGAGGCTGCATGCTCAGTCATTCCCTATGGTGGCCATCTGTGGGTTTCTAGCTGGGCCTTGGGACAAATAGAACAGTATAAGTTAACTAAAAAGGGTTCTAATTACACGGCAACAATGAAGCCAATTGTTAAAGGTGGTTCTAATTTCAGGCCAGTAGACTTTGCTCACGCAGAAGATGGTTCAGTCTTTTTCACGGACTGGGTCAATGCGAGTTATCAATTACATGGACAGGGTAAGGTTTGGAAACTGACACCTATTAAAGGGAGTAAACCAGAAGAACAACTCGCGATAAAAAATGAAACTTTTCCGTTGGCCGATATTGATGATGATATTTTTAATCTTGCATCGTTTTTTTGGAATTATCAACAGTCCGAAAAAAATGTAAACCTCAAATGGAACACTCTTTCTGAAAATTCCAAAGTGGCATTATTAACTTCAACTAGCTGGCAAAAAAATCTGGATCCCGGCCTTATAAATCAAGCCCTTAGCGATTCATCTAGTAAAGTTAAAATTGCCGCAATCAGAATCGTAGCAGATCGAAAAATCGTAAAACATAAAATATTTTTGGAGGAGATTTTGAAAGACAATGATCCAGAATCCCAACTGTCAAAAGTTGCTGAATCCGCACTTAAGAAAATTAATTGATAGCAACCTTCATTCTTTAGACGTCCTTTTCAAGGAGGCCACCGTTGCCCCCCACCCTCCAGTAGTTTCGTTACCTAAAGTGTAGGAATCGACCTCACCGGACAATTGGTCTAATAATTTATGCACTCCTTCTCTAAGTGCACCGGTTCCTTTGCCGTGTATTATCCTAATAGAGAGAATATTTTTTTTTCTGCACTCTTTGATATATTCTCTAAGAAGGGAACTAACTTCACTCGGACGAAATGTATGTAAATCAATTTCTGATGTTATTGGAAAATGAAAGGTTTCGTCCGAAATAGCATCATCAGACATAGTAAAAGACTATCTAATTATTGAAGCTCAATGAATTGAGGTTCGCTCACAACACCCGCACTCTGCATCGCCTCCTTAATGTGATTAGATTGGAGAAACTCTCTGGCCTTTTCAACATCATCATTAAAAAAAATAGCCACTACATTGTTTGGGTTATCCAAACCTTGATAAAGTGTAATTTCTTTGAAACCCGCGGCGGCACGCGCAGGCTCATCTTCATCGTAAACTTTTTTCCACACCTCAAAATCTTCGACCTCGTGTTGTACTAATATGTGCATAATTTGAATTTATAATTTAACAAGTTTCGCAGCTCTTGTGCCAATAAAGTAAACTCCCTTCAAAGGGATTTTCTATAAAAATATAAGAAATAAAAAATTACGTATTTCTTAACTATTTGATTCAATGACCCAATCTCTGGTGGAGAAGCTTAAATTAAAAATGCATAAAAAAGCCTATTTTTATTAAGTGTGCCAAATTTGTTAAAAAAAATTGCTAAGATTTAGTCTCTAGGGGGAGTTATATATGTGACCCGTGTATGTAAATACTCGGGACTTGCTGAGACTGGCCGTCCCCTTCCTCTAAGTGGGGTTATAATTAAAAGGAAGAGGGACGGCTCCTCGTGAGCATCAGCTCATGAAATTTTTACTGTTTATTTATTAAAACTGAGGTCGATACCATAAGGCGAGTTTTTTTTGTTTAATGACAAAATTTTAAGCTCAATAATTCTATCCTTTTAATATATTCAAAATATCCTGCTCCTCAGGAAATTCTCCTGTCTCTTTTTTAGAGTAAATTAACTTATCATCAAAGGTAACTTCAAAGACTCCACCACTTCCTTCAACGATTTCGACATTTGCATCTGCGAACTCACTCTTTATTTTATCCGCCAAACTGACGGCTTGAGGTTTGTAGTTTCACATTCCTCAATAGAGAATAGATATTTCCATATATTATGTAGTTTAATTATAGTTAATATAAGCTACAAAGCCACTAGTCAAGTGACATAAAAAATCAAATTTACTTATTAATAGACAAGGTTTGTGGGGTGCTTGTCAGATTTAGATTTTTGACGGTAAATATATTATCAGAGCCAATAATAGTTTCTCCATTCACTTTTCCAAAACTCCACTTCACTGAATCTCCTTCGTTAAATTTCATTCTCTGTAATCTCCGCAAACTCACATCGACAGTTGCTTTTTCAGGAATTCGAAATTCGGTTTTCAATTGATCGGAGGAGATCATAAAAAGGGAAATCTTAAAATCTTTTTCTGTATCACTGATTGATCTCCATCTAAAAAATGCATTTAGCTGGCCTGAATTTTTATCTTTCAAGTTATCAGGCCAGGGCAATTTACTGTTACACGAAGCATTGGTAAAAACTGGATAGGCCTGGTTTTTTCTAACATTAATCCAATCAAACGAGTTGATAAGGTCATTTACTTTAAGAATTCTTGCATGATTATTAGCATGACCAAACGCTCCCCAGTAAAAATAAAGAGGGTACTTTCTTTCATTCATCGCCTTAACAAATCTGTCATGACCGAAGGACCAGCCATCATTTTGACCGGAGTAATTTAATGTGATTGGAGGATCAGGCAGGTTAAGGTTCTCTGATTTTTTAAAATCAGAGAATGACATTCTCTGATCGGCATGCTCTATACCTGCCGGAACATTGGCTTTGATTGCCGCAAAAATATCTCCATGACGCAAGCCAATCCCTAGCGCACCACTTCCCCCCATTGAGTTGCCCGACAAATAAACTCTGTTAGGATCAATATCGTAATTATCTGTGACCCACTTAACCGTATCTATGACCCGCTTTTCAACCGGGCGGGTTGATACGCCTGAATTTTGTTTTTTAAGATTAGCATCTCTCGCATGCATTCCTCCCCACCACCAATCTCCCTTGTTAGCCCTACAATCGACATAAAGGGCATAAAAACTAGGCGGAGAGTGATAAATATCATGGTTTCCGACTTGATTTGTGCACTTAACAGCAGAAAAAACATCATGACCAGCTGAGTGTAAGACAACATATAGTGGAGTATTTTTCTTTGGAGAATCAGGGTGAATGACAATAAAAGTGTCAGTTTGTGGTTTATTATATCCCCATTCTTTTTTTATCCCATGTTGGAAGACTTCAATCTCTCTCGCACTATTTATTAGCCCTTCTTTTTTTTCTGGAAGAAGAACTGGCTCCCATTTTTCATTCTCTGAAAAACCAAATGTTATCGTGACCGATAAAATAAATATTATCCTTATCATTCCTGAAAATAACACTATTGGCCAAAAATTAACAGCCGCAGTCGGCATTAAAATTTAATTTTTATTAATTCCGAATATTAGGTTAAGGTTATAAGTAATGAATAATGTAGAGAACAAAAATTCTCCAAAGATGATAATAGGATTTGTCTTTGGTTTATTTGCAGGAGTCATCGGTGTTTTATTTGCTCAATACGTTGTTGGAGTAGATGAACCAGAAAAAAATTCAATCACTCAACAATCTGAAAAGGCATTGAATAATCCCAATCAATTAGAAAAGACATCCCGATTATCAATAGCCAATACAGGCTCAGGAAAAAATACCTTACCTACAAAATCTAAAGAAGAAGACAAGAAAGAAGAAAATGATGAAGAGAAGGGCAATGAGATCTGGGAGACTATTATGGCTCTTGGTGAGAACAAACAAAAAGCAGAAGTCAGTGTGGAGGTCGATAAATTAGCAGAAAGGCTCACTCTTACAGCGAACCAAAAAAGCAAACTTCAAGAACTCCTAGAGTCGAAGTCAAAAGCTCAGTCAGAAGCTGGCTTAAAGTTGTTAACTGGAAAGGCTACAATTGCTGATCTTATCGCTTCAGACGAGGATAATTATTCTTCCATTGATAGTGCAATGCAGGATCTTCTCTCGGAAAATCAACTCGCAGAATATGAGACGTATGCAGAAGAACGCGAGATAAAGAGAATCGAAAAGAAAACAGAAGAAGACCTTGACGGAATAAGAGAAATAACTGGAATTACAGAGGATCAAATCGATCAGGCCCGTGACTTGTTTATTGAGATTAATGCTTCAGAAAAACCGGGTTCAATGGATATGACCAATGTTAATAGAGACCAATTCATGGGATTTATTGATGATGCTCTGGACAAGAGGATTAATGGTGTTGCCGAGTTCTTGGACGTTGAACAAGTCTCTAGTTACCGCAAACAAGTAGATGGCTTCAGAAAAATGATTTCCGCTTTTATTCCTGATAATGAAAATTAGAATTAGGGATTTGAACGATGCGGTCTTGCCTGACCTAACAATTTAAATGCCTTTTCTTGTAGATTAGTAAGCGGCCTATTAAGAGAAGTTTCTTTTCCTGGGTCGGTAGAACTCACTTCTACAAAATTACCATTATTGTACAATTTGTAGGCCTTATTTCTAACCCACCACTTTTGTTTAGACTCACTATATGCCCAAGAACGTGGAGATTTTCCACCTTTGATCATGGGCAAAAAGCTCACCCCATTGATATTTTGATTTTGATTTACCCCAGCCACTTCAATAAAAGTTGCAAAAAAATCTGACATATCGATCAAATCATCTGTTTTACGCCCTTTCTCTATAACAGACGGCCAGTTGATTATGAGAGGAACTCTAGTCCCAGTATCATCTAGCTTGCCCTTACCACCTTGAATCCTTTGTCCGTTTAAGTTCGAAAAAATGGGCTCTTTAATCAGTTTATTCCCTTCTGGATAGGCAATAAACCTTGAGGGGGTTCCATTGTCAGTTACAAAAACTAAAAGTGTATTTTCGCGTAATCCATTTTTATTAAGAAAATCAATCAACAAACCAGTCTGACGATCCATTTCCACAATCATTTCACGGTAGTCTAAATACTTACCACTGGGAGAAACCGGAACAGGCTTTTTAAGATCATCGGTAACATCATGGCATAAGGCCATTGAGTAAAAACTGAAAAAAGGTTGGTTTTTTTTCTGAGCCTTCAGCATATGAGCCTCAAGAAATTCTCGATAGAGGTCTGGTCCAAATTTTCCTTTTGTTCCAGTTTTAACAGAACCGTTCTCGTATATCATTGGATCATGATACCTCGGTCCCTCATGCCAACCGAAAACACAAAAATCATCAAAGCCTAATCTAAAAGGTTGTTTAGGATCATCTTTTAGAAGGGCTAACTGCCACTTGCCAGCCACAGCTGTTGTGTAACCAGCTTCCTTAAGCACGCTTGCAATTGTCTTTTTTTCTAAATTTTTAGGAAAGCTTCCCCACCGAGGACTACCAATATTCTTTGGATAACATCCTGTTAATAGTGCCATGCGTGTTGGATGACAGACCGGCATACTGTAGCAGTGCATAGCCTGAATTCCCGATTTAGCCAAACCATCCAACTGGGGTGTTGGATAGGACTCGCCCCCATAACAAGTCAATCCTTCATAGCCTACATCATCGGCTAGTATGAAGAGAATATTAGTCTTCTTGTTTTCTCCAATAGCTAATTGTAGCGAACCAAAAAAAGGCACTAACAAAAAGAATAAATAGATGCACTTATAAATAAAAATTCTCATAATGAATGCCTTCCTATTTTGAAATCTTTAAGAATTCTCTACTCAGACTAAAAACTTCTGAATTAAAGCCAAGATAACTCTTAAGCTTTACGTCACGGTCCCATGGGTTATGAGTCATCAATAAATCCTTTAACTGCTTAAGGTTCAAATTCAGCAAATACTGGATAGGATTCACTATAGCCGTGTTAATTAATGGATAGTCGGTACCATATAGTAGACGTCCTTTTAGGCGCTTATCTCCAATAACTTTTCTTAAATTTTTTCTTTTATTAATTTGGGTTAGCGAAGAGATGTCCGCGTACAAGTTGGGAAATTCATCCATCATTGCAAGGAGCCTATCAATATTTTCATATCCATCAGATTTTCCTGAACTTGCAACATGAGCCGCAATCACTTTAACGCCAAGGCTAAGAGGAAGCCTTAAAAGCTCAGGGTCGCCTAAACGATCATTGGTTCTGGTGAAGGACTCTTCATTTCCAGTATGAACTAATAGAGGCAAGTCCAACTCAATTATTTTTTTATAGTATGGAATGTATCTCTCGTTAGAAGGATCCATGTCTTGAATATTAGGCAGCCACTTAACCAAAACCGCTCCATTATCTTTTGACCAATTTAATTGATTTATTGCATCAGGTCTGTTCGGATGAATACTTGCACCGAAATACAACTCCGGATAACGGGCAACTTGTTCGGCAATATATTCGTTGGGGACGTAAACTTCCATTTCATCCTCTACGATGTTTCCCTTTTCATCCCTAGGTGCATCCAAAGCAAGAAGGACGACTCCGTCCACGTATTCAGAATCTTGAATCGAATCCACGATTTTATCGACTAGGATTTGATCTCCGTACTCATGAACTTCTTCATCGCTACTACCAAAAGATTTCATGTAAACATCATATTTCCAGCTGTCTCGCAAGTTACCAGAAATAACGGCGCCGCTGCCTCCGGTACCAATGCCTGCGGTATGACAATGCATATCGATAATACCTCTACGAGGATCCTCTACCTTGTTACTGTAAGGACCTTTAAATAGAATTAACCTTAAAACAATAAGCCCAACGATAGACCATAAAATAATAAAAAAAGTTAACATGGGTTAAAATATCTCAGGTTCTGGGATGTGGTGATCACCTTCAAGGAAATCAAAATCGCAACCCTTATCTGCTTGCGTAACGTGATTAATGTAAAGCTTAGTATAACCTCTGGCATAAAGATTTTTTCTTTCAGGTAAATCTTTGGTGCGTTTTATCATTTCATCCTCAGAGATATTCAAACTAATAGTTCTGGACTCAACATCAAGATCTATAATGTCTCCTTCTTTAATCGCGGCGAGAGGACCACCTATCGCCGATTCAGGGGTAACATGAAGAACACACGTTCCGTAACTAGTACCGGACATTCTGGCATCAGAAACTCTGACCATGTCCCGAACTCCTTGTTTGAGTAGCTTTTTAGGAATAGGGAGCATTCCCCATTCAGGCATACCTGGTGCCCCAACAGGACCGGCATTCCTAAGAACTAGAACAGATTCTTTGGTGACTGGCAAATCTGGATCATCGATCCGTTCAGAAAGCTCTCTATAATTGTCAAAGACAATAGCAGGCCCTGAATGCTTAAGAAGGGAGGGATCAGCCGCGGAATGTTTTATGACCGCACCATTTGGCGCAAGATTTCCCTTGAGGACAGTGGTACCTCCATCAGGGGCGATTGGGTTATTAATAGGACGAATCACTTCCTCATTATGAACTTTCGCATTGATAATATTTTGCTCCAACGTCTCCCCATTAACGGTGGGAAGATCCATATGCAAAATAGACTCCATCATCTTAAGGACAGCAGAAAGACCTCCAGCAAAATAAAAATCCTCCATCAGAAACCTACCCGAAGGTCGAAGATCTGTTATTAACGGTGTTTTTCTAGAAATTTCATCAAAGTCACTAAGGGACAAGTTAACGCCAGCGCGTCCTGCCATAGCAAGAAGGTGAACAATGGCATTAGTCGATCCACCGATAGCCATATCAACAGCGATAGCATTCTCAAAAGATTTTCGCGTAGCCAATTCTTTTGGCTTTGGCCCCTCCCAGGCATTCTTAACAGCAAGTCTACCGGCTTCAGCAGCAAACCTCTGATGATTGGCATCCATGGCGGG
>MDTB01063862.1_pt1 | contig 12354 bp, 15 predicted proteins | sample 811161 | NCBI WGS metagenome assembly MDTB01 (sample SAMN05326650, study PRJNA326480) | marine metagenome | isolation source: seawater | place: Mediterranean Sea | collected 2009 | reverse complement strand
CATCTATTTAAATGATGCACTTAATCTTCACCATTAAAAAAAAGGAGGAAAAATGGAGTTAGAAGCAGCAAAAATGATTGGAGCAGGACTGGCTGCAATCGCATTGGCAGGAGCTGGAGTTGGTATCGGAATTATTTTCGGTAACTACTTATCAGGAGCCATGAGAAATCCGTCCGCAGCGCAAAAGCAATTTCCTAATTTACTTTTAGGGTTCGCTTTAGCAGAAGCGACGGGTTTATTTGGACTTGTAGTTGCATTGATTATCTTATTTGCGTTTTAGAGATAAATTATGAGGCTTAAAGTACCTTTAATTATTTTTATACTTTGGTTTGAAACATCATTGTTTGCAGCTGAGGCGGGTATGCCTCAGCTGGATCCAACGTATTGGTTATCGCAATCATTTTGGTTAATTTTAATTTTTTTAGTTCTTTACCTATCTCTATCAAAATTTTTTATTCCTAAAATTAAAGATAACTTGGATGATAGAGAAAAAAAAATCAAAGATAATCTTGATAAAGCAAAAGAATTTTCAGAGTTAGCAGAGAGAAAAAATTTAGATTATGAAAATGAAATATCAAACGCAAAAAAAGAAGTAATCAAAATAATAACTGAGTCAAAGAAGCAGCTTGATAAAAATATTAGCCAGAAAAAGGAACAATTTGAAAAAGAGCTAGAAATAGAAATCAAAAAAGTAGAGAAAGAGATTATGGATCTTAAAAAAGTTTCTTCTAAATCTATCAATTTAATAGCAGAAGAAATTTCAGCAAATATTATTGAAAGAATTACAGGTGAAAAATTAAATGGTAGCAGTGTTAAAGCTTCTGTTGCCGAGGTATCAAAAAATAATATAGAAAAATATTTATGATAATTGATGCAACATTTTGGGTGGCAATTTCTTTTTCGATTTTTGTAATACTCTTAATATATTTTAAAATTCCATCAAAAGTTAAGAATGTTTTAGATGAGAATATAAATAAAATAAGAAAACAAGTAGACGAGTCTGAAAAACTTAAAGAAGAAGCTAAAAATAAATTAGCAGAATACGAAAAAAGGATAGGAGACTCCAAGTCAAAAGTTCAAGCAATGATTAGAGATGCTAATGACCAAGCAGAAAAAAACATCATTAAATCAAATGAAATTTTCCACAGACAAATTGAAATTAAAAAGAAAAATACAGAGGAAAAAATTAAACAGTTAAAGAATCAAGCAATTAAAGATATAAAAAATGCCTCAGTTAATATAGCTTTTGAAAGTATTGAGAAACTTATGGTCAATTCTTTGGATAAGAGCAAACTAGATAAGATTTATAGACAAAGTGTAGAAGAAACAAAGTTAGCACTTCAAAAGAAATCCAGTTAAAATATGCCAAAATAAAATGGCAAAAAAAATTATAGTTATAGGCTCCGGCTTTGGTGGTTTAGCTGCATCTCTTAGATTAAAGGCTAAGGGGTATGAAGTTACTCTTGTTGAGAAACATCCTGATTTGGGCGGTAGAGCAAGAGTATTTAAAAAAGGAAGTTTCATATACGACGGTGGCCCTACTGTAATAACCGCTCCTTATCTCTTTGAGGAGTTATTTTCTTTATTCAATAAAAACATTTCAGATTATGTAAATATTGTTCCTCTAGATTTGTGGTATCGATTCATCTTTAGTGATGGTGATACTTTTGATTATACAGGAAACAACAAATCTATGGAAAAAGAAATTAAAAAATTCTCTGAAGACGATTTTAAAGGGTATAACAAATTAGTTAATTTTACTGAAAAAATATTTAATAAAGGTTTCACTGATCTATCAGACAAACCTTTTAACAACTTAACTTTCATGATTAAACAGATTCCTGCTTTGTTAAATTTACAAAGCTACAAATCAGTTTACAAGTTGGTTTCAAGTTATATTTCTAACGAAAAATTAAGAAGAGTTTTTAGTATGCATCCTCTTTTGGTAGGTGGAAACCCTTTTACCACTACTTCAATTTATACCCTTATTTTGTTTTTAGAAAAAAAATGGGGAATTCATTATTCGATGGGGGGCACCGGCAGCGTAGTAAATGCATTAGAAAAATTAATGAAGGAAGAAAATATTCAAATTATTAAAAGTGCTGAGGTAACTGAAATTATTTCAAATAATAATATGGTTGAAGGAGTTAAGATTAATAACTCAAAAAAAATAGATTGTGATTACATAATTTGCAACTCTGATCCACCCAATGTTTACAAAAATTTAATAAAATCTAAAAATGAATATAATTTTCTATTTAAGCAAAAGATGAATAGAATGGATTACTCTATGGGTCTATTTGTTTATTATTTCGGATCAAAAAAACAGTATAAAGACGTTGCACATCACACGATTTTTTTTGGAAATTCGTATGAAAAACATTTAAACAAAATTTTTGAAAAAAAAATTTTATCGGATGATATTAGTTATTACTTGCACAGACCATCTGCTACAGATCCAAATATGGCTCCAAATGGTCAAGATGCCTTTTATGTTTTAGTTCCAGTACCAAATAACTTATCAAATATAAACTGGTCAAATGAAGGAGAAAAATTCAAAAATTTAATTTTAGAAAAAATGAATGAATTTGTTTTACCTGGTATAAAAGAAAATGTTGTAAATGATTTTTATTTAACACCTGACTATTTTGAAAAAGAATTGGCTACTCTTCATGGATCTGGATTTTCAATTCAACCTAAGTTCTCTCAATCAGCTTATTTCAGATTTCATAATCAATCCGAAATATTTAAAAATCTGTACTTCGTCGGGGCTGGAACACATCCAGGAGCTGGTATGCCAGGCGTGCTCTCCTCAGCCAAAGTTTTGGATAAACTATTTTAATGAATACAAATTTACTCGAAAAACATGCAAAATCTTTTTATTGGGCTAGTTTTTTCTTGTCTAGAGAAATTCTTAATAAAAGTATTTCTTTATACAATTTTTGCAGAACTTTGGATGACTTGGCTGATGATAATAACTTATTAGATTTAAAAAGAGAAAAATTTTTAAAGTTTAAAAAAGATTTTATCAATAAAAATTTTGATAATATTATTATTAAAGAAATGTGGTCTATAGTTGAAAGCGAGAATATATCAATAAATGTAGTTATTGATTTGTTTGATGGCGTTGAGACAGACTTGCAAGAAAGAGTCTTGATAACCTCTAAAAAAGATTTGCTGGTGTATTCATATCGAGTTGCAGGTACAGTGGGATTAATGATGTCTAAAATATTAAAAGTTAAAAACAAAGAATCTTTTAAAGGAGCCATAGACCTTGGAATTGCGATGCAGCTTACAAATATTGCAAGAGACGTTAAAGAAGATAAAAATCTTAAACGTCAGTACATTAAGCCAGATTTTTTTTCAATAAAAGAAATAATAAAAGAATCTGAATTTTTTTACCAAAAATCTTTTCGATCAATTAGTAGTATACCTTTCAGATCAAGATTTTCAGTTTTAGTAGCAAGAAGAGTTTATAGGAAAATTGGTGATTATATTCTTAAACGAAAAAATATAGAAAATTATAATAAAGCTGGAAAGATTTATGTTCCTTTATTTGTGAAATTAATTGAAACTTTTTTATCTATTTTCGACTTTATAAAATTGTTATTCATAAAAGAAATTGGTTACAACAATCATATAAATCACAATATATTGGAGAAAGAAATTAATTTTAATGAGAGAATTTGATTATATAATTATTGGAGGTGGATGTGCTGGTTTGTCTTTAGCTTATGAACTTGAAATTAATAATAAACTAAAAGATAAATCCTTAGCAATAATTGAAAATCGCAATCAATATAAAAGAGATAAAACTTGGTCTTTTTGGAAAGTATTTGATCATAATTTTGAAGACTGTGTAATAAAAAGCTGGAACAATTTTACTATAAATACTTCTGAAAATTCTCATGAATTAAATTCAAGTAAATTTCCTTATCAAAGTATTGACAGCGGAAAATTTTACAGAAAAATTAATTCAAGACTTTCTAGTAATCCAAATATTAATTTTTTTAAAAACTTGGGTGAAATAAATTTAAGCAACTCAATTATTTTTAATAGTATTTTTGAAAGTGAACTAGATAAATCAGAGTTATGGCAACACTTTCAAGGAGTAGAAATAGAGACTCCCAAAGATATCTTTGATGATGAAATTTTAAACTTAATGGATTTTAATTGTGATCAAAAAAACGATGTACATTTTTTTTATACTCTTCCCTTCAGTAAAAATAGGGCATTGATTGAAACAACATGGTTGTCTAGCCTAGAAAATCAAAGTCTGATGGATTACGATCTGCAATTAGAAAATTATATAAAAAATAATTTAGGTATAAAAAAATACAAAATAAATTTTACTGAAAAAGGAGCGATACCTTTATTTTATCCCTCTGTAAAAAAAAATAACAAAGTAATAAATATTGGATCTGCTGGAGGTATGACTAGATTAAGTACAGGTTACACTTTTCTCAACATTCAAGAACACAGTAAATATTTAAGAGAAAACTTAGATAAAATCGAAAGTAAAGAAATATATCAATTGGGGAAAAAATATGAATTTCTAGATAAGATTTTTTTGAAAGTTCTTAAAAATAACCCAGAAAAAATGCCTAGAGTTTTTTATAAAATATTTCAAAATTCAGCTAATACAGTTATCAAATTTTTATCAAATAAAAGTAATATTTTTGAAGATTTAAAAATAATAAGTAAGATGCCAAAAATAATGTTTTTAAAGGCATTAATTAATCGATGAACTCTATAAATTTTAAACATTCTATTATTTTTTTTAATTTGTGTATTCTTTTGAGCCCTATTTATCGATCAATGAGCTACAGTTTGATAATTTCATGTTTGTTTTTAATTTTGATATTCGGTATCTCACATGGCTCTTTAGACAATATTAAAGGAGAAAAGCTTTTTAAATTACTTGGCTATAACTCTAAGTATCTCTTCTACTTAAGCTATATAATTATTTCTTCGTTAATAATACTTTCTTGGCTGATATTGCCCAACTTTGTTTTGCTAATTTTTTTAATTGTTGCCTCATATCACTTTGGTAAAGAAGATACTGTTTTTAAATTAAAAAGGAGTTTTCCTTTAAATGAAATCTTATTTTTTTTTAAGGGATCCTCAGTAATTATTGCTCCATTATTATTTCAAAGAGATAGTACTAATGAAATTTTTGCTACTTTAAATTTTTATATTTTTGAAAGTTCATTTTTTAATGATATTGTTTTAATTATACTTTTAGTTCTCAGTTTTTTTTCAAGTATTTGCTTATCTAAAGGTAAATCTGCTGATTTTAATAATATTATGATATTAGACTACTTTTCTATTATCATATTAAATATTTTTTTAACCCCAGTTTTAGCTTTCACTATATACTTTTGCTTTCTACACTCTATACGTCATTCGTTTAGTCTCATAAACGAATTAGATAAGTCTTTTAAAAAGGGATTGAAAAAGTTTATTTTGAAAGCCATTCCACTTACTTTAATTACTGGTTTAATTTTTTTGATAAGTATATATTTTTTGAATAATTTATATAAAATTGACGAGGCTATATATAAAGTAATTTTTATTGGTTTGGCGTCTTTGACTTTTCCGCATATATTGCTTGAGTATCTATTAGAAAAGAATGAAAAAAGAACTTAAAATTTATTTAGCATCCCCAAGAGGATTTTGCGCTGGTGTGAAAAGAGCAATTGACATAGTTGAAAAATCTATTGATAAGTTTGGATCGCCTGTCTATGTGCGACACGAAATAGTTCATAATAAACAAGTTGTTGAAGAGCTTAAAAAAAAAGGAGCAATTTTCGTAGATGAATTATCTGATGTGAAAGATGGAAATAGACCAATAATTTTTTCAGCTCATGGGGTCCCTAAATCTGTTCCTAAAGAAGCAAACTTAAAAAAGTTATCATACGTAGATGCTACATGTCCTCTTGTTTCTAAAGTTCATAGAGAGTCTGAACAATTGCATAAAAAAGGTTTTGAAATTTTGCTTATTGGGCACAAAAATCATCCTGAGGTAATAGGTACTATGGGTCAATTGCCCGATGGGTCTATTAAACTAATTGAGACGAAAAAAGATGCAGAAGCTCTTAATAAAGAAAATTTTAAAAAACCATTAGCATATATAACTCAAACTACACTTTCAGTAGATGACACGGCAGAAATAATTAATTGTCTGAAAAATAAATTTCCAAATATAAAAGGTCCTATTAAAGAGGATATTTGTTACGCAACAACAAATAGACAGACAGCAGTAAAAAAAATAGCTTCAAAATGTGACATGTTTTTTGTTGTGGGAAGTCGAAATTCTTCTAACTCTGTAAGATTAGTTGAGGTGGCAAAAAAAGCAGGATGTAAAAATTCTCAATTAATGCATTCAGAAAAAAAAATACCATTTAAGGAAATAGATAATTCTAATACTATTGGAATATCTTCCGGTGCATCGGCTCCAGAAAAATTAGTACAAACATTAATTGATAATATTAAAAAAGATAGGAAAGTATCTATTGAAGAGGTGGTAGTAGCTGAAGAAAAAGTTGTTTTCAAATTACCAAAAGAACTTAACTAATGGCAGTCTATACAAAGCTTGATCATAATAAAATAGAGGAAATTTTATCTAATTATAATTTAGGTAAATTAGACCAGTTTAAAGGTATTGAGGAAGGAATAGAAAATTCAAATTATTTTTTATTGGTCGAAAAGAAGAAATTTATTCTAACAATTTATGAGAAAAGGGTAAAATCTAAAGACCTTCCATTTTTTTCTGATCTGATGTCTTTATTAAACAAATCAAATTTTAAATGCCCTGCTCCAATTATTAATAAACAAAATAAAACAATTACTGATTTTGAAGGAAAAAAATTAATGATTGTTTCTTTTCTAGAAGGAAAAGCTAAAAAAAATTTATCTCCTATAAATTGTAAATCTATAGGAATTGAAGTTGCGAAAATGCATAAGATTACTAGAGACTATAAATTAAAGAGAGAGAACGATCTGTCTATAAAGTCATGGAGAGGTTTATTTGACTCTGTCAAAGATAAATGTTCAAAAATTCACAAGGATCTTCCGAAATTAATAAACGAAAATCTCGTGGATGTAGAAAAAAACTGGCCGAAAAATTTGCCTCGAGGAATTATTCATGCAGATTTATTTCACGATAACATTTTTTTTACTCAAGATAAATTTAGTGGCATAATTGACTTTTATTTTTCCTGTGAAGATTTTTTAGCTTTTGAAATAGCAATTTGTTTTAACGCACTTTGTTTTGATGGTTTAAAAGAAAATTTAAGTTTTAATGTAACAAAAGCAAAAGGGTTTATTGATGGATATACTTCAATAAGAGAACTTACTGTGGAAGAAAAAAATAATATTAAGGTATTGTCTCAAGGAGCTGCCTTGAGGTTTTTGCTTACAAGAGTTTTTGATGCTCTTAATACAGTTGAAGGAGCTATAGTCAAAATTAAAGATCCAATCGAATATTTAAAAAGATTAGAATTTCATAAAAATTCTAAAAATCATGAGGACTATTTCTTTTAATGAAGTTTAAAATTTATACTGATGGTGCTTGTTCAGGAAATCCTGGAAAAGGAGGCTGGGCTGCGGTTATTTTAGACGGAAGAAATCAATCTAATATTTCTGGAAGTGAAAATAAAACAACAAATAATAGAATGGAGTTAACGGCACCTATAATGGCCTTGAAAAAAATTAAAATTAGGTCTGAAATTACAATTTATACTGACTCAAGATATGTCAAAGATGGAATAACTGAGTGGATAAAAAAATGGAAATTAAATAATTGGAAGAGCTCAAATAAAAGACCCGTTAAAAATAAAGATCTTTGGGTTAAATTAGATAGCTTCTGCCAGAGACACAACGTAAGTTGGAAATGGGTAAAAGCACATGCGGGAAATAAATTTAATAATTTAGCGGACGAGTTAGCAGTTTCAAAAACTAAATAGATTTCAAAAAACTTTCTGCTCCAGATAATTCACAGGTAGCGGTCTCTTTTTCCTCTTCTACTTTTTTTAAAACTTGATTTTCTACCAACATTGTATAACGATTTGATCTTGTACCCAACCCTTTAGCAGATTTATCAACTTCAGCGCCTATAGACTTAGTAAAATTTAAAAATGGATCACCTGCCATAAAAATTTTTGTTCCTACATTTTGATTTTCACCCCAAGCTTTCATAACATTAGGATCATTTACTGCTACACAAATAATTTTTGTGACTCCTTTTCTTAAAGCTAATTCAAAATTTTTTATATATCCAGGTAAATGGAGTGCTGAGCATGTTTTAGTGAATGCTCCTGGCATACCTAAAATAATAATCTTATTGTCTTTGCATAAATCTAGAATATCAATTTTTTTAACATCGTTGTTTTGATCAAGATAAAACAATTCTGAACTAGGTAATTTATCTCCAGCTTTTATTTTCATTAAATTTTTTCTAAAATATATTTTGTTATATCGCCTAGGTTGTTATCAATTATTTCAAATTTTTCAATCTTTTTTGACAAATCTGTAAACTGTTTAGGAGGATCAACATTTTTTCCAATTGCTAATTTAATTGTTTCTAAAAATTTGTATGGATGGGCTGTGCCTAATACAATAGTCTTTGACTTATTTTTAACTTTATATGAGGCACCTACTGCAGTTGCAGTGTGAGGGTCTAAAATAAATCCATAACTTACAAAAAAATCTTTTATTATTCTTAAAGTATCAGCATCATTTATTTTTTCAGCGGAAAAATTTGCTCTAATCTTTTTTAACTCATCTTTTTCTAATTTAAAAAAACCATTATCATTTAATTGTTGCATTGATTTTGAGACTTTTTGATCGTCACTGTTCAGCACATCAAATAACAACCTTTCAAAATTACTGGCTACTTGAATATCCATACTTGGAGAAAGAGATGGTTTCACTTTAGATGGTCTATATTCTCCAGAATTTATTACTCTACATAATATATCATTTTCATTTGTTGCTACTATTAACTTGTCTATTGGTAATCCCATTTTTTTTGCAATATAACCTGCATATATATCTCCAAAATTTCCAGTTGGAACAGAAAAATTTACTTTTGAGGATATTTGAAAATATGCATAAAAGTAATAAACAATTTGACAAATAATTCTCGCCCAATTAATTGAATTTACACCCGACATGTTTATTTTTTCTCTAAATTGTTCGTCGTTAAACATTTGTTTAACAATTTTTTGGCAATCATCAAAATTTCCTTTAACTGCGATATTGTAGATATTATTAGAATTACATGTTGTCATTATTTTTCTTTGAATATTAGAAATTTTTTCGTGAGGGTGCAAAACAAAAAGATTAATATTTTTTTTATCTTTCAAGGCAGCAATCGCAGCAGAGCCAGTATCACCAGATGTTGCGACAATTATATTTATTTGTTTTTTATTTAAATCAAGTGCTTCATACATCAATCCTATTACCTGCATAGCAATGTCTTTAAATGCCAAAGTTGGACCATGATAAAGCTCAAGTAAATTAATATTGTCTATTTTTTTTATTTCAACAATATTTTTGGTATCAAAACTTGAGTAAGCTTTATCAAGCATTAGTTTGATTTTATTCTTATTTAAAACAGGAGTGCAAAATTTAGATATTATCTCAACCCCTAAATCTATGTAATTAAGTGTACTTAATTCTTCTAATTCTTTTTCACTAAATTTTCGTATTTCATTAGGAAGAAAAAGACCTCCATCTGGGGCCAATCCTCTTAAAAAAATGCTACTAAAATCAAAATTTAAAGATTTATTTCTAGTGCTTATATAATTCATTGTTTTTTTCTAAAGTATAAAAAATATAATAGTATTGAAAGCGCTACAGAATACCAAGTTAAAGCATATTTGAGGTGATTATTGGGCAAATCAGGGCTGATAGTTTTGTTCTTAACTAAATTATTTTGATTGTTTTGCAAAAATATAACAAAGTTATTAAATTTATATCCTGTAAAATTCTCAAGATCTTCTAATTTTAAAGAGTACCAAATATTATTTTTAATATCATTTTCAGGTTTAAATGGATTAGGTTTCATTATTTTCTTTACAATGCCTTCAAAAGATTTTGATTTAATGTTGTTAATGTTTTTGTTGTCTTTCAGATCTTTTTTAATCCAACCTCTATTGACTAGGAGAATTTCGTTAGAATTTATTTTTATTGGAGTGATTATATCGTAACCAGGCGTTCCTCTGCTATTCAAGCTATATAAATATACTTGTTTTTTAAAATCAAAAATTCCATTAAATTTTACTTTTTGATAATTAATTACTTTTGTGTTTGAGTAAAATATAGGCTCAGAATTAAGACCGCTATTAATTTCACTTATTAGATCAAGTTTCCATTGAAGTCTATAGATTTGCCAAGTACCTAGTGAACAAAAAAGTATTATAGAAATAAAAACAAAAATACTAAAAGATATCTTTCTCAAGAATTTCTAACTTCCCCAAATATAGATGGCAGCGAAAAGAAATAACCAAACGACATCTACAAAATGCCAATACCAAGCTGCTGCTTCGAATCCAAAGTGGTGATCAGGTTTAAAATGACCTTTAATTGACCTATAAAGGCATACTGCTAAAAAAATTGTTCCTACGATAACGTGAAAACCATGAAAACCTGTAGCCATATAAAAAGTTGATCCATAAATATTTCCATCTATCGTGAATGTAGCATGATGATACTCATATGCTTGGAAACAGGAAAAAATAAAACCTAAAAAAACAGTCGCTATTAATCCATTAACTAGAGCTTTTCTATCATTTTCAATCATGGCATGGTGTGCCCAAGTTACAGTCGTACCCGACAGTAATAAGATTAATGTATTAATTAGTGGTATGTCCCATGGATCAAAAGTTTTAATATCTGCCGGAGGCCATATTTTTCCGATAGCCTCTGTTGGAAATAAGCTTGCATTAAAAAATGCCCAGAACCAAGCCACAAAAAACATTACTTCTGAAGCAATAAAAAGTGTCATACCGTATCTATGGGTTATTTGAACCACCATAGTATGATGCCCTTGTTTTTCTGCTTCATCAACAACGTCTCTGAACCACATGAAAGATCCGTATATTAACAATGCTGTTCCAATTAGTAATAACCATAAAGCTTTAGTATGAAAATAATAAACTGCTCCTACTGCTAAAACTAAACAAGCAAACGAAGTGAATATTGGCCATGGACTAGGGTCAACTAAATGGTAATCGTGTTTTTTTTGTCCTGATGACATTTAGACGCTATCCTTTTTATAATAATCTGACGAAAAAAAAGTAAATGACAATGTAACATCAGAAATATTATTTGTTTTATTATCATCTACAACTTTTGGATCCAAGAAAAATGTTAATACGAAATTTCTTTTTTGACCTGGATTAAGTGTTTGTTTTTCAAAACAAAAGCAGCCAATTTTATTAAGATATATACCAAATGGAGATGGGGATACGTTAAAAGTAGCTGATCCTGATGTTGGTTGATTAGACTCATTTTCTACAAAAAATTTTACAGTATGTACCTCGCCTGGTTTTAAGCTTAAAGTGTTTTTCTCTGGGTAAAATTTCCAATCTAAAGCTCCATTTGAATTTGTATCAAAGCGTATTTTGTAATCTTGATTAATAACAATTTTAGGAATTTCTTTATTTTGAGCATTTTGTGTTGTTCCTCCAAATCCAGTTACTCTACAAAATAAATCATACAAAGGAACAGCTGCAAAAGACAAGCCTAGCATCAAAAAAAATACGCCAGCAAGTATAATTGGTGTAAGGGTTTTTTTGTTCATCTAAATTTCTCTATTATATATTCCGATATTGTAAAAAGTTAGCAAAAATAAAAACAGCATAAATGCAACTAACAAAAGTGCCGTAATAATATTTTTCTTTTTTTTATCCATAAAACCTCATTAAAAAATGGTCTGATAAAATTAATAAGAAAATCACGAATAAGTAAAAAATAGAGTACAAAAATATTTTTCTAGCTAAAGCATTTATTTTTTTGCTTTTTTTAATTTTTAAAAGAGTTCCGCATAAATAGACATAATAAATTGTTAACGCTAGTGCCGGGTAAAAATATATTTCAGAAAGAAAACTTATAAAATACGGAGCTGATATTGTGGGTAACATTAAAAGAGAGTAAATAAATATATTCTTTTTTGTCTTATCAATTCCATAAATTATAGGCAACATTGGTATCTTCGCTCTTTTATAATCTTTAGACTTATAAATACTTAATGCCCAAAAATGAGATGGGGTCCATAAAAAGATAATTAAAAATAGAACTAATGGTTCTATAGATAATGAACCAGTTGCAATAGTCCATCCTATTACT
>MDTB01212207.1_pt1 | contig 12355 bp, 12 predicted proteins | sample 811161 | NCBI WGS metagenome assembly MDTB01 (sample SAMN05326650, study PRJNA326480) | marine metagenome | isolation source: seawater | place: Mediterranean Sea | collected 2009 | reverse complement strand
TTTGTATAGAGGAATATAATTTAAAAATTTTAATTAAAAATTTTGGTCCTGTAACTTTTTACTCCTGGCCTATATTAAAATTTTTTAGAAAAAAAAATTTAACTACCAAAGTTAAAAATTATACATCTGCTATCAAACATTTTATAAAAAAAAATGGATGTCCCGATCTTATATTAATTGATGGTAGATGTAGAGTTTTTTGTGCTTTAATGGTCCACAATATTTTAATGAAATATCAAAAAAAAAAAATTACTGTCATCATAGATGATTTTAAATTTAGGAAACATTACTCAGAAATAAGATCTTTTTTCTATATAAAAACTGTAGGAAGATTAGGCGTTATAAATAAAATTAAAAGAATTAATACTAATAATCTTATCCAAAAATATAAATATGATTTTAGATAGAAAAAAAAAAAATTTAGCTTTTACAATTTCATATGGTGAAAAAAGGTTTAAATATATGGCAGAAACTTTAAAGAAATCTTTTGAATACTGGAATCCTGAAACCGAATTTAAAATATTTGGAGAAGAATTAATAACTCCAATTAGCAAAATAAAAAAAAAAAAAATTTATCCCAAAGATCTTAAACGTCCAAAATTAGAAATTTTATCAAAATTAAATGATCCAAATACTAACTATATGTTTATTGACGCTGATTCAATAGTGGAAAACAATATATCAAAATATTACGAATTAATAAACGATGATGAATTAATTATTGAGTATAGATATAATAAAAGTGGTTATTGGGCAGATTTAAATAATTTAAATTTTGTAGATGTTTGTAAAAGTGCGGGTTTAGGTGATTTTTTACCTTATAGTATTAATAGTGGAATAATAATGTGGAGAGGGCACAAGTCATGTTTCAAAAAGTCTTTAGATTATATTTTAGAATATGATTTAAATGACAGCAAAGGTTTAAAAGGTGATGAATATTATCTTTGTGCAGCTATCCAAAAATGTAAAACCAAAATTAATCCAATAAATTATTCAAAAATGAAAATCTGTAAATTATGGAATGAAAAATTTGAAATCCGTAATAATAAAATAAACTTAATTAATTCAAATTTAAATAATTTTGATATAATCCATTATGGAAATCATAATTATTTTAATCTAAAAGTTTATAAAATCCTTAAAAAATATAACTCAAATATAAAAGTAGATATTCAATATTTTATAAAAGCATTTATTTTAATTTTAAAAGATGCCATTAAAAAATTAATTAAAAAAAATGAAAAAGATTGATTTAAGACTTAATAAAATACCAAAAATAAGTGTCATTTTATCTTTTTTTAATAATCGTGAAACTTTAGAAGAGTCTCTAAATAGTGTATTTTCTCAATCATTCAAAAATTTTGAATTAATCTTGATATCCGATGGATCTATTGATGGATCAAATAAAATTGCAGAAAGATTTTTGAAAAAAAAAAATAATATTCTTTTTTTTAAATCTAAACATAACATGGGTCTCACAAAAATGTTGAATTTAGGTATAAAATATTCCAGAGGAGAATTCATTGCTCGACAAGATGCTGATGACATAAGTCTGTATTCCAGATTTAAAAATCAAGTAAATTATTTAACAAAAAAAGGATCTGTAGATGTTATTGGATCGAATGCAAAATATGTTTTTAAAAACAAGCTATATTCAATAAAAATGCCAAGAGAGGATCTTGATATTAAGAAAAAACTTTTGTTTAAAAACCCTTTAATACATTCATCAATAATGTTAAGAAAAAAAATATTTAGTTATAATAAATTGTATAACGAACAATTTATAAGATGCCAGGATTATGAGCTTTGGTTGAGACTTAAAAATATTGTTAAATTTTATAATATACAAAAAAATTTAGTTAAAAGAAACGTAAAACCTGGTAATTTTAAAATTAGAGACTTAATATTAACCACTAAGGCAAGATTTACTCATTGTAATTTTTTTCTTAGTCTTATTCTTTTTTTAAGAGACTCCATTATATTTGTAGTAAAAAAAATTCTAAATTCTATTTAAAAATATATTCATTAATTCTGTCTGCATAATTTTTAATTGAAAAATTATCAATGACATTTTTTTTTGCGTTTATACTATGCTTTCTCACCATTAATTTATTTTTCATATAAAAATTTATTCTATTAATAAACTTTTCAGGATCAGTATTATTAATTATATATCCACACTTTAATTTTTTTTTATTAATAACTTTTTTTATATCACCAACATCACTACTTATAACTGGAATTCCCAAACTTAAAGCCTCAATAATAGATAAAGGTAATGACTCATATTTCGATGTACAAATTAGAATATCAAATTTACTCATTATTTGTTCAGGTTTGTAGATATTTCTATACCACTTCATTTTTTTTTTTACATCCTCAAAAGAGTTGAGACTATTTTTAAAATAATTAATTTGGGTGTCCCACAAATTTCCAATTAAATGAAACTTTATTTTTTTTGACTCTATTTTTTTTACAATTTTAATTAATAATTCAATATTTTTATCTGGATTAATATTAGCAATCATTCCCACATGTAGATTATCACATTCCTTTTTTTTAATTTTTTTTTCAGGTAAATATACGGAAGATCTCAAAAGAATTTTTTTTGAGTTTTTAAAAATATTTTTATAATAGTTCTTAGATCTTTTTGAAGCAAAAAATACTTTTTCCACCTTTTTTGAAACTAAATAAATTAAAAATTTACTAAACTTATTTAGTTTTATATCATGAATATGAAAAAAAATTTTTTTCTTTAAAAATATAGAAATAAATAAACTTTTTAAATTAGATGTACCTCCTGGTAAGTAAACTTTTTCAAATAAATGAAGTTTTCTTTTTAAAATTAAGCTTTCTTTAAAAAAACTTAATGCATATTTAAATATATATTTCTTTGATAAATACTGAAGCTCTACTTCTTCAACTTTAAATTTGGAAATTTTTAGATATTTAGATAAAACTTTCTTTGATCCTATTGGTAGAATTAAATAATATTTATTAAAATACTTGGTTTTAATAATTTGCTTTAAAAAATATATTAATTGCATCTGAGGCCCGCCTAGCCTCATATCTTCCATTATTATTGCTGTTTTTTTCATCAAATCAAATTTTAGTCAAACAATTTAGTTTAATATAAAGAGTTAACAAATTAAAAAAGTACAGTATTTGAATTAAAAAATATATATATAATTTCTCTTTACTAAAATGATTTATAACAAATTAACTATCAGCGTTCATTTTGGAAAAAAAAGCAATTATGTATTTTTGCAAAATTTCCTAAAATCTTTTCTAATTTGTAATACATATCCTAATATAGATATAATTATAACAGAAACCAGTGGAGATGAAGAAATAAGAAATTGGCTTAGAGAATTGAATTTTAATAAAGAGTTCGTGAATTTTGAAGGTACAAAAACAAGCATAAAAAAAAATAAAAAAACAAATTCAAGACTTAAACTTAATTTTCCAAAAAATATAATTAAAGGTCGAGAGGTGCCCTACATGAATTGTTTTATAAACACAGCATATGCCACTGATAATTTAAAGAATTATTTTGTTTTTCTTGCTGAGGATTGCCAATTTTTTATAAAGGGTAATATAATTTCATTATTAATAAATAGTTTAAAAAAAATTGGAAATAAAAAAAATCATATAAACTTTTGCCATTGGACAGAATATAGATACAAAAAAAACAATAACCGAATAAAAAAGATAATTAATATTAATAAAAAAATATCTTTGTTTCAAACAACTGAAATAAAAGGTGATATTTTTTCTTTAACCTCAAGAAGTGTTTATAAAACAATTGGAAAAATAAGAAATCCTAAATCTTGGACACCAAATACTTTAAGCGAAAAACTATACAGAGGGGATTGCATAAGGCACTTAAACCAAAAATTCAAAAAAAATAATATCAATAGATTGTATCCATCAATAGCTCCAGTAGTTAGCTTCGATAATGATTATCATGAGTATTTTAAAAAAATAATAAAAAAAGAAACGTCAAAGAATCCCAATTATATTTTATGTAAAATTCTTACCGACAAAGAGTATTATAGAAAATTTAAAAAATCTAAAACTATTCTTACAAGCGCAAATAAAATTTACAATATCAATAGTTGGTATAATTTATTTAAGATGAAGTATTTGTTTAAAAATAAAATAAAGAGGATATTTAATTAATAAAATACCACTAATTAACTCTGTATAATTAAAAATAATATATTTTATAATTAAATTTTTTTTTTAATTTTAAATTTTTATCAACATTTTCTGAACTACAAGGAGATTTACTATAAAAACAATATGTCCCTTTAGATTTAAAGTAGAAAATTTCTCCATTTCTCTTAATGATATCTGATTCAATTTTGTTATTTTTCTCGTTAAATGAATAAAATTTTGGCCACGGATAATTTTCATAAGAAAAATTAAATTTATCATAAATTCTAACACTTTGCTTAACCATTAAAACCAAAATCGATAAACAAATAATTAAGTTAGTAAATTTATATAATTTTTTTTTTTTCGTATTTGTTAAAATACTTAAAAATAAGTAAACTGAATGACAAAGATAAAAATGTAATAATGTAAGAATATCCATATCGATATATCGGGCCTTTTAAGAACCAGATTATTATTCCAATAAGAGTTATTAATAAAATCAAAAAATATTTTTTTTGTAAGTTTTTATTTTTAATTAATAGCTTTTTTTTTGGACTGCTTAAGTAAAAATATAAAATAATAATTAATATTATAAACAAATAAGGAATTATTATTCCTAAAATCTTTATAAATTGATTTTTAAACCAAAATTTTATCCAATAAAAATTTTTTAAATATTCATTGTAATCTAAAACATCAACTTTTTGATTCGACCAGTCTTTTGCCCATGCTTCAGATCCCGTAGACACCTCAAATACATTTGATGAGTAAACAAAATTTGTCCACTCAAAAACCAAACAAGTTGCTGGCATTGGATAAATTATACAACCAGTTGTAAAAATATTTTTTAATAACCACGAAATTAAAAATATAAAAATTAAAGATATTCTAACTTTAGAAATTTTTAAAAAAATATTTTTTATCAACAGAAATGGTACAAACAATGCAACTACTAAAAAAGTTTTATTCGCAAAAGCAAAAATTGAAAATATTAAAGTTAAATAAAATATATCTATTTTTTTGAACTTGTACAAATTTTCTTTGAAATTTATATATAAAGAAATAATTATAAAAAATATAAAATGAGCAGGCGCATCATTGCCATACTCACTATATCTATTCATTTTAAAACAAATATATACCAAAATTAACAAAGCAAATAATTTTGAAACTGTAATTTTATTTATATCTTTAAAGTTAAAAATTAAATTTGATATTGTATAGATAGCAATTGACGCTGAGGGCAAAACAATTCCATTAACTCCAAAAAAATAATTATAGTGAAGGGCGCTTAAGTATTGCAATATTGAGGTATGACCAAATCTTTGGTGTAAATTACTTATACCAAAAATAATTTTATTTTCATTTAAAATACTAATATATGGTAAGTGATATAAACCAGCATCTGGTCTATAACTATTACTAAAAACTAAAAGTAATGACATTCCAAACGAGCAAAAAAATAAAAAATAGATGAAATTGAAATTATTATAAAGTTCTCCAATTAATTTTTTTTGAGTAAAAAAAAAAACGAAAACAATTAGTATAAAAATAATAGTATTAAAATAGACATCCAATTTAAAAAAAAAATTAGAAAACAGGCCTATGAAAGATAAAAAAACGATACCTAAAAGAGAAATTAACGAATAGAAATAGTAGGTTTGTTTTATCTTTATTTTTAAAAATTTTAAAATTAAAGTACCTGAGCAAAAATGAAAAAAAACTGTTAAAAATGATGATAATAAAAGATTAAACATTGATGAAACTTAGTGTGATTATCCCTGTATACAATGAAATAAGTACCATAGAAATTATTATAAATAAAATTTTAAATATTAATATAAAAAGTAAAGAAATTATTATAGTAGATGATTTCTCATATGATGGAACCAGAGAAAAACTTCAATTATTTAAAAAAAATAAAGAAATAAAAGTTGTATTGCATGAAAAAAATTTAGGAAAAGGTGCATGTATAAAATCTGCAAGTAATTACTTAAGTGGAGACTACGTTGTTATTCAAGACGCTGATCTTGAGTACGACCCAAATGATCTAATAAGTTTTGTTAATTTCGCAGAGAAAAATAAAGCTAAGGTCATTTATGGCTCTAGAGTACTTGGTAGAACAAAATTAATTTTTGATTTTTTTGTTTTATCAAGAATTTTTGGGAATTTCTTGCTTACAAAAATATCAAATTTAATAAACAATCAAAATTTAACTGATGCTCATACATGTTATAAATTTATATCCAAAGATATTTTTGAAAAGCTTAAACTCGAACAAAACGATTTCTCAATATGTCCAGAAATAACAACAAAAATTTCAAAGTTAAAAATTGTAATATATGAGATCCCCATTTCATATAATGGAAGAAATTATTCTCAAGGAAAAAAAATAAAATCTAAAGATGCTTTTTTAGCATTATCAACTCTTTTTAAATACCGTTTTTTTAATTAATTTTTTTTAAAATAATCAATAAAATTAAATAAAGAAAAGTTGAGATTACTAACGAAATATAAAAATTTTTAGTAAGCGTTAATAATATAATTGGTAGTATTATTAAGAACATCATAATAAAAAAAGCTTTATTTTGATTAGAAACTTTCATTATAAGATGATGTAGATGTTGATTATCACCTGAAAAAGGAGATCTTTTTTTTACTATTCTTTCAATACTTAACCTTACTGTATCTAGCCCAGGTATAAAAAAAGCTAGAAATATTTCGTCACAATATATATTGCCTAGTTCATTATAGAAATAAATATAACTTGAAGATAAAAAACAAGTTATGAAAGTGTTTCCAGAATTTCCTATAAATACTTTATTTCTAAAATTAAAATAAAGGAAAAATGATAAAGATATTATTAAAGTAAAAATTATTATTGTATAATTATTTGTAATAAAGGTTAAAAATAAAAACCAATAAATAACTGTAGTCCCATAAAGACCATTAATTCCATCTATAAAGTTTGAGGCATTGTAAAATAAAAAAATGCAAAAAAGAGTAAAAAATACTCCATATGTACCCAAGTCCAAGTATAAACCAATATATTTAAATTTAAGCTCATTAAGAATTAAGCTTTTTTCAATCGGAAAAAAAAATAAAAAAATAAGACAAAAAGCTAGAATTTTTCTATTTGGAGAAAGATTTTTTATATCGTCCAATCTTCCTAAAGAATAGAAAAATATTGAAGTTATAAAGATTATTATTAAAAATTTTTTTGAAAAATTAGCTTCAAAAAAAAACGAAATAATTAAAGATATTAAAAATGGAATTAAACATGCTAATCCACCTATATTAGATATATTTTTTTTGTGAATTTTATTTAGATTTTGAAAAGGAACATCATAAAACCCATATTTTTTTGAAATTTTGTCAATTTGAAATAATATAATTAATGTAAATGATGATATAAAAAGTGATATTATTAATATATTCATTTAATTTAAATGTTAAATATATCTCAATTTAGACAATTTATTAATTTTAAAAATAATAACTATAAATATGATCAAATTTTGTATTTATTACCCTTTTTATTTCTTTTTACTGTAATTTCCTCAGTTATAGGCACAGGAATTCTTAATATAACAATTGTAATTTTTGACTTTTTATTTCTCATCTTCTATTTTTTTAATAAAAAAAAAATAAAATTTGGCTTTAATAAAGTAATAATATTAATAACTTTGTTATTTTTTTTATTAAATTTAATTTTTTCAACAAAGTTTGAAGCATCCATGTATGGCATATTAGGAATTTTCAAACATTTTATTTTTTTTATAGGTGGATATTTCCTTCTGCAGCTTGATAAGAATTTATTCAATAAATTTATAAAACTAACTTTTATAGTATTTATTTTTGTTTTAATTGATACTTTAATACAATACACTTTTGGTAAAGATATTTTTGGATATCCCTCTTTTGGAGCTCATGACGGTAGATTGTCAGGGCCGTTTGGCGACGAACTAGTAGTAGGATCTTTCTTGAGCAAGTTACTATTTATATCAATAATTTTTTTTTCAAAAAATTATACTTACAAGATTTATGATATGTTTTTCTTATTAATATCCGTATTTATAATATTTTTAACAAATGAGAGATCCGCCGCATTTATGGCTCTTCTCTCAAGTTTCATTTATATTTTTTTTAGATTTAAATCTTTTAAAATAAAAGTTACTTTTTTTGTTTCAATTTTTTTAATTTTAATAAGTTTAATTAATATACCAAATTTTAAAACCAAGTATATTACAAGAACCCTTAGTCAGTTTGGTATCATTGAGAGTAAATGGGAAAAATACGATAATTTTTTAGATAGTCATTGGGGGGCACATTATTTAACTAGTGTATCTATATTTAAAAATTATCCTTTATTTGGATCTGGATTAAAAACTTTTAGGTATGAGTGCCAAAAAATAGAATATGAAAAAATAAATTCTAAGTCAGCCGATTCTAGGTGTTCTACTCATCCTCATAATTTTTATTTAGAAGTTTTATCTGATACAGGTGCTATAGGATTTCTTCTATTTCTGTACCTAATATTTTGGATTTTTAAAAATTTAATTACTTTAAAAAATATTAAAACAAATAAAATTTTTCCAATTATTTTATCTTTATTTTTTTTATTTTTTTGGCCCATTAAAACAACGGGGTCAATACTTAGTAGTTGGAATGGTTATTTTTATATTTTAGTTTTAATTATAATTATAAATAATCTCAACTTAATAAAATTAAATTTAAATGATTAGTGATTACTTTGGATTGAAAGTTCTGAATTTTCCGTTTGGATTAATAGTTTCATTAATAATTTTTTTTGGAATTGCTCAAATCAATCAACTGATATTAAATAGATACAAAAACTCATTTTTTAAACCAGTAAATATAATTTTACCATTTGTAATTTTCTCAATATATTTCTCTATAATTAATGTTTTATTATATACAAATGTTTTGTACGCAAAAAATTTTGTTTTTATATCGATTATTTTTTTTTTATATTTTTCTTATCTTTTTATAAAAAAAAATAATTTTAAAAATTTTATTAATAAAAATTTTAGAATTAATTTTATTGATATATTTATATTTATATATTTAATAACCTACCTTATTATATCATCATTGCCGATTAGTGATGCGGATTCGCTAAGTTATCATTCTTCTTTTGGAGCGTATGTTATTAAATATTCTAATGTAAATTGGATGAAAAATCTTGAATTAATTCATCCCGATTTATTATTATCTGGAGCAACAGAAATAATAAATTTTATTGGATTAACTTTATTTGTTGAAAATTTTGGATCGTATGTAAATTTTTTAAGCTTAATATATATTTATATTATCCTTCAAATTTTTTTTAAAAAAAATAAAAATGTAAATCTTGTTTTTTTGATTATAATTTCATCTCCCATAATATTGCCAATGGTGTTTTCACAAAAAATATATATTTTACCTTCATTAATTTTATCAACAATTATTTTTATTTTGTTCAAAAAAAAAAAATTTAATAATATAGATTTTGTTTTAATTTTTTCGTCATTAATGATTGTTTCATCTTACAAAATAAGTTTTTTAATCCCAGTATTATTTATACTTCTATATCTCATGTACTTAAGCTTAATGCAAAAAAAATTAATTATAAATATTTTGTTTTCATTTTTAAGTTTATCTTTTTTTCTTTTTCCTCTTATTTTGAAAAATTTATATTTTCACTCAGACTTTTTTCCACCTTTGACAGGTCAGATATTAAATTTAAATTCTACAGAACTAAATAATTTTGCAAATTTTATCAAACAATATGATTTAATGTTGAATAAAAATTCAATTATTTTTTTACCTTTTTTAATTTTTCTTCCTCATTATGGTCAACTTGGAAATGTTTATTTCAGTTTACCCAATATAGGAAAAATTTATGGTCTTCAATTTTATTCTTTCCTTTTTGCAGATAAAAATTTAGGTAGAAATTTTTTATTTTTAATACTTTTTTTTATATTTTGTATTTTTTTAACAGGAAATATAAGCACAAGGTGGTTTCTGTACGTATTTTTTTTGTTACAGTTTGGTTTTCTGTTTTTTAACCTAAAAATAAATAATATTTTTTTATTATTAATAAAAATGCAGATCGCAATTTTTGGTTTATTCTTGGTTTTTTACTCTGTTTTGAATATTGAAGCACTTTTGAATAATAATAAAAAAAAAGAATTTTTAATAAACAATTCCAACGGCTTTGATTACGTCAGTAAAATAAATTCTATATCCAAAAAATTAAATATTAACAAAAATAATTACATTCTTTATTCTCATAGATCTCATTTTTGGACTGATGTAGAGGATAATCATTTAAATTATGGTAGTGAATGGGCACAATTATTTAAATTTGATGAAAAAAAAATCTTTATTAATACGAAATTTAAAAAATTAGTAGAGCAGAAACCTGTAAAACTTATAATTATAAAAAAAAATAAAAATTTAGTTAATTTGCTTAAAAATTCATTTAATAGAAATTGTGAAATCGATCATGGTACTTTCTCATCACCATATTCAACAAGAAATATCTTTTTTTCTGGAAAAAAAGAATATAATTGGATTTTTTTTAAAAATGAAAATTTTATAAGTTGTTTAAAAAATAATGAATAAGCTGATTTATCTTTCTTTCCACAATAAATATTTTGATAGAGTTATTCTCAATAAAAGAAAAGAGATGATTAAAATTATTAAGAATGAATTAAACAAGGATAATATCGAAAGCTGTTTAGATATCGGATCTTCGTCGGATACAAAAAATAAAAGTACAAATTATATTATTAAAAATTTAAATATGGGTAAAATTAATAAGTCAATAACAAATCAAAACATAAATGATACTTTTTTTGATGATGTTTTAATTAAATCTATAACTGAAGATTTGACTAAAGAACAAATTAATAAATTTAATAGCGATCTGGTTATTTCATCTGCTACAATTGAGCATGTAGGATCGAATGCAAAACAATTGCAAATGATTAAAAATATGGCATCTCTTACTAACAAATATTTAGTAATTACAACTCCTAATAAATTTTACCCATTAGAGTTTCATACAAAAATTCCTTTTTTACACCTACTTCCAGTAAACATTTATAGATCTTTATTAAAATTTTTAAATTACGAATTCTATGCGAAAGAAGAAAATTTAAATTTATTATCTCAAAAAGAAATTTTAAACCTTTTACATTTGTCTAATATTGAGGATAAATTTTTAATAAAAATTAAATTTATCAAACTTTTCTTTCTTAAATCAAATTTTATTGTTATTTGTAAAAAAAAACCAACCATTTGAAAAGAGTGAAAAATTAAAATAATATATTTAAAATTTAAATGAAAAAAACAATTTTAATTCCATGTTTCAATGAAAAAAACTTTATTGATAAAGTTATAAAAAATGTGAAAAGTAACATAGAGAAAACAGACAATATATTTGTTATAGATGATGGGTCAAATGATGGTACCACTGAATTATTGAAAAAATATGAAACCGATGAACAGATAAATTGTATTTTTAATCCATTAAATTCTGGTAAAGGTAGTGCAATAATATCTGGATTAGAAAAATCAGAAAAATTAAATGATATAATTTTAATTCAAGATGCTGACTTAGAATATGACCCAGATGATTATAAAAAAATTTTCTTACCTTTCTATGAAACCAATGCTGATGTTGTTTATGGATCAAGATTCTTAGGTGGTGCTAAGTATTATAGATTACATTTTTTTTGGCATTTAGTTGCTAACAAAATCCTAACTTTAATTTGTAATTTAGTAACAAATCTTAATATGACAGATATGGAAACTGGGTACAAATGTTTTAAGAAAGAAGCAATAATGTCTATCAAGTTAAAAGAAAAATCTTTTGGTATTGAACCCGAAATAACTGTGAAATTATCAAAAAAAAAATTTAAATTTTTTGAAGTTCCTATATCTTATAATGGCAGATCTTATGAAGAAGGAAAAAAAATCGGTCTTATAGATGCTTTTGTGGCAATATTCTGTATAATAAAATATAAATTTATTGATTAGATCATTTACAAATTACCAAAATTTGTTATTACATTCTTGCCTGGTGATTATTGCGAAAGGGAAATACCCGATCCCATTCCGAACTCGGAAGTCAAGCCTTTCTGCGCCGATGGTACTTTGTCTTAAGACATGGAAGAGTAGGACG
>MDTB01225207.1_pt1 | contig 12356 bp, 12 predicted proteins | sample 811161 | NCBI WGS metagenome assembly MDTB01 (sample SAMN05326650, study PRJNA326480) | marine metagenome | isolation source: seawater | place: Mediterranean Sea | collected 2009 | reverse complement strand
TTTTCCTTGGTTTATTATTTCTTTTTGGAAGATTTAGCATATTTTTAATTCCATATAAAATTTAAAGACAAAAATTACAGATGCAAACCACACTCATTCTTATCATTAATTTTGCAGTTATCTTTAATCTCTTTTAAAAATCCAAGACTATAAGATTTCATAATGTAATAAACTTCTAAATTTGAGAAATTAAATATTGGAGAAAACTTTATTAATCCATCAACAATTGATATTGCTTTCATATTCATTCTAGATTTTGTTTCAACTTTTCTAATTGCGCTTATCCATATTTTATAATTCTTATTTTTAATATGATCAAATAAAGTATCTCTTTTCAAAACCTTGCATATCGAGGATCTTTCCGCCTCATCTAAAGATAAAAAATCTTTTCCTTTTAGCAACTCATTCTTCTTTTCTTTTGCATCAATAATAGTTATGTTGTGGTTAAATCTATTTTTAACTAAATTATAGTTACTATATAAATCTCCTTCAATTAGGCCTGTATCAACACAATAAACATCAACTAAGAAACCTGCCTCCTCCAAGATTGAAAGAGCCAATACTGATTCATGATTAAGTGAACTAGATATGAAAATGTCAGAAGGTTGATAGCCAATGAGAAAATTTTTTGTGTAGTCAACGCCTTTTAAAAAGATAGGATTCATATAAAGAGAAGAATTTAATAATATGTATTAATTTTAGTTATAAATTGTAAATAAAAAAATGATGGAAATATAGGCCGCGATCTATATTAATAACGAAAGAAATAAACTAATAAGTTTGCTCTGCAAAAAAGCTTGTACATTTTGTAGTTATCTTTTTTTATGTCAAATGATCTTTAAAGAATTAAGTCTAGCCAAAAAGCAATCATAATAGTGCCTAGTGATGCAAATATCCTGCTCATTTGTAAAATAATTGCTGTGAAGTATGGATAATTTATTGAGATAATATTTACAAGAAAACTACTTAAAAATTGAATCTCTATTTGAAGTATTTACCAGATGCAATATCCTCTGGAAAAGTTGATGTCTTATTAACAGCGTATAGAAGTACTTTTTCTAATTGAAGAGCGAGTATTTCCCGATCAAAAAAAGTATCAGCTAAAATAGAAGAATTTTTACCCATCTCTCTCATGCATTGAGTGTCTTTGACAGCTTTAATAATATCATTTGCTGCATCATCAAATCCTTTTCCGGCTAGAACCAAACCCGCATTGTTCTTACGTAATAAATCTGCGTGCCAACCGCTATAGTTTATTAGCAATGGCTTCTGAGCGGCTAGTCCATCAAAGAATTTATTAGCTGAATTTGATTCCATTTCCTTTACACTTACAAAAAGAGAACTTACGAATGTAGCTCTTTTATACATTAAGGGCATGTCTTTTTTAGGCAACCTTTCAAGCATGAAGAAGTTGATATTTAAAACACCCAGTCTTTTAGCTGTATCTTTAACAAGATTGTATTCTGCACCTCCACCAATTACCAAGAACTTTATATTGGATGATTTTTCAAGTGTGCGCTTAGCTAGTTGAGACAGATATGCTACACCATTCAATGCACCTAATGTGCCAGTATAAATAATTAATGGAGAGTCTTTCAACCAAGGATATTTAACTTCGAGCTTTGAGTCAGGCCCATGATATTTATCACGAAACCATTCACAGTCAGAACTATTTGGTATAACAGCAACTCTTTCTCTTGGAAAATTTGTTGCGAGAATACCAGCTTTCATTCCCGGTGAAAGAGCAACTATAGCTTTAGAATTAAAATAAGCTAGTTTTTCAAATTTTTTGGCTAGAAATTTTAATAAAGGATTTTTTAAGGCTCCTATGGCAATTGGCATTTCAGGCCAAAGATCACGGACTTCAAAAACCATCGGTATCTTAAGCTTTTTGGAAGTGATGATGCCTGGGATCGCTATAGTAAGTGGAGTACTAGTAGCAAAAACTATATCTCCTCCTACTGAAATAGCTTTTCCAGTTGCCTTAAATGCAAACTCAAAGAAGGCTTTCATACGCCTCCAAAAAGACATTGTATTGTCATATCTTACAGGAAACCAATGAACATTAATTCCAGCTTCCATAGTTGAAAACCAGTCACTATGATCCGTTTCTGAGCGCAAGCATGTAATCATGTGCACCTCATGACCATTAGCGACTAAGCGCCTAGCCATTTCATATGAACGAGTGCCTCCACTCATGTCGGGAGTATTAAAATATTGATGAAGATATATTATTCTCATCTTATTTGAATAAAGCATTTTCCATAAAATGGATAAATAAGACTGTAAGCCTTGCTTGTAATTTCAACAATTAATGAATATGAATTATCTGCTGAACAATCGTCAATGATAAACCACTCCGAATTTTTATAAGTTTGTGATTGAATGGACTCGTATATATCCAAAATAAATCTTGAGGAGTTATAGCTGGAGGTAATTATGGATATTAAAGTTTCATTCATTTAGTTTTAACTTTCTTTCGCTAATTTACTAATAGCTTCATGGATGCCATCTTTCCATTTTGGCTGGCTTATTTCAAAGTCGTTATAGATTTTTTCACAATTTAAAATTGAGCATACAGGGCGCTTGGCTGGTCGAGGAAATTCTTTAGTTTTTATTGGTTTTATAGATCTTGGAACATTGAAATTATAACGCTTAGCTTCGTTAAATATATTTTGGGCAAACTCATACCAAGAGCAACTGGGATATCCAGAAAAGTGATAAATTCCAGAAAGGACTTCTTTATGCTCTATATTATGAATAATTTTTTTAATTGCATTGATTAAATCCTTAGAATAAGTTGGACATCCAATTTGGTCATTAACAATACTAATTTCATCTTTTTGTAATGCAAGATCAAGCATAGTTTTGAGAAAATTATTTCTATACTCACTAAAAACCCATGAAGTTCTTAAAATGATATACTTACAATTTGAAGTAATTATCTTTCTCTCCCCCTCTAATTTAGTTAAGCCATATACTCCTAATGGATTTGTTTTATCATTTTCCTTATAAGAGGATGCTTGAGTTCCATCAAAAACATAATCTGTTGAGATATGAACTAACCAACAATTTAACTTATTTGCAAGATGAGCTAAATTTGCAACACCAATATTATTCACATTGTTTGCTTGGTGTGAATCCTCTTCAGCTTTATCAACATTAGTATAAGCCGAGAAATTACATATTATATCTGGCGAAAAATCTTTTAATTTGGTGTTTGTATCATCAAAATTAGTAATATCAATATCTTTCTTAGGCGCAAACAAGATATTATGAGATGTTTTATCGAGATATAGATTTGCTGCCATACCAAGCTGACCACTTGAGCCAAGAACTATAACCTTCATTTATACAAATCTTCAAATGAATTAGCTTTCAAGTCTTTTTCTGAAATTATGGGATTCTTTATAGGCCATGAAATATTTATTTTGGGATCATTCCATAATAAGCTACCTTCATCATTTGGATCGTAAAATTCTGTGCATTTATATTCAAAGTCAGCAAAATCTGAAAGAACCAAAAATCCATGTGCAAATCCTGGAGGTATCCAAAACTGTGTCAAGTTTTTTTCTGAAAGAATGACAGAGTCCCATTGGCCATATGTTGGTGAGTTTTGTCTTATATCAACAGCTACATCAAAGACTTCTCCTTTGACAACTCTTACCAACTTTCCCTGTGGCTTTATTTTTTGAAAATGCAATCCCCGCAAAACATTTCTTGAGGAATGAGAAGCATTATCTTGAACAAAATTATGATTTATTCCTGCTAATTTTCTATATTTCAATTCATGAAAGGTCTCACAGAAGCTACCTCTGTTATCTCTGTATATTTTAGGTTTTATTATTAAACAATCTTTAAGCTTTGATTTAATAACTTTCATGAATTTGATAAATAACTTAATAAATACTTGCCGTAATTTGTTCTGCTGTAAGATTCTTTTCTTTTGAGAATATCATTTTTAGACATCCAGCCATTTTTAAAAGAAATTTCTTCTAGACATGCAATTTTATAACCATTTTGGTTTTCAATCGAATGAACAAATTGGGATGCTTCAAGAAGCGAATCATGTGTTCCAGTATCAAGCCAAGTAAAACCTCTGCCTAAAATATTTACCTCTATTTCGTTATTTGATATGTAGACATTATTGACATCAGTAATTTCGAGCTCACCTCTAGATGATGGTTTTAAGGATTTTGCAATTTCAATTACTTTATTGTCATAAAAATAAAGCCCAGTTACAGCATAATTGGAGATAGGATTTAATGGTTTTTCTTCAATAGACTTTACATTCATGTCCTTGTCAAAATCAACCACACCAAATCTTTCTGGATCTTTAACCCGATGTCCAAAAATTGTTGCACCAGAGGTTTTTTTTGCTGCTTTTATTAATTTTTCTGAAAAACCTTGGCCATAAAAAATGTTATCGCCCAGTATTAATGTTACATTTGAATCATCAATAAAGTTTTCACCGATTATAAATGACTGCGCAAGTCCATCTGGGCTGGGCTGAATTGCATAATCTATTTTTATACCAAATTTTGATCCATCATCTAAAAGGCGTTTATAATTATCAATATCATGAGGAGTGGATATCAACAAAATCTCATTAATACCGGCTAACATTAATATTGATAAGGGATAGTAGATCATTGGCTTATCATAGACTGGTAGCAATTGCTTAGAAACAGCTTTAGTTATAGGATATAACCTTGTGCCGGAGCCACCTGCTAAAAGAATCCCCTTACGTCTCATTATCTAAATCTCCTATTCTTTCCAATTTATAGTCTCCAGATAGAACCCTTTTCCACCAACTACTATTATTTAAATACCATTTAACTGTTTTACGAAGTCCAGAATCAAAAGTTTCTAGTGGTGCCCAGCCCAGATTTTTCTTTATCTTGGTTGAATCTATTGCGTAGCGCAAATCATGTCCTGGCCTATCTTTAACAAAAGTAATTAAATCCTTGTAATTTTTAATATTTTTAGGCTTGGTTGGATTTAACTCCTCCATAAGTTCACAAATTGTTTCAACAACTTCTATGTTAGTTTTTTCATTATTGCCACCAACATTATAAGTTTCGCCCAAATCACCTAATGTTGCTATCTTAATTAGTGCCCTAACATGATCTTCTACATACAGCCAATCTCTTACTTGTTTTCCATTTCCATATAAAGGCATAGGCTTTCCATGCATTGCATTTAGAATCATATGCGGCACTAGTTTTTCAGGAAAATGAAAGGGGCCATAATTATTTGAGCAATTTGATACTACTATTGGCAAGTTATATGTTCTTCCCCATGCTCTTACTAAATGATCTGAGGAAGCTTTTGATGCTGAGTAAGGAGATGAGGGTGAATAAGGAGTTTCTTCAGAAAATAAATCGTTACCTTTATCAAGGTCTCCATAAACTTCATCAGTAGATATATGGTGAAAACGAAATACCTTCCTTTCTGAATATGATAAATTTTTATAATAAAATCTTGCTGACTCCAGAAGATTATATGTTCCAAATATATTTGTTCTCATAAATTCAGAAGGTCCAGATATTGATCTATCAACATGACTTTCAGCCGCTAAATGCATAACCAGATTAGGCTTATATTTCTTAAAAATTTTTAGTACTTTAGCCTCTTCACAGATATCAGCTTTTTCAAAAGTGTAAAGTTCATTGTCTTTAACTGATATTAATGAGTCTTGGTTAGCTGCATAAGTTATCTTATCAAGATTTATTACCTTAAATTTTTTATGCAAAATCAAATAACGAATAAGTGCACTTCCAATAAAGCCAGAGCCTCCAGTAACTAAGACAATCATATTCTTTAAATCAGCGTGAATTTTTAGTTAATTAATAATCTTTTATATTATAGCATCTCTTAATAGAGTCTATAATCTATAAAAATCATATAAAACTAAGCTATGATTTTTAAACTAAGACAAATATTATTTCCATCTTTGAAGCCAATTTATGAAGCTTGGCTTCCAGATCTTAAAGAAACTTCCTGATGTTTTCAGTATTTTAGATGTTGCTGCATTCCTAAAATGTTCATATTTTATATCAGTAGTTAGAAAAGATGATTTAGATATTTTTTCAACATAGCATGCAAAATCTAATTCCTCACAATATAAAAATGATTTTTCATTGAATATTTTTGTTTTTGATAATACTGAGGAATGGAAACAAAATAAAGATCCATGTAAGGCCCACATTTTTGAAGGAAAGAATTTAAGAACCTTAAATAAGGCAATAATAATTTTTAAAATAAATGGACTATTTAAAATTATTGCTAGTTTATAGAGTTTTAAGAATCGACTCTGAAACTTTGTTAAAAATGGATTCTTATTTCTATTATTTTCAATTGCTTGGGGTACATAAACGTAATTTCCAGGATTTAAGTTAACAGGAAAATTTAGGAAACGTATATCTAAATTTCCACCCATAATTGCAAAATCACAATCTTCAAAATGGCCTTGAATAATAGAAAATGCTTTATTTAAAGCACTGCCATAACCAATATTTTCAAGTTTTATTAAATGTATACCTAACTCATTGCACAATCCAATAACATCATATCGTTCCTGTTCTGTTGAATAATTGTCAACAATATAAAACTGAGCATCGCAATTAAGATCAACAACTGACTGATGCCATTCTTTAATTAAATATGACGTTCCATAGTTAATTCCTAAAAAACATATCTTCATTATATAAATTTTTTTCTATTTTTTATAAGTGATTTTCAACCCCGCAATAAGAATACCTGATAATATGAAAGCAACAAAGGTATTAAAAAATATCATGGGTGAATAAATCATAAATACAAGCATTAATAAAAACAACCTTACAATTAAGTATGAAAAAAAGGACATGTTATTTTTGGAATACCAACTTAGTACATATCCAAGAATAAAGAAAATAAGGGAAGTCCCAATTATGCCGAAATCAGAAAAAAATCCTCTCATATTTGTATAAATATTGGTCGTGCCAAATCTGGTATCAATTGGAGTATAAAATCCCTGTTCGAAAGACAGTCCTAAAATTTTGTATATGCCTGCAAATGTTTTAGTTCCATAGGAACTAAAATAAGATTCACTATTGCTACTCATCCACATTAAAACCGCCTCATACATACCAAATGTATAAACTAGGAGTTTAAGTAAAATTATTCCCATCACGTCATTTGAGCTTGATGAAATACGAAAATATGCACTAAATAGGTATATTAATAAAAGAGCGAATAATATCTGAATTCCTATTTTAAAAAGTCTTAAGTTTGAAGATAGTTGAAGACTTTTATTATTGCGAATAATAAACTCTATAAAATATGTTGCAAATACAAACAATACTCCAGTTCGAGCTAGCTCAACAGAAGATACCAAAATCATGAAAAATAAAAAGCAGTGCGCCAAAAATTTCTTCTTATGAATACTTGCGCACAAACTACCTGACATTAAGAAAATAATGGCACCAATTCTTTCCAAAGGTGTCTGACCAGCTTCTTCCAAGTTTTCATACCTGTCAATTGCTTTGTTGTATGCGTATTGAGCAAACTCACCTGAAATTAAGCTACTTGAAACATCTAAAATAACTGATGCTTTTGCAATAAGGAATATAAAAAAAAATAGATAGAATAATTCAGGCTTTACAGTAAACCTATCTGAATAATTGATATAGTAAAGTGATCTAGATTGAAAATTTGCATATGCTAAGCCAAGAGTAAAAAATAAACATACTAAATAAATTTGAAAGATCTGAAATGGGTAATCATAAAAAAATAAACTATACGGAAAAACATATAAAGTTAGTAAAACTGCTACGATAATTCTAATCAAAAAATGCCTTTAATAAGTTTGTTGTCTTTGGCCATAATGACGAAATAAAACTAACGTTAAGCTAATCAAAAAGCCAAACAGCATCCCAGCTATTAAGATTAATGGCCTGTCGGGTTTAGATTTTATTTCGGGGACTATTGGATAATCTATTACTTTGTAAACGTAGGATTCATTTGCTGAGGTAAGCATAAGAGTCTGCATTTCTATTTCAAGTAAATTTGAAATTGCATCTTGCAGTGCCTGCAAATTATTAGATTTGGAATAATCATTGAGAAACTCTATGGAGCTTTCAGCTCTTTTTCTATCCCTATTTTGCATACTAGAATTAATTTCATTAATGATAATTTCTGCCCACTTTTTAGCAATTTTAGGAGATACATGGTCTACTGATAAGCTTACAAAGGATGTATCTTTATCTTCTGATATTTTGACTATATCTTGATATATTCTAAAAGCTTCTTGATTACTTGGTATAACTGTTTTTGGGAATTTTACATTTCTGATCCATATACCCTTTTCAGCATTGAAATCACTAGCGTCATAAATAATTAAGTCATTTTTTGGATCCCAAGACTCCACTGCCATGATATTCTCAAGCTTTATATTCGGAAGAAAATACTCAGAAAAAAAACTGTATGATGTAATTCTTTTAATTGCTTCTTGAGAAATTGTTGCGCTATCGGCCGGAAGACTGATACCCCCAAATGCAGCGATAGAAGAAAGCTGACCTAAAGTTGAAGTGATGTTATCGCTTGAACCTTGAGGAGCAAGAATTGTTTTTGATGTATATATATTTGGTAATAATAACGAATAGATCAATGCCAGAAGACTAATAGCGGACGTTATGCTTATTATTATGAATTTACTTGTCCATAAAATCCCAAATAGCTCAAATAAGTTTAACCTGTCATCAAGCTTTTCATTTTCCATATAATTAAAATTAATAGATTATTAGTTGTAATATACTTTATTTAAACAAAAAATAGTATTGAAAAAATAAATAATGATGCCACTAAGGCTCCTAAAAATCTGCCAATAAGAATTTGTCTTATCAGCATAACAACTTCTTTTTTTATTCCTGAGTTAATTGCTAAAGATACTTTTCTTTCTATAAAAAATACATTTAAGAGTGTCCCAAAAACATTAATAGTAAAGCCTAACTGCATAATTGTTGCTCTCCATTCTGGGAAAAAAGAGGCTACTATTGCAGGAAGAAAAAAACCAACAATAATTAAGAAATAAAATAATGCTGATGGCAAGTCTGGATAATAGTTTTTAATAGAAAAAATTTCTTTTTGAATTTTTCCTGCTGCCTGACCATAAAATCTTAAGAAGCTTGAAATGAATACAGTTATTTTAAAACTGAATAAGATAAGCAGAGAATTCATAATTACATATACTAAAATGGAACTAGAAATTACTTTTATTAAATAATTTTGGTTAACTCCAACATCTATTAAATAACCTAAAATAGGCAATAATAGCGCTACAGAAAATCTATTAAGCATCATAGATACAAGAGACATATGATTAAATATTGCTACATTGGAACTAATCCCTGATATTAGCCTTATCTTTAATGAGAGGCTATCAATGAAATATGCAAAAGCACCAAAGAAAATTATCGCTATGGCCAAAAAATCAATCATATTCATATAAATCTATTTTCTAAATATCCTCAATGTATTCAATAGCTTTATTTATAGTATGCAAATCATATCTTCTGATTAAGATATTTGCATAACCTGATCTCTTAGGCAAATATATAATTTGTGCCATTGAGATTAGTGCAGCCCACGTTGAAAAAGTTGAATTACCAGAAATAATTATTTTTGATTTTGCTATCTCAACAAAATCATCATATGGAGAACCTTTTGAAAAACTATAGGGGGCACTAAATTTATCAAGGATTTCAATTGAATAGCTTCTATCATTAGTAAAGATTTTAATTGGTAATTCAAATTTACTAACAAGATTGAGAGTTTTTAAATAATAATTCTCAGATAACCTATGTGACTCAATGAAATCTCCACCTCGAATGTGAACTGCTATTTGATTCAAAGTCCCATGGCTCTGTTTGATTAGGAAACTTTTGATTAAATCATTTTTTAACAATTTAGACGATTGGAAATATCCAAAAAGATACTTATATTTAGATAAATTATTTTTATCAATATCATCCAATAAGTTTTTTCCCTCAAAAAAAACGTTATGAAAACTTTTATTTATTATCTTACAGATTAGTAAATTGACTAATATAAGACTTAATTCTATAAAGGAAAACTTTTTATATTTTAAATCCAAATTACGATGAGTCTGATCATGTATTGACCAACCAAGAAATTTAGTTAAAAAATTATCATTCGTAAGTAAATCAGAATAGTAAACTTGAAAATTCTTCTCTTCTAAGCATTTCCCAAAATAAATTTGGCTAATATTATTACCAAAACCACCAAATAAAAAAATAGTCAAACTAGGCTTTTTATTAAAAGAATTATTCATTTAATGCTATATGTCTATGTTTTATTCAGATGGTGCCCGAGGCCGGACTTGAACCGGCACGATATTTCTATCGAGGGATTTTAAGTCCCTTGTGTCTACCAATTCCACCACTCGGGCTTTTAAAAAATTATAAGTCCTTAATTACAAAAATTGCTGATTATTATACATTATTCCTTTAATATTTTTGTGATCGAAATATCGTAATATTAAAAATAAAGATATTGGAATATCTAATTAAAGTTATCTATTAATTCTGCTAAATAATTATTGCGTCTTGATCGAAGAAATAATTTGAATTTGTAAAAGTGTATTCAACAAAAGACTTAAATTCATTTCATTTTATATATAAGAAATTATTTATTATTATTTTTCTTTTTAAAATTAATATTTTGGTCTTTTTCTCTTTTAGTTGGCTCATTGTAAATTAATCTATAACCATTATTAATTTCACAAATCTTTTTTAATAGCTGAAAATTGGAATCTACATACTTTGAATATTCTATTAAGGCATTAGTATCTTTTGGAAAGCATGGCCCTCCAAAACCCAACCTACCATCTGGACCAGGCACTTCCATGTGAGATGAACCTATTCTCTCATCAGATGATATTGCCTTTGTAAAATTTGTCCATGATTCCTTTGTATTCGAATTAATAAATATTTCTTTAAGTTCATTGAAAAAAATAACCTTAGTGGCTAAAAATGAATTAATTGAATATTTAATTAAGGATGCTGATACATGATCAGTAAAAATATGATCTTTGTTCTTGCATTTTGTAAAATCTTTATAAAAATCTGAAACTAATTTTGCTTTGTCTAGATCGCCACCAAAAATTATAGACTTAGAATTAACAAAATCATCATCGGCATGATTTTCTCTCAAGAATTCTGGGTTATATATTAAGTCAGGATATTTGCATACTATCTCATTTAAGTAATGAGGAAGAATGGTACTTTTTAGAACTAATAAGAATTGCGTTTTAAAGGAGTTTAATTCATTTATGATGTCCATTAGTATAGATACATCTTGACTTCCATCATCCATCATTGGAGTTGGAACTGAAATAAACACAATATCAGGATCAAACTCTATTAAATCTTTAATTGTTGTTTTAAATTTTGGATCAATTTTTATTACATCAACTTTATTTTTTTTTAAACCATTACAAAGTGCATTACCAACAAAACCGAGACCTATTAAACCGACTTTCATTTTTTTCCTATTTTTATTTCAAAGTGGAGGCTGAGGCCGGAATCGAACCGGCGTACACGGATTTGCAGTCCGCTGCATGACCACTCTGCCACCCAGCCAAATTATTTAATCTTACCTTCATCTTTCAATTTTTTTCTTATCTTAGTTGTGCTTATAGATTCAATATCTAATTCAAAATATTCTTGCTCTATGATTTAACCCTACTCCTCTTCCATAAGTTATGTTTGTTATATTAGGTACTAATTGAATAACAAAATCTTCATTAAATACCTAGTTTTACTAAGTCTTTTTGATTAAGAATTCCAACCAATGTTTCTTCCTGCATAACAGCAAGGCAGCCAATCTTTTTTTCAGCCATTATTTTTAGGCATTCAGATGCTAAATCAGCTGGAGTTACTGAAACAAAGTCTTTACTCATAAAATCTTGAGCTATCATATCAAAAAAATAATTTGATTTATCAATAGCTCTTCTTATATCTCCATCAGTTATTAAACCAATAATTTTATCATCTTGATCTTTAACAAATGTAATTCCCATACCCTTTTCAGAAATAATTTTTATTACGTCTTTTGATAGCTCATTGTAATTAATAATCGGGATTTCATCTCCTGATACCATTACATCCTGCGCAGAAAGAAGTAATCTCTTACCCAAAGTTCCTCCAGGATGTGACTTTGCAAAATCTTCAAGCTTAAAATCTTTTTTGTTCATCAACGAGATTGCCAATGCATCTCCCCAAACAAGAGTTGCTGTAGCGCTTGAAGTTGGAGCAAGATCAAGTGGACATGCTTCTTTTTCTACTTTTATC
>MDTB01176204.1_pt1 | contig 12356 bp, 11 predicted proteins | sample 811161 | NCBI WGS metagenome assembly MDTB01 (sample SAMN05326650, study PRJNA326480) | marine metagenome | isolation source: seawater | place: Mediterranean Sea | collected 2009 | reverse complement strand
GTGATGTAATAGAGAATTAAGTTTGTAAAGATTTTCTTGTAAAAATGGTATTTTTTGATTGGTTAAGTTTATAATACCAGAAATTCCACACATTACATTTATTGATTAAGAATTTTAAATTTAGATAATACCAAAGAAAATTTTTAAATCAAATTTGTTAATTTTAAAATAATTTTAGAAAATTCGGAACAAAATATGATTTATTATTAAGTCAACTTTTCTTAATGATTAGTATTAAGTAATATTTTTCAAAATATAATTTATTCTCTCATCATATGTATGGTTTGTGATTACATGATTATAGGCATTATTAATAATTTCTTTAACAGCCTTAGTATCATTCAATTTTTCTAAAATTTCATCAAAATTTGAGTAATCTTTTTTCAAAGATAAATAATGAAGATTAGGTTTTAAAATTTCATTGTATTTACCCTCTAGCAGTATTTGAAGTGTTTTTGTTCCTACTGCATCGAAGTTTCTTGATGAAATACACTTAAAATAAATATCAGGTAATGCAATGTTATTAAAGTAATCTTTGTAAAATTTATCAAATTCTGAATCTTCAAAAACAAGATTAGAATGCGTTATGGGACTTTTCGATAAAATGTACTTTAAAAATTTTTTAACTACATTTGGCAATCTATACATATACTTATCCAAAGAACTTCTTGGAAAAATAAATTTAGAGGTCTTATTTCTTATTTGATTAATGATATCTCTAATAATTCCATCATTTATATCCACGTAGTAAGATCCAGCTTCAGAGGAAATAACACTTTTACATGAACTTAAAAATATACTCCAATCTTTTGAATTAAATCTTGTGAAATCAATGCTTAATTTTAGTCCTTCAATTTTTGAAAACTTATCAATCATTTTGTTTCTTTCTATATCGCCTATGTATGAATAATATTTTATCCCTTTAAAGCCTATATCAAATTTTCTATTTTCATATTTTTGTTGACTAAAAAAATGGTTTTTATTTAACGCAGGTGGAGTTAATAACACTTTTTTTTTTGCAATATCAGACCAAAGATAATGAGCACCTTTTTCCATTAACATTGAGCATATAAATGAAATACTCAGTTCTTTAAATAATTTTCTTTTTTCTTTAATTGGTGAAAAAATATTATTAAATTCATTACCAACAAATATTAATTTCTCTTCTTTTCTGATTTCTAAAAAATCTTTTATATATTCTAGAGGCTTTAAACTGTCAGCATTTGTAGAATGATGAAGGAAAATGAAGTCAAAATCCTCATTTACATCACTATAAACTCTCCTGTAATCTAATAGAGTAAGGTTTATTTTTTTATTATCAACAAAAGACTTTACCCAATCGTCATAGTAACTCAGTTGATCATAAGAATGATCATAATTAATAATTAACAAGATTTTAATTTTCATCTGCTGATTTTAAACAATTTAAACTTCATACTTCAGATACAAAATCTGGTATTATATTAATATATTTTAAATAAAATTACGAATTTAAATATTAAAGATTTTGTCCCAGGAAAAGCATGCTTGACCCATATAATAAACCTGTAACTATAAATATAACAAAAGTATAGCCCATTATTTGTCTCATATGTAAACCAGCAATGGCTAATAATGGTATTGTCCAAAATGGTTGAATCATATTGGTCCATTGGTCACCATACGATACCCCTAATACTATAACTCTAGGGTCTACATTCAAAGTTTTGGCAGCTTCAATCATAACAGGACCTTGAACTGCCCACTGCCCTCCTCCTGAAGGAATGAACATATTAACGACTCCAGCTGACAAAAATGATGTAAATCCAAGAGTTTCCTTAGTTGAAATTGATGTAATCCAATTAGCAACAACATTTAGTAATTCAGTATCACTCATAATCCCCATTATTCCTGCATAAAACGGATATTGAATAATAATAGGTCCCACGGTTCCTGCGGCATTATTTACTAGCTTTACAAAATGCATAGGAGAATTTGAGAGTAATAGGCCAAATCCAATAAAAGTAAAACTTACAAATGAAAGCGTTAAAAAGAAACCTTCAAGATAATATGTAAAGAATATATAGTATAGAATAATAAATCCAAGAAAAGTACTTAAATATCGAGTATTTTCAATATTATATAAAAAGTTTTTATTGGTATGAATTACACCTTCATCTCCCTTTTTATTATTTTTTTGTAATTTGTTTTTTTCGATTTCAATTGTTTCATTTTCACTTGGTTTCATAAGGGGGTTAATTAGTGTTATAATAATAAGAGTCGTCAAAGCCATAAATATATTGAAAGAACTAAAAAGTGTTTCCGTAACAGGAATAACTCCTATTTTTCCCTCCAACATATGTCCTGGTGTTGAAACAAACAACGCTGATGAAGAAGAATAGCCCATATGCCAAATAACATAACCCGAATATGCAGAAGCGACTAAAAGTGGATAATGGATTTTTATTTTCTTTTTTAAGCATCCTAAGGCAACAAATTTTGATATCAATCCACCTACAATTAAGCCAAGGGACCAAGCAACTAAACTAGCACACCCAGAACAAAAGGTAACCAAAGCGTATGCTTGCCAAGAATTTTTAGGTATTCCTCCCACTTTATTTAAGAAATTTTCAATTGGTTTTGTATGAGCTAAAGTATGAGCGCCAACCATTATTAATGTAATTTGAGCAGTAAATGTAAAAAGCTTAGGAAGCCCCTGCCCCCATGCCATAATTGCTTCGGCATGGGTTGCATTGGCTATTGTCACTGCTAAAAAATAAGTTAATACGGATAAAATTATTACAAAGATAAATGCGTCTGGATAACACTTACTTACAAGATTTACAAAAGGCTTTGCAATGTTATCAAATGTTTTTATCCTTTGATAAGACATTATCTACTTAATTTTTAAAGCAACAACTTTTCCTTCAGTCATGATAGGAACGAGGATTAGATTTTTATCTAAAATAACCTCGTGATCAGCTGCACCTTTAGCAAAAGTATTTAAGGTTTTAGCTCTACCATTTTTTGAAACTTTGTATAATGCTCCAGCTGACCAGTCAGTCACATAGTATGACCCTGATCCGTCGGCCTCAACTCCATCAAGATTTCCAATAGGCTTTTTTCCTAAATTTTTTACTTTTTTCGAGTTTAGATCAACTGATTTTAAATTTCCTGCTTTTTCGGGTGTTCCCCATCCCTCCATAACGGAGCCCCAACTTCCTACTATCATTGATCCGCTATCATTATCAATATGAATTCCGTTAGGTGCAAGATCAGGACTGTAAAGCCATAAAGGCAACTGTCCAAACTGATTTGTTCTGTATATACTATCCGTATAGGTATCTCCAACGTAAACATTTCCATATTTATCATGAGTTACATCATTAAAACACACAGCACCGATTCCTTTATGTTTATTTGTAATTTTTGCTGTTGCTATATCGACTTCAACTAATTCATCTACGTCGGCTATATAAAGCTTATCATTGACAATGGTCAGTCCTTTGGGTGCGTTAAGCGATTCAACCCATTTTAATTCCAATATTTCACCTTCTAAACTAAGTTTAGAAATAAATCCTGATCCATCTTTTTTAAAGGGATGGTTTACTATGTTTGATACATATAAAACTTCATTCGTAGAATCAAATATTACTGACTCGGGTAATTGAAATGACTTTTCAGTCTCCCAAACAACTTCAAATTCATTTGCATGAACTTTTTCAATAAATGATATAAATATAAAAAAACTTATTAGTAAGTTTAACTTTTTCATTTAGATACTCCTTTTTAAATTAATATTATTTGTTAGTTGGCATGGAAAACTTTATATCACCCATACCTGATGATACCCATTTTTGAGTTATAGTTTTTCTTTGCGTATAAAACCTTACACCGTCGGGACCATATATACTTAGATCTCCAAAAAATGACTCTTTCCATCCCCCAAAACTATGATAAGAAGCTGGAACCGGTAAAGGGATATTTACTCCAACCATTCCAACATTAATATTATGAGTAAAAGTCCTTGCAGCTTCACCATTTCCAGTAAATATACAACAACCATTTCCAAATTTGTTATCATTTATAATTTTTATTCCTTCGTCAAATGATTTTACATTTATTATTTGAAGAACAGGTCCAAATATCTCTTGTTTGTAAGATTGCATTGAAACTTTTACTTTATCGATTAAAGTAGCACCTAAATAATAACCATTCTTATATTTTTGTTTTACTTTACAATCATTTCGACCATCAACAATAATCTCAGCTCCATCCTTTTCTGCGCTATTAATAGACATTAATACATTATTCATATGATCTTTCGAAACTAATGGTCCAAAATTATTAGCTTCTTCATGATATGGACCAACTTTAAAACTACTCATTTGTATTTTTAACTCATCAATAAGCTCTTTACCTATACCGCCTACAGCAACTACTACTGATAAAGCCATACATCTTTGACCAGATGATCCAAAGGCTGCTCCAAGCAGTTGGTTTACGGTTTGTTTAATATTAGCATCAGGAAGCACTAAAGCATGATTCTTTGCCCCCCCAAGTGCCTGACACCTTTTTCCATTGATAGATGATGTTTTATAGATATGCTTTGCAACGGGTGTAGAACCAACAAAACTAGTTGCTTTGATTCTTTTATCACTCAATAAAGTGTTTGAAACCTCTTTATCACCATTCAATACATTCAGAACACCATCAGGAAGTCCTGCTTCACTAAACAACTGGGCAATATACATAGTAGCTAGTGGATCTTTCTCTGATGGCTTTAAAATGAAGCTATTCCCTACAGCAATTGCAATCGGAAACATCCATAATGGAACCATCACAGGAAAATTAAATGGTGTTACACCAAGAACCACGCCTACTGGTTCAAATTGGCTCCAGGTGTCGATAGAAGTACTTATATTTTTATTATGCTCTCCTTTTATCGAATTTGATATTCCACAAGCGTATTCAACATTTTCAATACCCCTTCTAATTTCTCCCTTTGCATCGTTATAAGTTTTTCCTAAATCTTCACTAATTAACTTTGCTATTTTGTCAATGTTCTTCTCTAATAAATGCTTGTATTCAAATAATATCTTAGTTCTTTTAGATATAGAAGTTTCTCTCCATTTTAAAAAAGCACTTTCTGAACTTTGTATTGTTTTCTCTATTGTTTGACTTGATGCAGAAGATAAAATAGCAAGTAATTCCCCAGTAGAGGGATTGAAAATATCAATTTTCTTTCCGTTATCAATATGATGTTTTCCGTTTATATAATGACCAGTAAATCTTTTTATTGTACTCATTCTTTAGGACCTAAATTATTATAAATTACTACAATATTATTAAAAAAATGCATTTCAATCATTATTTTTTAGTTTTAATAATGCATTATTGCATTTTATTAGATATATTATTATCTATAATATAAAAATTTAAGTAATATTATGTTCAATTGGAACGATTTGGAATCATTTTTATCACTTTCTAGAAATGCAAAGTTAAATTTAGCATCAAAAAAATTAAAAATTGAATCTACTACCATAGCGAGGAGAATTCTTAGATTAGAACAGAATCTTGATGTAAAGTTATTTATTCGCTCTAATAATGCATATATTTTGACAGATAATGGGCAGAAGCTTTTGACTTATGCTGAAAGAATTGAAAGTGAAATACATTCAATCAGTGAGGATTTTACTGACAAAAATGTTAATTTAAGCGGAATAATAAGAATTGCCATTCCAGAAGGTTTAGGAGTGAACGTTTTTTCTAAGTACTTAAAAGACTTTTATAAATTACATCCTGATCTAGAGATTGAACTTATTGCTGATAGTAAAGCTAGAAATCTCTTAACTAAAGAAATAGATATCTCAATAACTTTATCACGTCCTCAAAAAGGAAAATTAATTGCAAAGAAATTAGCTGATTATGAACTTAGACTTTATGGTTCTCAAGAATACATTAATAATAGCAGCAGAATAAATTCACCAAAAGATTTAAATGAACATAAATTTATTAGTTATATTGACGACTTAATAGATTTTCCTGAACTTAAGTACCTCAAAGATTTAAACAAAAATATTAAAATAGTGTTTAGAAGCAATAGTTTAATAGCACAACTTCAGGCAGTAAAACAGGGCATTGGTTTATCGCTTTTGCATCATTTTATTGCAAGGGAACAAAAGGATCTAAAATTATTACTAGAAGATCATATTAAATTCTCAAGAGAATATTGGATTGTTGTCCACCAGGATTTAATAACTTTAAAACGTGTTAGAGTCGTATTAGATTTTTTTTCAAATGTTATAAAAAAAGAGAAAAATAATTTTATAATTAATTAAACTTTTATTTTCAAACCGTCAAAACCAGCGTAACAATTTTTTGGAAGTAGATTTGATATTTCATCATAATCTACCTCATTATTCATATGAGTAAGTATGGTTTTTTTAGGTTTAATTTTTTCAACCCATGATAGTGTTTTATCTAAATGGGCATGTGTTTTATGGGGTTGCAACCTTAAACAATCAACAATCCATAGATCCAGATTATAAAGATTGTCAAATGCATTATTATCTAGATTACAAACATCTGTTGAATAGGCTATATTATTAACTCTATAGCCCATAGAATTTGAAAAACCATGATCTTGATCAAAACTATTTATTTCCAAATCTTTGATACTGAATTTTTTTTTTATTAGATTTGGAATTAAACATGGTTTATAAAAAAAACCATTAGCTCCAGGATTTAATTTTTCAAAAACATACCCAAATTTTTTTGTAATTTCATCAATAGTTTTTTTATTTGCATATAAATTGATATATTTATTCATTAAAACATTTAAAAATCTAAAATCATCAATACCATGAATATGATCGGCATGACCATGAGTTATAAGAACCGCATCTATTTTTCTTACATTTGAATTTAAAAGTTGTTGTCTCATGTCTGGTGTAGCATCAATTAAAATCGTTGTATTTTTACTTTTTACTAATATTGATGAACGCATCCTTCTATTTTTTGCATTTTGTGGGTCACAATTTCCCCATTCATTTCCAATTGCCGGTACTCCCGAAGAACTTCCACATCCAAGAATTGTTATTTCCAGTTGCATATCTTTGCTTTTTTAAAAAGTGAAAAAAAATTATTTGTAGTTTGAGTAGCAACATCTTCAATACTAAGTTTTTTTATTTTTGCAATTTGATCAAGAGTATAGGTCAAATACGATGGTTCGTTTCTACTCCCTCTGAGGGGAACAGGTGCTAAATAAGGTGCATCTGTTTCCAATAAAAGCTTTTCGATTGGAATATATTTTACAATATCTCGGAGTTCATGCGCATTTTTAAAAGTTATTATGCCTGAGATTGAGATAAAGAAATTATTTTCAAGTGCTATTCTTGCAACTTCTTTTGTTGAACTAAAACAGTGTATTAATCCAATTGATCCATATTTTTTTACATTTGAATTTAGTATACTAATTGTTTCCTTATCTGCGTTTCTAGTGTGCACTATAGTTGGAATCAATTTTTTACCAGAAATCTCTAAATGAAGGTCAAAAGAATCTATTTGATTTTTTAAATTTTCATTAGATCTATAAAAATCCAAACCTGTTTCCCCTAATCCAATAACTTTATCATCTTTTAGATTTTGATTTAGCTTATTATATACTTTTTCAAGATTAAATTTTGGTGTGTTTGGAACATGATTAGGGTGAATGCCGGTTGTACACCAAAGGTTTTTATATTTTCTTGTTAAATTTTTAATGTTTTCAAAGTTTTCTAGATCTACAGAAATACTTAAAAAATATTTAATATTATTATTTACTGCCCTATTGATAACATCTTCTATATCATCATTATAGTCTTTGAAATCAAGATGGCAGTGACTATCAACTAGTTCATACATTGTATCTTGGAAATAATTGTTCTGGATTATTGATTTTGTGACCTTTTTTTAAAATATATTTTTCATTTAAATACTTAAAATTTCTTTGATTATTATCAATATTTAATATATTTAATATTTTTTCCGCAGAGTCTGGAATAAAAGGTTGAAGTATGATGCCTACTACTCTCAAAGATTCAATAATTACAGATAAAGTTTTGGCAGTAATAGTTTTATCTTTTTTTATTGTGTTCCATGGTTCCATTTTATCGATAAATTGATTCAATTTATTAATAAATTCCCAAATAAGCTCAAGGCTTTTATTAACTTCATAATTATCTATTTTTTTATTTAAAATATTGATTATTCTATAACCTTCATTCAATAAATTAAAATCACAGTGATTCGGACTAAGGTCAATTGGAAATTGATGGTTAAAGTATTTATTATTTAACTTAAGAGTTCTAGAAACTAGATTTCCCAAATTATTTGATAAATCGGAATTTATTCTTGTAATAAACGACTCCTCTGAAAAATCACCATCTTGCCCTAAAGTAACTTCTCTTAGTAAAAAATATTTTAACTGGTCTAATCCAAATTTAGAGATCAGTTTTATTGGATCAACTGCATTTCCCATAGACTTCGAAATTTTTTTTCCTTCATTTGTCCACCAACCATGAGCAAAAACTGTTTTAGGTGGCGCTAAATCAACTGCCATCAATAAAGCTGGCCAGTAAATAGCGTGAAATTTTAAAATATCTTTACCAATGATGTGATGCGACTCACTCCAAAATTTTTTTTGTTTTTGATTCAAGTCAGGAAAATCTAGGGATGTAAGATAATTTGTCAAAGCATCAATCCAAACATAAATAACATGATCATTTGAATCTGGTACTTTAATTCCCCACTTAAAGCTCGTCCTTGAAATTGATAAATCCTTTAGACCAGACTTTACAAAACTAATAACTTCATTTCTTCTTGATAATGGTTTGATGAAATCATTATTATTTTTGTAAAACTCTAAAAGTTTATCTTCCCAGTTTGATAATTTAAAAAAATAACTTTCTTCTTTTACCCATTCTACCTCTCCACCATCATTTGTATGAAATTTACCACCTGATTCTACTAATTCTTTTTCTTGAAAAAACGTTTCATCTTTAACCGAATACCACCCTTCATATTTGTCTAAATATATCTGATTATTATCACTTAATTTCTTCCAAAATGTTGAAACTGATTTTTTATGTCTAGCCTCAGTCGTTCTTATAAAATCAGTATTAGATAATTTTAAGATTTTAGTTAAATCTACAAAATTCTTAGAAATTTCATCTACAAAAATCTGTGGGGTAGTTTTTTTTTTATCTGCAGCTTTTTCAACTTTCAATCCATGCTCATCGGTACCTGTTAAAAATTTTACATCAAAATCATTTAGTCTATGAAACCTTGCCAACATATCACAAATAATTGAAGTATAAGCATGACCAATATGGGGGAGGTCATTAACATAAAATATTGGGGTAGTTATGTAGATTTTCTTCATTTTTTTATAAGTTCATAATAGTTAACAAATATATTTGTTATGATTTGATTTTTATCTATATTTAGATTTGTTTCATTATTATCTTTTATAATTTCAAGGAACGCTATTATTTTATATAAAAAATTATTATCTTTTGTATTTTTAGCCAGTTCTACACACTTTAGAAAAAAAAAACGTTTTAAAAGTATAAAAACCATCTCTGATTCCTTTATTAGTTTTTCTGAGATTTCTTTTAATATTAAATGGTTTAAAGTTTCTTCTTTAATAATATCATTAAATTTTTCAACTAGTTGCATGCCATTATTATTCTGAATCTTATGAAAAAGTCCTGGACTTCCATTTGAAAAATTAAAAATCTTTTGTTTTTCATTTTCATCAAAATCAAGTGAAAAAAAGTCTAAATATTTGTAAAAATCCTTTTTAATCAAATTATTAAATTCTAGATTAAGACATCTAGAAATAATAGTTCGTGGAAGATTATAAATATTATGACAAATAAGAAGAATAATAGTTTTTTCTGGATGCTCCTCGATAGTTTTTAATAAAGCATTTTTAGAATTTATATTCAAGGATTCAACATTATCTAAAATAATATATTTATTAAGTTTCTCAGAAAAATTAGTCAATACTATTTTATTAATTAGTTTTCTAATTGACTCTAGATCTGATATTTTTTCCTCATTATTTATTTCATAAACCGTAGAATAAAAATATGAATTCAAAGTATTAATTTCATCGTTAGTCAGATCCTTATCACTGATATCTTTTTTAAAAAGATCAAAGGCTATTGACCAAGATATAAATTTATGTACAAAAAGACTTTTACCGATACCTTTGTCTCCAAAGAATAGCCAAGACTGAGGAAAATTTCTTTTATAACAATTTTTTAATATTTCAAACTGCTTTTGATGACCAATTATTTCTAAATTAGAATATTTCATACTATAAAGAATACGAAATCTTTTTCTCAAAAATATTCAGATCATTGAATTTATCAACGATTTCTACGTGAATATCTCTAATTTTTTTATTACCATTTATAACAATAATTCTTTTTTCTGATTTTGATAATCTTAAAAAAGATTTCCTTATTTTTTTATGAAAATTAAGATCATAAGTTTCAAATTTAATATCAGTATTTTTCTTTCTTTTTAAAGATCTCTTAATTCCAATTTGTGGATCAAGGTCTATTAAAAATGTGACCTGAGGTAAAATATTCTTGACTATAATTTTATTTAATATGCTGAAATACTTCTTTTGAACATTTTGCACTTTTACTTGATAAACATAAGTTGAGTCGATGTATCTATCACAAATTATAATTTTTTTTTTTTTTAATTCTGGAATTATAAGATTTTTAATATGTTCATGCCTTGCAGCATTAAATAATAATAATTCAGTCAAAGAATCCCACCTAAATTTTTTTTTTACAACTAAATTTCTCAGAGTTTCTGACTGAACTGTGCCTCCTGGTTCTCTCGTAAGTATAGCATTTTTACTGATTTTATGTATAGCTTTATATAAAAGTTTTGCTTGTGTAGATTTACCAGTACCTTCACCTCCTTCAAAAGTTATAAAATTCTTCATATTTAATTATAAACGCTTTCACCAAAAATAAGATATTTAAACTTTAGAACTATTTGATTAAAAAAATTTGTTTTTGAAATATTTTCGAAAGCAAATAAATCAAATTCCTTTAGTACTTCATTGTTATTTTTGACTACTAATTTGGCAACTTTTTGATCTCTATTAATTGGAGCCAACAAAGGCGATTCATATTTAATAAAAGTTTTAATATTTTTTTTGATTAAACTGGGAATTGTTATAGCTATGTCCTCTTTTGAATAAATAGGTAGTTTATTTTTTTCCCCACCCCAAACATTAATATTTTCAACATTGATATTTTTTTTCAAAATTTTTAAATTCTTAAATTGAAAAAAACCTGCATCCATTAATCTCTTTGATTCTTGTTTTCGTAAAATATTTGAGTCTAATCCATTGATAACTAAAATCAATCTTCTTCCATTTTTTACTGTTGATGCAGATAAACCAAACCCTCCTAATGAGGTATGACCAGTTTTTAATCCATCTGATCCATTATTATTAAAAAGCAAAGGATTTCTGTTGACTTGACGTATTTTATTGTAAGTATACTCTTTTATTGAATACAGCTTGTAAAGATCGGGAAAATCCTGAATTGTTTTTACAGATAATTTTAAAATATCTCTTGTTGTCATTAAATGCTCTGGATCAGGCCAACCTGTAGAATTGGTAAAATTTGAATTACTAAGACCTATTTCTTTTCCCATTTGATTTAGCTCATTAGCAAAATTTTCCTCTGAACCAGAAAAGCCCTCAGCAATGGTAATACATGCATCATTTCCAGATTGAATGATTATTCCCTTTAAAAGATCTTCAATAGTAACAAAGGAACCTAAGTTTAGAAACATTCTAGAGCCGCGTTTTTTCCATGCTTTTTTACTCACTTTAAATTTATCGCTAAGAGATATTTCACCATCCTTAATTTTTTTAAAAACATAATAGACTGTCATTAGTTTGCTCATTGAACTAGGTGACATTAAATCATCTGCATTCTTTTCAAATATTACAGTATTACTCTCTAAATCATATAAAATTGCGTGTTTAGCCTTAGTATCTAATGAATATGCTAATTTAGAAAAAAAGAAAAAAAATAAGAATACTATTTTTAAAATAATCATTTTATTTTATCCATAATAATTTTTGATTTACTAAAACCAAGTGAATTTAATTTATTGATAATTTTTTCTGCAAAAGAAATTTCAGAAAAAGGACCTATTCTTACTCTATAAAAGTATTTTTCCCTTATAAACTCTCTTTGAATATATGCCTTAAAATCTGATAATTTATCGATCAATAAACCTGCATTTCTTATATCGGTAAATGCTCCGACTTGAATTAAAATTGAATC
>MDTB01023150.1_pt1 | contig 12356 bp, 13 predicted proteins | sample 811161 | NCBI WGS metagenome assembly MDTB01 (sample SAMN05326650, study PRJNA326480) | marine metagenome | isolation source: seawater | place: Mediterranean Sea | collected 2009 | reverse complement strand
TTTTGAAAACTATATATCTCTGATTCTTGAAAAAAATAAAAAAATTAACATAATTGGACAAAATACAGCTTCAAAAAATACGATAATTGAACGTCACATTATTGATTCAGCGCAAATATATGATTTTGTTGATTTAAATTGTAATACAATCACAGATTTAGGTTCTGGAGCAGGTTTTCCAGGTATTGTAGTGGCAATTATACTGAAAAATATGAAAAATAAAATGAATGTTCATCTATATGAAAAAAGCTACCATAAAAGCCATTTTTTAAAAGAAATTTCAGAAAAATTAAATTTAAATACAAAAGTTTTTCAAAAAAATATTTTTGAGATAAAAAATTTAAAGACGGGAACAATTATGTCTAGAGCGTTTAAACCTATGCCAGTTGTTTTAGATTTAGTTTATGAAAATTTTTCGAAATATAAAAATTTAATTTTCTTTATGGGAAAAAGTGGAAAAAAGGTTTTTGAAAATACTAAAAAAAAGTGGAACTTGGATTATATGGAAAAAAAAAGTTTAACAAGTGAAAATTCATTTTTGATAAATATAAAAAAAATTGAAAAAAAAATTAAATGAATTTTAAATTAAATTAAATGCAAATTATTTCTGTCATAAATCAAAAGGGTGGGGTAGGAAAAACCACTACAGTCATAAATCTTGCAGCCGGACTATCACAATTGAAAAAAAAAATTTTAGTTATTGATCTAGATCCTCAGGGTAACGCAACAACAGGTCTTGGATTATCTAATATGGATAATTCGAGTGATACAATTTATGGTGTATTGAATGGAACTAAAGAAATTAATCAGGTAATCAAGAAAACTAAATTTGAAAATTTGGATTTAATCACATCTAATGTAGATCTATCAGGTCTGGAGGTTGAAACGGCTGATGATACTAACAGGGCATTTATTTTAAAGCGTAAATTAACCGCTTATTTAAACACTTCTAGAGGACCTTACGATTATATATTAATTGATTGTCCACCATCACTCAGTTTGTTAACTGTAATGGCTCTAGTGTGTTCTGGCTCTCTCCTGGTGCCTTTGCAGACAGAATTTTTTGCCCTTGAGGGTCTAACGCAGTTAATGAAAACAATCGATAGGATAAAAGTAAGTTTAAATCCAGAATTAAAAATAAGAGGAATACTTTTAACAATGTATGATAAAAGAAATAAGTTGTCTTCGCAAGTTGAAAAAGAAGCTAGAGATTATTTTAGTGAAAAAGTTTACTCAACTGTAATACCAAGAAATGTAAGATTGTCGGAAGCGCCTTCTCATGGGATGCCGGTACTAATTTATGACAAATCATGTCCAGGTAGTAAGTCTTATTTCAATTTCACTGATGAATTTATTAATCAAGAGTCAACAATAGGGAGTGCTGCTTAATGGATAAAATTAAAAAAGGTCTAGGAAGAGGCTTGTCCTCTTTAATTGGTGAAGCAAAAGTAGAACAAGAGAAAAACCAGTTACAAATTATTGACCTTATTCCAAACAAATATCAACCAAGAAAAATTTTTGATGAAAACAATTTAAAAGATTTAACCAATTCAATCAAAGAAAGAGGAATGATACAACCAATCATTGTTAGGAAATCAAATGATGATAAATCAAAATTTGAGATAATAGCAGGTGAGAGAAGGTGGCTTGCAGCACAAAGGGCTGGACTTCACAATGTACCTGTTGTTATCACTGAAGCAGACGATTTAAAATCATTAGAATTTGCGATTGTTGAAAATGTACAAAGACATGATCTAAATCCTCTTGAAGAAGCTCAAGGCTATAAAAGATTGATTGATGAGTTTTCTTATGATCAAGAAAAAGTGTCAAAGTTTATTGGGAAAAGTAGAAGTCATATTACTAATTCTTTAAGGCTTTTAAGTTTGCCAGACGATGTATTAAAATTAATTGAAATGCAAAAGTTAACTGCTGGTCATGCTAAAATTTTAGTTGGCCTTGAAAATGCTAGTTTTGTTGCAACAACAATTATTGAAAAGAAACTATCTGTAAGACAAGCAGAAAATTTTGTTAAAATTTTCAAAAAAAGGAACAAATCAAAATTGACTAAAGATGTAAACATTATTGCACTTGAATTGTCAGTTTCTAACAAAATTGGATTAAATGTTAATATTCAAAACAACAAAAGAAATAAAGGAAAAATAATTATAGAATATAAAGATTTAGATCAATTAAATAGATTAATTGATATAATAAAATCTAATTATTAATTTCTTCTTGTAAAATAAAATCAGATATTACATTTATAGAGATATTAACATTTTTTTTAATAATTAGCTCTATTTCACTTAGTTTATAAATTAACGTTTTTATCTTCCCAGGTTTCCATTTGGATATTTGTTCTTTAACGATATCTTTTTCTTTCCAAAAAATTGGTGGTTTTGCGCTGGCAAGTGTTGCTTGAATGTCTTTATTTTTTAAATATTCATTAGATAGATCCAATAGTTTTTTAGACTTATTTAATAAACTTCGAACAATAATTATACAATCTTCGTTACTAAAATTATTTTCATTTAATATAGAAACAATTTTTTTTTTATTTTTAATTAGGTAGTTATTAACTAAATCACTTGTTTCATGATTCTCATTTAAATTAATTATTTTGGAAATTATATTTTCATCTATTTTTTTTTTACTATGTGAATAGGTTTCTAATTTATTTAATTCGTTCAAAAGTGCTTTTCTGTCATTATTTATCTTACTTATAATTAAATTTATTAAAGATGAGGATATGGGTATTTTTTTTTCTTTAAAAAAATTATGTGCTAATTTTATAAGAGTTTGATCTGTATCTGGATAAAAAGGTATGCAAATTAAATTTTTTCCTTTTTCAAACTCAGATCTTAATTTTGATTTTTTTTCTAAAATTTCAGCTATTAAAATAACTTTTATCTCACCTAGCTTTGTAGGGTCAATTTTCTTAATAAAATTCGTAAATTTATCGTTGACTCTCTTGATTATAATTATTTTTTCTTCGTCAAAAAAGGATTGAGAATAAAATTCCTCTAAAAATTTTTCTTCTCTTTCTATAATTTCGTTCTGTTCATATTGATATATAGATGGTTTTTTAATTATTATTTCTTCAATAGCTACTTCTTTAAGTCCATCATTTTTTCCATAAAGTAATATTAATTTATTGTTAGAGTTAATTTTTTTTATTTCATAGGATTTTAATATCATTAAAGTATCGAAACTTTTAAAATAAACTCATTTATTTTTAAATCTATAAAATTTTTAATTATCTCATCTTGGTATTTTTCAAGTTCAAATTGATCATTAATATTTTCAATTTTTGTTTCGTCATTAAATTCAAATAATTTATTTAAGTTTTTATTATTTTTAATATCAAATTTAATATTCTGTATTATTAAATAGTTAGTAATTTCATTTTTTTTGTTTTTTAATAAAGTTTCTCTTTTCACACTATATGAAATTTTTAAATTTATTATTTCTTTCGCATCTTTTTTTGAAAGATTATTTATTTTTGAAGCAATAAAGTTTTCTATTATGGAATCATCACCTCTAATTTCAATTAAATTTATTTTATACTGTGTATTTTCCAAGTTATTGTATATGGGTGTATATCCACAATTTTGCAGGAAAAATAAAGCTGCTATGATTAAATATTTAATCTTCATTTAAAGTATAAAATTTATTATTTTATTTTTAACATAGATCTTTTTTTTTATATTTTCACTATTTAGAATTTTAGCAAATTTTGTGTCCATTTTTATTTCTTTAAATAGATCAGCTTCTTCCAAATCTTTTTTAGTTTTGAGTAAGCCTTTTTTCTTTCCATTAATTTGAATAACAATTGTTGCCATATCATTTTGTAAGTATTTTTCTTCATAAGTTGGCCATTTTATTTCTTCTTTATTCCCTAACATTTTAAGACATTCGTTTGAAAAATGTGGCAGCACGGGGTTTATTGAAATAAGTACTTTTGTAAAATTTTTTATTAAAGTTTCCTTAGTGTATCCTTTTTTAATTTCCTTAGATAAAAAGGAGTGCATTTGATGTATACTTGCAATTAATACATTGTAATGAAAATTTTCTAAATCATCTGTCATTTTTTTTATAAATTTATTTGTAAATTTTTCAAGCTCCTCACTATAATCATTCTTTAGATTGCTTTGAATTTGTTCGTGTATTTCTAAATTTAGTTTCCATAACTTTTGGATGAATTTTGAAGAGGACGTTATGCCTTGTTCTGACCATTGAACATCTTTTTCTGGAGGGCTGTCAGAAAGAATAAATAATCTTACTGCATCTGCTCCATAGTTTTCAATTATTTTTTCAGGGTCTATAGTATTTTTTTTTGATTTCGACATTGATTCTGAGGGACCAACAAAAACTATTTTACTTTCATCAGACATTAAAACTTTTTTACCATTAACAGATTTTACTTCATCTGGTGATAACCAATTATCATTTTCGTCTTTATATGTTTCGTGACAAACCATACCTTGTGTAAACAATCCTTCAAATGGCTCTGTTATAGAAAAGTTATTATTTTGAAAATTTAATGCTTGCATAAAAAATCTCGAATAGAGTAAGTGAAGTATAGCATGTTCAACACCGCCAATGTATTGGTCTACAGGCATCCAATAGTCTAAATCTTCTTTTGAGAAACCATAATTTTGATTTCTTGGTGAACAAAATCTTAAAAAATACCATGAAGAATCAACAAAAGTATCCAATGTATCTGTTTCTCTATAATATTTTTTATTATCTAAGGTTATCTCTTTCCAAGATTTTTCTTTATCTAATGGATTTCCAGTTGCCTCAAGTTTTTTAATTGGGGGCAGTTGAACTGGAAGCATTTCTTCAGGAACTTTTTTCGGATTATTTTTTTCATCATAAATTATTGGTATTGGACAACCCCAATATCTTTGCCTTGATATTCCCCAATCTTTTAATCTAAAGTTAATTTTTTTCTCTCCAAGATTATTTTTTTCTAGGAATTTAATTGCTTCAGTAACGGACTCATTCGGTACTCTTAGATTATCTAAAAAAGATGAGTTAAATATATATCCTGTGCCTGTATACGCTTCATTTTCAACTTTAAAATCTTTATCTTCAATATTGGGTTTCACAACAGTTTTAACATTTAGATTATATTTTCTGGCAAAGTCCAAATCTCTTTGATCATGACCCGGGCATCCAAAAACTGCTCCCAACCCATAATCCATTAAAACAAAATTTGCAAAATAAACAGGTACTTTCATTTCTTCATCTAATGGATTGATAGCAATTAAATCTGTTTTAAAGCCAATTTTTTCGGCATTAGCTATTGATTCTTCTGTTGTTCCAGTTGAGGCACATTTCTTTTTAAACTTAATGAATTCATCATCATTTTCATAAAATTTAGCAATAGGGTGATCTATTGAAAGAGCTAAAAATGAGAGACCAAAAAGTGTATCAGGTCTTGTTGAGAAACATTTTATTTCATCAATATTTTTTGAAGATTCTATTTTAAATTTAATTTCACAACCAAAGGATTTTCCAATCCAATTTTTTTGCATAACTTTAACTTTATTTGGCCATTTTTTAAGTTTGTCTAAATTTTTTAGTAAACTTTCAGAAAATTTTTTAATATTAAAAAACCATTGATTTAATTTTTTTCGCTCTACTTTTGCCCCTGATCTCCAACCTTTTCCATCAATCACTTGCTCATTTGCTAATACAGTTTCATCTACAGGATCCCAATTTACATATTGTTCTTTTCTATAAACTAATCCTTTATCAAACAGTTCTAAAAAAAACTTTTGTTGATGTTTATAATATTCGGGAGTACAGGTTGAAATTTCTCTGCTCCAGTCAATTGATAAACCTAATTTTTTTAATTGAGCTTTCATTGTTTTAATATTTTCTTCAGTCCAAGTTTTAGGATCTAAATTGTTTTGTCTAGCTGCGTTTTCAGCTGGCATTCCAAAGGAGTCCCATCCCATAGGATGTAAAACATTAAAACCTAGTAAACTCTTAAATCTAGCTAAAACATCTCCTATTGTATAATTTCTAACATGTCCCATGTGGATTTTGCCAGACGGATAAGGGAACATTTCGAGACAATAAAATTTTTTTTTATTTTTGTCCGTTTTTGTTACAAAAGTTTTATTTTCTTCCCAATATTTTTGCCATTTTTTCTCAACAATTTTGAAGTTATATCTATCCACGGTAATTAGTTTTTTTATTTAATCTAAAATGTCAATGCCTGTATATGGTTTAAAGTTTTCTTTATCTTTATTCTCTTTATACCTTACAGCTAATTTAAGAATTTCTTTTTGAAGTTCTTTAGACAGAGTTCCTTTTTTTTCACTAACAGAACAATTAATGTTATTCTCACAAACTTTGTAGAAAACTTTAATATTTAAAGCATCTGATCTTATCTCATTTGATAGAAATCTAATTGTAATTTTTATACTTTCATTATTGGTTTTACCTTGAGAATACCAATCAGTTATTATCATCCCTCCACTGTAATTAGCTGAAGCAAGAGGCATGAAATCGATCACGTCTAAAGAGGCTCTCCATAATTCATTTGAACTTGCAAATTGAAAATTTCCACCTTGATTATTCATTATATTGCTTAGCCTTAAGCCTTTACCTTGTTCTAAGTTATTTTTTACTCTCTCTCTTGGATTTGGTGGGTTTTTTCTAGCATCACCTCCTGGCAACTTGGCACAAGAAGTAACAAAAATTAATAATACTAGTAAATTTAAAAATATTTTCATAACTAATGTAAAATTAACGAAAAACAGAGAACTTATATATTAAAATACGTAAATAACTAAATATACTTTTAAATATGGCATTTTTAGTGTGATAAAAATACAACAAATTACATTAAAAAACACAAAAATTAAAATTAATTAAAATTGTTAAATACTTTCTGTTAAAAAACCAATGTTTATTATTAATAATAACGTAATAAAGGAGTAAATATTATGAATAAACTAACTAAAATCGGAGCTTCAGCTTTAGCTGGTTCTTTAGTAGCATTTTCAGTAAATGCAGCTGAAGTGTCAGTAGGAATGGGTGCTTCAATAACTTACAATAATAGTGGTGCAGATGTAACTGGTAACAACTTCACAATGGGTGACTCTATTAAGTTTACTGCAACTGGAGAGACTGATGGTGGTTTAAATATCACTTCATACATGGAAATCGATGGTGGAGTTGAAGACGATCACAGCATAACAATTGGTGGTGACTTTGGTACATTGATTTTTGATGGTCACGGTGCATCTTCAGCAATGGGTGCTATCGATGATAAAACTCCAAATGCTTATGAAGAATCATGGGACGTTGTTTCAGGTGCTGACGCAGGAATTATTAACGGTAATGGACAAGACAACATGTTCATATTCAATACTAATGAAATGAGCGGTCTCTCGGCTTCTATTTCATATGTAAGAGCTAGTTCAGATACTGCAAATTCAGGTTCTGCTATTGCACTTAAATATTCAGGTGTTGAAGGATTAACTGTTGGTTACGGTATGGAAGATGATGAGTCTACAGCTGGAACTACAGTTGATGAATCAGTATTGTATGCTACTTACGCAAGTGGACCAATCACTGTTGGTTTCACAATGTCTGAGTCAGACTCAAGTGCAGCTAATGCTGACAAAGAGTTCGAAGCAGCTGGTGTAACTTACGCAGTAAATGATGATTTTTCTGTGGGTTACAACGTATCTAACTTAGAAACTACACAAGTATCTACTGATGGTGATCAAGAAGCTACTGGTTATTCTTTCTCTTACACAAGTGGTGGAATGACATTAGCAGGTGCGATCAACAAAGTAGACAATGTTGGTAACACAAGCGGCACAAACAGAGATGGTGCTGAAATTGGTGTATCATTCGCATTCTAATAAAGTTAATATTTAAAAATAAAGAGGCCCCTTTTAGGGGCCTTTTTTTTATTCAAAATAAGAAATTCCAGCAAACTCAGTCTGATTTAAAATTTTTAAATTTTTCAAATTTTTTTTTGATATTCCTCCCAAAACCACAACTTTCTTTTTTGTAAGTTTAGAAATTAGCTTGAATTTATTAATTCCTAAAAAATTTTTATTTTTTTTAAATAATGAAGATAAAAATATTCTATTAACCTTTTGTTTTTCTTTAATTCTTATTTCTTTAAGATTATGAGCTGATCCTACGATATCAAAATTTTGTTTATAAGAAAAAGCTAAATGTCTTGTACTTTTATTAAATGAAGGAATATATGCTCCGTCCAGATTTAATTTATTTGCAATCTTAATATTGTTGGATAAGTAAAATTTAAGGCCTTTTTTTTTACAATAACTTTTTATTCTTAAAATTAGATTTTCATCTAGCGATTTTAATGAATAATTTCTATAAATTATAATGGTCTGTTTATCTTGTTTATCAATATTTCTTGTTTCAAATTTATCTATAAAGTAATATTTTCTAGTCATATTAATATGCATAATACAGTAAAAAACTTATTAGATATTGAGAATAATATTAGAATTCATCTTAGTAATTTAAACATAATCAATAATCCCACAATTGTTGCAGTTTCCAAGACTTTTAAAATTGATAAGATTCTGCCTCTTATAGAACATGGGCATATTGACTACGGTGAAAATAAGGTTCAGGAAGCGGTTCAAAAATGGACAGAGATTAAAAAAAGTAATCCCCAGATTAGATTGCATATGATTGGTAGATTACAAACAAATAAAGTTAAATTTGCCGTTCAAATATTTGATTATATTCATTCCGTAGATAGCGAAAAACTTGCAAAAAAAATTGCTGATGAACAAGATAAAATAAATAAAAAAATTAAAATATTTTTACAAGTTAATATTGGTGATGAAAGACAAAAATCAGGAATTCCAAAAAATGATATATCTCAATTATTGAATTATTGTAGAAAAATTGATCTGGATATAGTTGGTTTGATGTGCATACCGCCTGCAAACATTGATCCTGAAAGTTATTTTAAGGATATGCAAAAGTTAAATAATTCCCTAGGTTTAAAAGAATTAAGTATGGGGATGTCCTCAGATTTTCTTTTGGCTACTAAATACATGGCAACTTATGTAAGGATTGGATCTAATATCTTTGGTAAAAGATTTTAACAAATTTTTATTAAAGAATTTTTTTTAATTAATTTTAGTAAAATAAAAAAATCCTTTTCTTTTAAAGCCACACAGCCTGCGGTGGGCTTATAATCTTTAGTCAAATGGATAAAAATACAACTCCCAAGTCCAATAATAGGTTTTGTATAATTGTACTTTATTGGAATAACTAGGTTATATTTATAGTCATTTCTTTTTAATTTTTCGTGTTTGATATTTTTTTTAATTTTTATAAATTTATTGTATTTTTTTGGAAAGTTAACATCATTGCACCAACCCATTTCTTTTTTGATTTTGATACACTTAAGTGAAGTTATTGGTTTATTTATACGATCACTTCTAAAATATAGATCCCCAATTTTGAATGTTCCTTTTGGTGTTTTTTTGTCACCTTCTTTTTTGTTTGTTGTATAACCTTTTTTACCAATACAGCACCTAAATTCAAAATCATCTATTTTAAGAGTATGTTTATTTTTTATAATAATTGTCATATTCTATTTTTAATGAATACCCGTAATTTAATAATATACAAATTTAGTGAACTATATCATATTATTGAGGAATTAAGTTTAGATTTAAATTTTAAAATTAGTTTTGTAGATGACGAAAATTCATTAAATGAAAAAGTAAAAAAAATAAATAATTATTTGGTCGTATCAAATAAAAAATATCCTGAAATTGTAAATCTTTTTGTTCTTGATAATTTTCCAATTAAAATTTTTAGATTAGTCGAAAAACTGAATATTGAATTATTAAAAATTCAATTTAACAATCAGTCCAAAGTTAGAATAAATGATTATATAATTGATTTAAATTCTAGAGAAATGTTTATAAATAAGAATAACCTAAAGTTAACTGAAAAAGAAATTAATACAATTATTTATTTATCTAAATCAAATGGACCAGTTAGTATTAATGAATTACAAGAAAAAGTTTGGAGTTATAAAGCTGACATTGAAACCCACACAGTTGAAACACACATTTATAGATTGAGAAAAAAAATCCTCAAAATATTTAAAGATAATGAATTCATAATTAGTGAAAAAAATGGATATCAAATTAAGTAAGAAAAATTTAGTTGCAAAAGATCTATTTACTAAAAAGTATAAGCAAAAAATATATAAACCAAAAAAGGGTAAAGGAAGTTTTAAAAGAAAAAAAAGGTAATTCTAAAGTCTTGCACCAATTTGTTGAATTACCTTTGATGACATTTCTGTACCTTTTTCAAGACATTGCTTCACAGATAAGTTATTAATGTATCCATGCAAAAATCCTGCAGCAAAGAGATCACCTGCACCTGTCAGATCAACAATTTTTAGATATTTTTGTATATCAATTTCTGTAACTTCGTTGCCAGTAATTGCAACTGCACCTTTCTCTCCTCTAGTTATCACAATTAATTTATTAAGTTGCTTTGAAAAATTTACAACTTCTTCAAAATTTCTTGCTTCTATTAATGATGTGATTTCTTGTTCGTTAGCAAAAGTTATATCAAGTTTTTTTTCAACTAAGTTTAAAAAATGAGGTTTATGTCTATCCACACAAAATAGATCTGAGAGTGACATAGCAACTTTGTTTGCATTATTTATAGCTTTATCAAATGCTTTTCTGGGCTCTCCTTCGTCCCATAAATAACCTTCTAAAAATATTATTTCACTTTTTTTAATAGCCTCAGAACTAACATCATTTTCATTGATTTTTCCTGCTGTACCCAAGAAGGTACACATTGTCCTCTCTGAATCAGGTGTTACCAATATTAAGCAAGTCCCCGTTGGTAATTTTTCTTTCTTTTTTGAATAAAAATACTCTACATTTTCTTTTTTTAATCCTTCTTCATATTTTTTTCCAAAGCTATCATCAGAAACTTTTCCAATAAAACCGACTTCATTACCAAGCTGAGAAATACCAACAATTGAGTTTGCAACTGATCCTCCAGAAACTGTTTTTTCAATCTTTAAATTTTTTAATAAGTTTTTGAATTCCAATTCATCAAAGAATAATTTCATTGTACTTTTTGTTAGATTGTTTTGACCAAGAAAACTTTCATCAACTTTACAAATGACATCAACAATAGCGTTTCCTATTCCTAAAATTTTCATATCAAGCCTTTTTGGTAATAACAGGTTTTTTTCTATTTGGGTAGCAAGTAGTACATATTTTGCAGCTCATTCCATAACAATCTCTAGCTTTACAATATTCTCTGCCATAAAAGATTATTTGGAGATGAAGTTTAGACCAGGTTTTTTTAGGAAATATTCTTTTTAAATCTTTTTCAGTTTGAACTACGTTTTTCCCGTTTGTTAAACCCCAACGTTGTGCGAGTCTGTGAATATGAGTATCAACAGCAAAAGCTGGATATCCAAAACCTTGGGACATCACAACACTTGCTGTTTTGTGTCCTACTCCAGGTAGTTTTTCAAGTTCTTCAAAAGTTTTAGGCACCTTACCTTTATGTTTTTCTAGCAATTGTTTTGACATTAAGTAAATACTTTTGGCTTTAACTCTAAAAATCCCAATTTTTTTTATTAATTTTTCAATTTTTTTTCTTCCTAATTTTACAAAATGCTCAGGCTTATAGTATTTTGGATATATATCTTTAGTTACATTATTAACATTTACATCAGTGCATTGAGCAGATAGCAGCACAGAAATCAATAATGTAAATACATTTTTACTTTTTAAGGGAATAGGTGCTTTAGGATAAATTTTATTTAAAGTCTTAATAATTATTTTTGCTTTTTGTTTTTCATTCATTATGAAAAGTTAAGCAAATCTCTCATCGAATACAATCCTGGTTTTTTTTTTATTAACCATTTTGATGCAGTTAGAGCTCCATCTGAGTAGAGTGCTCTATCATAGGCCTCATGGTTTAAGGTAATTATTTCTTTTCCACTTGAAAATTTTACTTCATGTTCACCAATAATTTCGCCTTTTCTAATTGAGTTAAAATTAATTTTTTTTCCGTAAGGAAAAGATTTTTTATTTAAGAATTTTTTACCAATTAAATTATATAAATTTTTATTTTTTCCATCTGCTATTCCTTTACCTAGCATTAAAGCAGTACCGGACGGATAATCTTTTTTATGTTTATGATGAACTTCAAATATTTTACTTAAATATTCATCATTAAGTGATTTTGAAGCAATCTCAGTTAAATACATCAATAAATTTACACCTAAGCTCATATTACCAGCTTTTAAAATAGGTATTTTTTTTGAATATTTTTTAATT
>MDTB01182475.1_pt1 | contig 12358 bp, 8 predicted proteins | sample 811161 | NCBI WGS metagenome assembly MDTB01 (sample SAMN05326650, study PRJNA326480) | marine metagenome | isolation source: seawater | place: Mediterranean Sea | collected 2009 | reverse complement strand
ACCTAAGGATAAAAGAATTGCAAACACTCAAAAATGTTTGAGAGTTTCTGGAAAACACAATGATTTAGAAGAGGTTGGAGTTGATACTTATCACCATACTATGTTTGAAATGCTTGGTAATTGGTCTTTTGGTGATTATTTTAAAAAGGAAGCTATTCAATGGGCTTGGGAATTATTTACTGAAGTTTATAATATTAATCCCAATCAACTTTATGTTACAGTTTTTGAAGGTGATAAAAATGATGGAACTTCTTTTGATCAACAATCATTTGATTATTGGATTCAGCTTACCGACGAAAGTCAGATTTTAAAATGTAGTAAAAAAGACAACTTTTGGGAAATGGGCGCCCAAGGGCCTTGTGGTCCTAGTTCAGAAATACATATTGACATTAGACCTATTGCAGAAAGAAATAAAAAGCCTGGAAAAGATTTAGTAAATAAGGATCATCCTCAAGTTATAGAACTTTGGAATTTGGTATTTATGGAGTACAATAGAACAGCCAATGGTAAGTTAGAAAATCTAAAGAAAAAACATGTAGATACTGGCATGGGCTTAGAAAGGTTAGCAATGGTCCTTCAAGGGAAAACAAGTAATTATGATTCTGATATTTTTATTGGACTTATTAAAGAACTTGAGCAAATATCATGTTTTAAATATCTTTCTAATGATGATAATGAAGATCAACATAAAATAAATATTGCATTTAGAGTGATAGTTGATCATATAAGAGCTGTTGGTTTCTCAATTACTGATGGGCAGTTGCCATCCAATACTGGAGCTGGTTATGTAATTAGGAGAATATTAAGAAGAGCTGTAAGGTATGGGTATCAATTTTTAAAAATGGAAGCCCCTTTTTTATATTTACTAGTTGATTCTCTTTCTGAAAGTTTTGAAGGAGTTTTTGATGAAATTAGTTCTCAAAAAGATTTTATTAAAAAAATAATATTTGAGGAGGAGAATTCTTTTTTCAAAACACTGTCTTCTGGAATAAAACGGTTAAATGAAATTACTAATTCACTTAAAAGTCAAAACATAAGTGTAATAACTGGAGAACTAAGTTTTGAGTTGTATGATACTTATGGGTTCCCTTTGGATTTAACAAAGTTGATTGCCCTAGAAAATAAACTTGAAATTGATGAAAAAGGTTTTAAAAGTTGTTTGGACAAACAAAAAAAGAGATCAAAAGTAGATGCAGTAAAGGAGTCTAGTGATTGGGTAATTGTAAAAGATGACGATATTCAAGAATTTATTGGTTATGATCACTTATCAGCCACAGTAAAGGTGACTCAGTATAGATCTCAAAAAATTAAGAATAAACTTAACTATCAGCTTATTTTTAACCTTACTCCTTTTTACCCTGAAGGTGGAGGGCAAGTTGGAGATCATGGAATTATTTTTAATCAAAATGAAAAGATCATAATTAAAGACACTAAAAAAGAAAATGGAGTTATTGTTCATTTAGTTGACGAATTACCTAAAAATTTAAAAGCATCTTTTACTGCTCAGGTTAATGAAGAAGCTAGGTCGCAAACTGCAAAAAATCATACAGTTACTCACTTACTTCATTTTGCTTTACGCGATATTATTGGTATTCATGTAGAACAAAAAGGATCTCTTGTCCATCCAAATTATTTAAGGTTTGATTTTTCCCACTTTACCAAGTTGTCTAATGAAGAGCTTTCTTTGGTAGAAAAAAGTGTAAATCAACAAATAAGAGCTAGCCATCCTTTAGAAGAGGATAGAAACATCCCAATTGAAATTGCAAAAGAAAAAGGGGCAATGATGCTTTTTGGTGAGAAATATGGTGATTCTGTGAGGACAATTCAATTTGGTAAGTCTATTGAACTCTGTGGAGGAATTCATGTTTCTAGTACTTCTAAAATTGGAAATTTTAAGATTATTTCAGAAAGTTCAATTTCTTCAGGAATCCGCAGAATAGAAGCTATTAGTGACCTAGTCGCTGATCAATTCATTCAAGATAAATTAAATGAAAATGCTATTATTTCGTCAATGCTGAAAAATCCAGAAAGTTTGACAGAATCTGTTAAGCAGCTTCAAAAAATGAACCAAGATCTTCAAAAACAAATAGATGCTTTTAATAAATCAAATTTAAAGGATTTTAAAAAGACTTTGATAAGCCAAGCTGAGCAGTTCGAAGACATAGAGTTTATTTACCAACAAACTGAACTCAGTGCTGACGACATGAAAAAAGTTGCTTTTGAGATAAAATCTGAATTATCAAAATTTGTTTTGGTATTAACAAGTATTCAAAATAACAAACCATTAATCACATTGATGATTTCTGATGAATTGGTAAATACTCTACAATGGAATGCAGGTCATATTATTAGAGAGTTGGCCAAAGAGATCAAAGGTGGTGGCGGAGGACAGTCATTTTTTGCTACTGCAGGAGGGTCTTATTTAGATGGTTTATCAAATGTTAAAAACAAAGCAATAGATCTATTTTTTTAGTTCTAATTAACGTGTTTTTTTACATCAGAAGCAGTTATTTCTTTATCAGTCAGAATAATCAATCTTTCAATTATATTTCTAAGTTCCCTAATATTGCCTGTCCAATTAATTTTCTTTAATTCATTTAGTGCTTCTTGATTAATTTCTTTTTTTGGAGAACCTTGTTCTTTACATATTTGTTCAATGAAATAATTGGCTAATAAAGGAATATCATTTCTTCTTTCATTTAGACTTGGAACATGTATAGGAATAACATTTAATCTGTGAAATAAATCTTCTCTAAACTTCCCTTTTTCTATTTCTTGTTTTAAGTTTTTATTGGTTGCCGCAACTACTCGAGTATTTATTTTAATAGACTTATTTCCACCAACTCTTGTAATTTTATTTTCTTGAAGAGCTCTTAGAACTTTAGCTTGAGCTGATAAACTCATATCTCCAATTTCGTCCAAGAACAGTGTTCCACCGTTGGCTTGTTCAAACTTTCCTGACTTCTGTTTATGAGCAGAGGTGAATGACCCCTTTTCATGACCAAAGAGTTCACTTTCTATTAGTTCAGATGGAATAGCTGCGCAATTGACTTCAATAAAATCTTCATTGTTTCTATCACTTTTTTCATGCAATAGTTTAGCTACTAGTTCTTTACCAACACCATTTGAGCCACTTATTAAAACTCTTGCGTCAGTAGATGCAACTTTGTCAATTATTGATTTTACTATTTTTATTTCATTAGTATCTCCAATTATTATTGTTGATCCTTTACTTTTTATTTTTCTTTTTAAAGAAATATTTTCTTTAATAATATTATTATTTGAGATAGCATTTCTCACAGAAGTTAGCACCCTATTTAGATCAAGTGGTTTCTCAATATAATCATAAGCACCACTCTGTAATGATTTAACTGCGGTTTCAATGGTACCGTGACCACTTATCATTATAATAGGACAAAATATCTTCTCTTTTTCTTTGTATTCTAAAAACTCTAAACCATCCATTTTTGGCATCTTAATGTCACAAAATATCAAGTCATAATTAGATTTTTTTGCGAGTGAAAGTCCAATTTCACCATCCTCTGCATTGTCAACTTTATATTTTTCAAACTCTAGAATCTCCTTTAAAGTTGACCTTATCGCTCTTTCATCATCAATAATTAATATTTTCTTCATGATTTTATCCATTTAAATAAATCGCGATAACTTGCTTTTTTACCATGTGAAAGTATGCCTTTTCTATATATCCTAGATGATATCCATGTTGTTCCAATAAAGGTAGTTATTAGAAGAATTAAACTTAATATAATTTCCCAAATTTCTACGCCACTATCTCCTATACCCATAGCAATACGAACTATCATAATGACAGGAGAAGTAAATGGAATTTCACTTAACCAAAATGCAAATGAAGAGGAGGGGTTATCAACTACTTGAGGAATCATAATTAAAGAGACCAATAGCGGAATAGTAATTGGGAGAAGAAACTGTTGAGTATCTGTTTCCTCGTCAACAGCAGCACCAATGGCAGCCATTAAACCACCATATAGTAAATATCCTCCAACAAAATATATCCCAAAAAATAGGAACATACTTGGCCAATTTATTTCATAAAGAATGAACTGAATTATTTCAGAAGTATTATCATTATTCAGTTCACTAATGCCAATATTATTTGAATTAATTGATGCAGAGTATAAATCCGGAAATATACTAGAGAGTACGGTTGAACTCATTATAAAAATCACACCCATAGATATTATAAATTGAGTTAACCCAACCAATCCAATTCCAATTATTTTACCAATCATTAATTCAAAACTACTCACAGAAGAAATAATGATTTCTACAATTCTATTTGTTTTTTCTTCAATTACTCCTTTCATAACCTGAATTGAATAAGTAAAAATGAAAAAATAAACTAATCCAGCGAAGATGAAACCAATTAACCCTTTCCGTTGAATATTCTTATTGCTTTGATTTTCAATATCAATAATATCAACATTTATTTTACCTTTTAGTTTTTCAAAAGTATTCCAATCAAAATCTGCAACATCTACCCTTATCCTATCAGAAATGTCATTTACTTTCCTATCAATAAATCTTTGAACAGTGTTAGAAGGGACTTCTTTGTAAAAACATTTTGCTCTCATGCCATTTGTTTTATACATATTTTTTGGTAGGTAAAGAAACAAGTCATATTGATTCAGTTTTGAAGAGGTGTCAGACTTGAAAGCCAACTTAGCTTCTTCAATTCCTTTGTTTCCTAAAAAATAATTTAGCTCATAAGCACCAGGATTGTCATTACTAATATATTGCTGATATATTTTTGCTTCATCAAAAACAATTATTTTGTAATTGTTTTTACCACTTTTCGCAAGAAAAGCAACAAGTGCTGCAAATCCAACAATAATGAATGGCCCAAGGAAACTCATTAGAATAAATGTTTTTTTCCTAACTCTTGATGAATATTCTCTTTTTATAATTAAACCAATTTTACTCATCTGAAGTAGCCTTTATAAATACATCGTTCATTGTTGGAGTTTTTTTGAATATTTCTAAAATTTCAATATGATCAACAATCCCTTTGATAAATTGATTCATTGTAAGGTTTTGAGTCAATTCAATTTCAGCAATATGAATTTTTTCAGAAATACTCTTATGTGACATCATTTTCCATCCTCCCCAAATAGCATTGGTAAAACTCATTTGATTACCTTGATATTTAATTTGCCATTCTTTTTCTTGAAATTTGTCCTTTAAAGCATTGATTTCTCCCTCTAATATTTTATTAGATCGATGAATAATTGCAGCCTCATCACATATCTCTTCTACAGAATTCATGTTGTGGGTGCTAAGAACAATGCTCGTATTATTATTTTTGAGGTTTAAAATTTCCTCTTTTATCAGTTGACTGTTTGAGGGATCTAAACCACTAAATGGTTCATCAAGTATTAATAATTCTGGTTCATGAAGAATAGTAGTTATAAATTGTATCTTTTGAGCCATTCCTTTGGAAAGGTCTTCAATCTTTTTATTCCACCAATTTGAAATATTAAATTTATCAAACCAATAATTTAATTTTTCTTTGGCTTCTTTTTTACTTAAACCTTTAAGTTGAGCTAAGTAAATTGATTGTTCGCCAACCTTCATTTTTTTATATAGCCCCCTTTCTTCTGGTAAATATCCAATGGAATAAATGTGTTTTTGATTTAATAATTCTCCGTTAATTTTGATGGTACCAGAATCTGCTTGAAGAATTTGGTTTAATATTCTGATAAGTGTTGTTTTACCTGCTCCATTAGGGCCAAGTAATCCAAAAATAGTTCCTTTTTTTACTTTTAGATCTATATTATTGAGTGCTTTATGGTTGTTGTAAGATTTATTAACTCCATATAACTCTATGATATCTTTTGCTGCCATTAAAATTTAAAATCAAGTAAAGTGATTCTTCATACGGTCAAAAAAACTTTTTGTTTGGTTTTCTTTTGGTTTGAAGTTATCGCTTTCATTTAATTTTAATAATAATTCTTTTTCATCTTTAGATACTTTTTGAGGAGTCCAAATTTGTATGTTAACAATCATATCTCCTCTTCCATAACCGTTTATATCAGGAATACCTTTTGATCTTAACCTTAGGTTTTTCCCACTTTGGGTACCGGCCGGAATTTTAATTTTTGCTTTTCCACTAACCATTGGTATCTCCACAGTAGTTCCAATAACTGCATCTGAAAAAGCGATACCTAGCTGATATAATAAGTCATTTCCGTTTCTAACCAAGTGTTCGTGTTCAGTTTCTTCAATGACTATTATTAGGTCACCAGGAACTCCACCTCCAGCTGCTTCATTACCTTTGCCCTGCATACTAAGTTGCATTCCTCCTTCAACACCTGCTGGAATCTCAATTTCAATAACTGATTCTTTTTTTTCTAAGCCTGAAGCATCAACGCCGGGTGGGCTTTTGGAGATAGTTTGACCTGTTCCTTTACAATTTGGACAAGTTGATGAGGTTTGCATTGCCCCCAAAATAGTATTGGTTACTCTAGTTACTTGACCTGTTCCATTACAATGCGGACATGTAGCAAATTCAACACCTTCAGCAGGCACTAACTTGTTCACTTTTATTTTTTTCTGAACACCATTAACGATGTCTTCCAAAGTGAGTTTTAATTTCACTCTTAGATTAGATCCTTTTCTAACCCTAGTGCCGCCACGTCTTCCTCCAAAACCGCCTCCGCCTCCAAAAGCAGATCCAAAAATATCACCAAAATGATCAAAAATATCATCCATAGACATTCCTCCGCCTCCAAAGCCTTGGCCACCATTGAAAGCTGCGTGACCAAATTGATCGTATTGTTGTTTCTTTTGAGGATTGCTTAGAATTTCATAAGCTTCCGCTGCTTCTTTAAAATTTTGTTCGGCTTCTTTGTTACCAGGGTTTTTATCAGGATGGTATTTTATAGCCAGTTTTCTGTATGCTTTTTTTATTTCTGCTTCAGAGGCGCTTTTAGCAACAGATAAAACTTCATAATAATCTCTTTTACTCATGATTTAATTTATTGCTTTTCTATTCACCAACTACAACTTTTGCAAAACGGATTACTTTATCATTTATCATGTACCCTTTTTCAATTACATCAATTACTTTTCCTTTCATTTTTTTCGAAGAGGCTGGAATCTTGGTTATTGCTTCATGAATATCTGGATCAAAGATTTTTCCTTTGGCGTCCATTGGAATAAGTCCTTGATTCTCTAGTGTTTTGTATAGTTTGTTGTATATTAACTCAAAACCTTCCTTTATAGTAGAGGCATCGTTAACATCTTTATTATTGGTAATTGCTCTTTCAAAATCATCAATAACTGGGATAATATCTTTTAAGACATTTTCACTAGCATTTGTAATAATGTCAAGTTTTTCTTTTGCAGTCCTTTTTCTATAGTTTTCATATTCAGAATAAATTCTAATGTATTTATCCTTGTGGTCAAGATTAATCTCTTTGATCACAGTCTCTTCTTTGACTTCTTTTGTAGAATCTTCGGATTTAACCTCTTCTTTATCTTCTTTTTTTTTGCTTTTCATTATTCAAATAATTCAATAATTTCATGTATGATATCAAAATATGAACCAAAATAAAAATAGGACATTGTGTCATTAAAAATCAAAATGTCCTGTCAAAAAGTTAAGTAATTAAAGTGATTTGACGAGCTTGTCAAGCTCTTGATGAAGCCTTATGCCTTTTAAATTCTTAGCAATGATTTTACCATCTGAGTCCAATAGAAAATTATAAGGAATCCCCCTTACGCCATAAATCCTTGCTCCTTCACTTGACCAATATTTTAAATCACTCACATGCTCTTCCCATTCAAGTTTATCTTGCTTTATGGCACTTTTCCAAGCATCTTTACTCTTGTCTAAAGAAACACTGTAAATTTTAAAACCTTTAGCATCTTTAAATTTACTATTTGAATATTTTTTGTAAGCCGCAACAACATTTGGATTTTCTCTCCTACAAGGACCACACCATGAAGCCCAAAAGTCAATTAATACAACGCTTCCTTTCAATGAAGATAATTTTATATTGTCTCCGTTAGGATCTGGAAAATCAAGTTCAGGGGCAAAATTTCCAATATTTAATCCGATTATATTGTTCTGTCCATTTGTTTGCTTAGCAGTAATGTCTGTTCCTTGTGCATTGATATCTAAAAAACTTACAAACGCACTTAATAATATAATTGAAAATAATCTCATGAATGTAATTTTAGTTGCAGTGAATCAAATATTATTCCAATTTAATTTACTCTTTTGATTTGAGCACCTAGATTTAAAAGTCTTTGTTCAATATTTTGATAACCCCTATCAATCTGTTCAATATTTAGTACTGTACTTTTTCCTTCTGCTGAAAGTGCTGCTATTAATAAAGATACACCAGCTCTAATGTCTGGAGAAGTCATGGTAATTCCTTTAAGTTTGTTTTTTCTTTCAAGCCCAATAACTGTAGCACGATGAGGGTCACATAAAATTATTTGAGCTCCCATGTCAATAAGTTTATCTACGAAGAAAAGTCTACTTTCAAACATTTTTTGATGAATAAGTAAGCTTCCTTTGGCCTGAATTGCTGTAACAAGAATAATACTTAGAAGATCTGGTGTAAACCCAGGCCATGGAGCATCAGAGATGGTCATTATTGATCCATCTATAAAAGACTCGATTTCATAAACATCTTGAGAAGGAATAAAAATATCATCATTTTTTCTTTCTAATTTAATTCCTAATTTTTTAAAAACTTCAGGAATCATTCCCAATTTGTCGTATGCAACATTCTTAATTGTTATTTCAGATTGAGTCATTGCAGCAAGGCCAATAAAGCTCCCAATTTCAATCATATCAGGTAAGATAGTGTGATTGCATCCATTGAGTTTTTCAACACCTTCGATAATTAATCTGTTAGACCCTAGTCCGGCAATTTGAGCTCCCATACTATTGAGCATATCACATAATTGTTGGATATATGGTTCGCATGCAGCATTGTAAATGGTGGTTTCTCCTTTAGCAAGAACAGCTGCCATAATTATGTTAGCTGTTCCAGTAACTGATGCCTCATCCATTAGCATGTAGCAACCCTTGAGTCCGTTGGGAGAATGGGCTTTATAAAAGTTGGTTTTTGCATCATAGTCAAATTCAGCACCAAGTTTTTGAAAACCAATAAAGTGTGTATCAATTCTTCTTCTTCCAATTTTATCTCCACCAGGTTTGGGTATGTATCCTTTACCAAATCTTGAAAGTAGTGGGCCAACAACCATTATAGATCCTCTAAGACTTGATCCTTTCTTCTTAAATTCATCTGAGGTCATGAAGTCCACATCTATTTCATCAGCCTTAAAGCTGTAAGATCCATCACTTATTTTTTTAATTTTAACTCCTAAAGTTTCTAGTAAATTGATCAGTTTATTTACATCTATAATATCAGGAATGTTATTTATTATAACTTCTTGATCAGTAAGAAGTACTGCATTAATAACTTGAAGAGCTTCATTTTTTGCTCCCTGTGGGGTAATTTCACCTTTTAATTTTTTACCACCAATTATTTCAAAAGCCCCCATAGTCTTTTCTTCTGTTTTTATTTTTAGAATAGTTTTTACTATTATTAGATTTTTTCTTTTTAAAGGTTCTTAAAATATCGTTTGTTTCTCTAAATTGATTAGGGTCAATGGTTAATTTTCCGTTTGATAATTCTTCCAGTTGTTTGATAATTAAGTTATCATTTACAGAGTCTCTGTTCCATTGAAGGTACGAGGTTTTAAGAAGGTTAGCAATGTGTTTTACCAATTTTTGTTTTTCTTCTCCTTCTTTGAATTCAGTAGCAGCTTTCACCATATCTTCCATTATTTTTCCATAATGTCCATATTTTATAGCATTGCTTGGATAGGGAACTTTTTCTGGCTTTGACTGATAAACTTCTTTAGATGGGACTTCAAAAGGAGAATCAACATCAAGGTCAAAATTTGAAATTATATGAAGGTGAGCCCAAAGTTTTTGTTGGTGTTCTTCATTGCTACCGTTTGATTTATTTCCAGGATTGATAAGGTCCATTACTTTGATAATGACTTTTGCAGATTTATTTCTCTCTTCCTTATCTTCGATTTTTTTAGCATGTTCAATCATTTTCTGAATATTTCTTCCATATTCAGGAATGGTTAATTTTTCTAGATCAGTGTTGTATGCTAAATCAAGTGATGATGTCATAAATAAAATTGTGTGAAATTAATGAGCCAAATGTAATAATTAAAAGGAACAAAACAATTAAATTTATATCAATTGAAGTTTAGCAAATTTTAACAACAGCTGCTTTTGTCCTGCAGATGGGAAAAATACCGTTGCTTTTGTATTCGGATAGTTTCCTATTAGTTCAAGAATTTTACCTTTCCCAAATCTTTGGTGAACAACTTGATCACCAATTTTAAGGTTTAATATTTCATTTTCATTAATTGGACTTGTATTTTTTGAAATCTTTGAATCAATTTTTTTGAAATTTTTTGATGGCTGGTGAAAATAGTTTTTCAGTGGCGGAGGATCACTAAAATTAGATCTCTTTATTTGATTTTTTGAAAAATGATCAAATTCCAAATATTTCGGATCAATTTCTTCAATAAATCTACTTGGCTCACATTGTATTAAATTTCCCCATCTAAACCTACTTACAGCATAGGAAAGTGTAGCAGTTTCTTTGGCTCTGGTTATTGCAACATAAAAAAGCCTTCTTTCTTCTTCAAGATCACTTCTTGAGTTTTTTGACAGCTGTGAAGGGAATAGATCTTCTTCCATACCTACAACATATACATTTGGAAACTCAAGTCCTTTTGCAGCATGAATTGTCATTAGTGAGACTTTATTTTTATCCTCTTTCTTTTCATTATCGGCATCAGTCAGCAGAGCAACATCTATCAAAAAGTCAGCTAATGATATAAAATTGGATTCTTCATTTTCTTTGGAGAATTCTTGAATACCATTTAATAGTTCTTGAATATTTTCAAAACGGACAATTCCTTCAGGTGTTCGGTCTGAACTTAAATCTCTTAAAAGCCCTGTGTTTTTAGCAATTTCAAGAGCCAATTCATATCCATTTATTTTATCTATTCTTGAATGATAGCTTTTGATTGAAGATGTAAAAAGATCAATTTTGTTTTTAGTTCCAGCATTTACAATAAATCCAAACTTTTCAGGCTCACAAATGACTTCCCAAAGTGAGACCTCTTTTTCATTTGCACATGTGATTGCTTTGTTAATCGTGGTTAGTCCAATTCCTCTTTTGGGATAGTTAATAATTCTTTTTAGGGATTCTTCATCTTTTAAATTTGCAGATAGTCTGAAGTAAGCAATGAGATCTTTAATTTCTTTTCTTTGATAAAAAGACAATCCGCCATATATTTTATAAGGAAGATTTAGCTTTCTAAGTGCTTCTTCAAAAGATCTGGATTGTGCATTAGTTCTATAAAGGATGGCGAAATTTATGAAAGAAACTTTTTCGTTTTGAGCCTTTTCAAAAATATTATTTGCAATAATTTTACCTTCTTCGTTGTCAGAAAAACTTTTTAGCACTTTAATTTTATGTCCTGTGTCATTAGAGGTCCAAACTATTTTTTTGATTTGTTCTTTGTTTATCCTTATTATGCTATTTGCAGCCTCCACAATATTTTTTGTTGATCGGTAATTTTGTTCTAGTTTGAATAATTTGTAGTCAGGATAATCTCTTCTAAAGTTTAAAATATTTTGAATGTTTGCTCCCCTAAACGAATATATGGACTGAGCATCATCACCAACTACACAAATATTTTCAAATCTTGCTGCTAAAGATTTTACTATCAAATATTGTGCATGATTAGTATCTTGATATTCATCAACCAGTATATATTTAAATTTTTCCTGATATTTGTATAAAACCTCTGGAAATTGTTTTAAAATAATATTTGTTTTAAATAGTAAATCATCAAAATCCATTGCAGAAGATCTAAAACACCTTTGTTGATAAGCTTCATAAATCTCTCCAATTTTTGGTCTTCCGGAAGATTTATCTGCTAAAGTAATTTCTCCATCATTTTTATAATTTTCATAACTTATTAAACTGTTTTTTGCTGCAGATATTCTGTTGTATACAATGCTTGGCTTGTATAACTTGTCGTCTAGATTTTTCTCTTTAACAATGGCTTTAATTAAACTTTTAGAATCTTGTGTATCATATATCGTAAAGTTGGATGGATAACCTATTTTTTCATGTTCAATTCTTAAAATTCTTGCAAAAACAGAATGAAATGTTCCCATCCAAATATTTCTAGATTGGTCGTTTCCCACCATCAAAGAAATACGTTCTTTCATTTCTTGAGCAGCTTTATTAGTAAATGT
>MDTB01118352.1_pt1 | contig 12358 bp, 8 predicted proteins | sample 811161 | NCBI WGS metagenome assembly MDTB01 (sample SAMN05326650, study PRJNA326480) | marine metagenome | isolation source: seawater | place: Mediterranean Sea | collected 2009 | reverse complement strand
TAACTCAATACTGGCTGACTAGGGTAAATACCTGCGCCGCGCTTTCCTGCGTAATTAAGCAGTATATCCACATTACCGCTATGCAGTTGCTGCTCGGCGCGCTTGTTAGACATGTAAATAACCACAATATTATCTAAGCCCTGCTCAATAAGTGCCGCTTTAATTATATTAAGTTGTATACCCGTATCTGTTTTTTCTATTACATAGGGAGGAATAGTCGCACTGGCAGCAATCACAATTGGCTGTTTTTGCCAAGCGGCAGACACTGGCGGGCTTATAAAGAAACAGCTAATAAAGCAAAGTAATAACAGCCTCACATCTATCCTTAACGTATTGTTATTGCGCTTAATGATGAATCGCGTTGTATTAATAACTTAAATATAGCAAAATTGCGTAAACATTCTTCTTTGATGGTTATAACTTGCAAACAATTTGCCCGTGCTGCGACCTAATAATTGATATACCCACAATAGCCGATAAGCAAATGGCCGTGTGCCCGCATTGTCACCATAAGTTGTGCGAAGGCGATGTAAACAACGACAGTAAAGTAGTTGCGTTAAGTATTGGCTCATTACTAATGCTATTAAGCAGCATGTTTTACCCGTTTATTTCATTTAGTAGCAGCGGCATAACGCAAACCATCACCCTGCCTGATGCTGCCCGAATTTTATTTAATTACGACAGTGAGTTACTTGGCTTATTTATTGATTTTAGCATTATTGCGCTGCCAATGAGCTTACTGATCATTCTTATTCCTATGCATCTTGGGCTTTTGCAATCCTTGCCTGAGGCCATCGCTAGGCGATTGCTCAAGTTTACCTTGGCCCTTGAGCCGTGGATCATGTCTGAGATATTTTTAATTGGCGTGTTAGTAAGCATGGTTAAAATTATGTCGCTTGCCGACATTAGTTTTGGCACCAGCTTTTGGGCATATATTGGCTTTGTTATTATGTATATTGCGGCGCTTGCCCATTTAAATAAGCCGCGCTTATGGGCACATATTAAACCAGCAACAACACTTGAAGACGCAGCACATGCCAAACGCGCTATTGATCAAAACATTAAAGCTTGCCACGTATGCCATCAACTATGTAAAAGTAGTATTTGCCCGCGTTGTCACACTAAAACCCATGTAAGAAACCCCAACAGTGTTCAAAAAGCAACGGCTTGGTTGGTGACTTCTGTACTGTGTTACATACCTGCAAACCTATTACCAATAATGCACACCACCAGCCTGGGTGATGTGTCACCGTCAACCTTAATTGGCGGCGTACTAACACTTTGGAAAAGTGGCTCCTACCCCATTGCTGCCATTATATTTTTGGCCAGCGTAGTGGTGCCACTGGCCAAAGCCTTTGTGCTTAGCTTTTTATGCATTATGGTGGCAAAACCTGCTAACAAGCACACAAAAGGCTATACTAAAATTTATCAACTTACTGAATTTATTGGCAAATGGTCAATGATCGATGTATTTGTTGTTGCTATACTCGTTGCCTTAGTGCAACTAGGCAACTTAATGTCAATTACCCCAGGGCTAGGCATTGTATTTTTTACTGTTATGGTAATATGCCAAATGATGGCTGCACATGCGTTTGATCCGCGCTTGTTGTGGGATACACCAAAAAACAAACATTCAGAGAATAAAGCATGACCGAAACGGCTAATGTAACAACAAAACCAAAAATTTCTGCTATTTGGATTATTCCACTGATAGCCTTATTAGTTGGTATATGGATGTTGTATCAATACCAAGCAAATGTAGGCCCTACTATTTATATAAAAATGCCCCACGCAGAAGGCATTATTGCAGGTAAAACAGAAATAAAAGTGCGCAGTGTTAAAATTGGTCAAATTGATGCTATACGCCTTTCTGACTCGCAAGATAGCGTTATTGCCCGCGCACAAATAGACAAAAACTATAATGAGCTCCTCACCGACGATGCCAAAATTTGGGTTGTTAAACCCCGTATAGACGAAACGGGCATTAGTGGTATGAGTACGCTTTTGTCGGGTGTTTATTTAGAGTTTTCACCGGGGGAGAGTAAAAAACTAAAAGAGCGTTTTGTATTACAAGACGAGCCAGCCCTTATTGGTAAAGATGTAAAAGGTGGGCGTTTTCAGTTACTCAGCTACAACGCTGAAGTGCTAGAGGTAAGCACTGGGATATTTTTTAAAAACTATAAAATAGGCCAAATAGAAACCGCTACTTTTGACTGGAAAAACCAAGCAATGAAGTACGGTATTTTTATTAACGAACCGTATCAAAACCTCATAACATTAAACTCTATATTTTGGGTTAATGCCGGCATTGAAATAGATTTGTCGGCCGATGGTATTAATATAAGTACCGGCTCATTAAGTAAACTTCTCAAAGGCGGTATTTCGGTTGGCTTGCCAGAGCAACAAGCCCCAGGCGACTTAGCCCAAGACGGCCACAACTTTTCGCTAAGCCAAAGCTACAAAGAAGCACTAGAAGAGCGCTTTTACGACTTTGATTACTACATTATTGATTTTGAACAATCTATACGTGGCCTAAGACCCGGCGCGCCTGTGGAATATCGCGGCACCCGAATTGGTACCGTGGTAGAAGCCCCCGCTAACGTTATTGTTAATGGCAAACCTGCACATTTTAAAAACCATAATACGGCGGTGCCGGTACTGATTAAAATAGAGTATGGCCGTTTATATCACGATAGCGCAGCGGCCAAAGAGTTTTGGCAAAGTAGCCTAACCGGCTGGATAAAAAATGGTATGCGCGCTTCTTTAAAACCTGGCAACCTTTTAACTGGCGCAGTGTATGTAGATTTTGATATATACCCCGACGCACCAAAAGCGCATTTAGCAAAGCTTGCCCAGTATGATGTATTTCCGAGTATTTCTAGCGGCATTACGGTGCTTGCCGATCAGGTCTCGGATGTGCTTAACAAGGTAAACGATTTAAAAATTGAAGACAGCCTAGCGCAAATGCAGGCTACATTTAGCGACTACCAAGCGCTTGCTAACGAAATGCGTGCGTTATTAAGCCAAAAAGATACCCAAAACTTACCCGGCGACTTTAACCGTAACTTTGATAAAATGACCAAAAGTATGGAGCAGTTTGAAGTGACCATGCGTCAATTTGATAAAACCATGGCAAGTTATCAGGCCGGCTCTGAGTTTCATCATCAATTACAGCAAACCTTGCTTGAATTTAAACGCTTAAGTGAAGAAATTCAGCCGCTTACACGGGGTTTAAACGAACAACCTAATATGTTTATTTTTGATAAAGCACTCCCTGCTGATCCACAACCAAGGAAGCAATAATGAAACACTTATTTTTAGCCATAACCGTGTTAATTACCCTTGCAGGGTGCAGTGCGTCAATTCAAACCGCAACGCAGTATTATCAGTTTGAACAACCCATTGCTTCATCATCACGCCATGTAAAAGAAACTGATGCCCAATTAAGAGTGCAAACTGTAGCCCTTAGAGGCGCATTAAATAATTTGGGCATAGCAATGAAAATTGATAGCAACCAAATTCATGCGGCAAATTACAACCTATGGGGTGAATCGCCCGATGTGATGCTCACCGCTACAGCGCAACAAACCCTTTTTAATGCAATGCCTAATTGGATGGTTATTAAGGGCTTACCGGTAATTACCGAGCTTGATCAGCAAACATTTTACGAGCTTGAGTATGAAGTGCACCACTTTAATGGTGACATGCAAGGCAACGCTGATATTTCTGGCCTGTGGCGCTTATATTACACCCACCCAGAAACCGGCCGCCGCCTAATTAGTGTGCATAATTTTTCGCATGTAGTTCCAATAGAAGATGACGGTTACGATGGCTTAGTGGCTACCCTTGAGCAAACTTGGCAAAACATAAACCTAAGCGTAGCAAAAGCCATAGAGCAAGCGCGACTTTAATAACCATATATAGTTACGGCGGTTTTATCATTATTAATAACCGCCTTGCCTACCCTATTAAAACCTAACTTTAATAATACACACTGAGAAGCGGTATTATTAGCTGCGCAGATAGCACTGACCTGTTTTATCCCAAGTGTGTGCCTATTTTGTAATAGCGCTTTGGCCGCTTCAAAAATATAACCGTTTTTCTCATAACGGGTTAACAAGGCAAAACCTAAATCTGGCAGTTGCAGTACATCGCGTTTATAAAAACCCACAACTCCTACTACTTCACCATTGTGTAAAGTAATAATATAAGGGCCAAACCCTTGGTGTTTATGGGCTGCCCTAAACGATTGCTCAATGTAGCGCGTGGCATCGCTGTGCGTATAAATGGCTTTATCGCCAATATATTTTATAAAATTTGGCTGATTCACCAAACTAAGTAACATGGCTGCATCGTGCTCATTTGCATAGCGCAATAATAAACGTTGGGTTTTAAATACGGCCTCCACGTTATCTCCTATAAAAAGTTATTTTGTACGTAAATTTTTATTGACTGAAATACAAAACCGGATTATTTTTGCGCCGATGTTTTTACAGGCACAACAATAGCGGCATGCTTCTCTTGCACCGTCTGGCGCCAAAGCCAACGCGTTTCCCTTTCGCTATTAATTTAACATAACAGCAAAGCACCCTACGCGGCAAAAGCAGTGACTTGGCACGTAATAACTATTACCTGCTTTGTTTTTGTTAAGCAATTTATTATTTAAATATGCTTTTAATTTTGTGAATCTTTAAATGCTTGAACCTTCTGCATTAAGTTTACTGCCACCAGCGGTGGTTGTGGTATTGGCTGTTGTTTTACGCCGCCCTATTTTATCTTTACTTATTGGCGCTTTAGTCGGCCTAGTAATAGCCGACCCAGCTCAGGTGCTTGCTAACTTTGCCAGCACGTCACTTAAAGTAATGACCGACGAAACCATAGGTTGGTTAATACTCGTGTGCGGAGGCTTTGGCGCTTTAATCGCTTTATTAGTGCGCACTGGCGGTGCATCGGCGTTTGGCAAATTAGCGCTAAAATACACTAAAGGTAAACGCTCTTCTTTGTTTATGACCTTTTGTTTAGGTGTGGTTATTTTTATTGATGACTATTTAAATGCGCTTACCGTTGGTGAAACGATGAAACGCATTACCGATAAATTTAAAGTTAGCCGAGAAATGCTTGCCTACGTTGTAGATTCAACAGCGGCACCTATTTGCGTACTTGTCCCTTTATCGACTTGGGCGGTATTTTTTGGCGGCTTGTTAGTCGATAACGGCATTGCCGAGGAAGGCAAAGGCATTGCGGTTTATATTCAAGCCATTCCTTATATGTTTTACGCCTGGTTTGCAGTATTGGTGGTTTTGTTAGTGGTACTGGGTGTAATACCTGCTATTGGGCCTATGAAAAAAGCCGAAAGGTTAGCACAAGTTGAGCAGGCCACTGTAGACCCTGCGCAATTTAGTGATATTCAAACAGCCGACGAATACGCTGTAAAAGCAGTAGAAGAAAGCTTTGAAGATGCCGACCCTAAAGGAAAATTGCACAACTTTTTACTGCCTATAATTTTACTAGTAGCCTTTACAGTTTACTTTGAAATAGATGTATATAAAGGCTTATTGGCAACTATGGCGGTAACGCTTCCTTTTTATGCACTACAAAAATTAATGAGCTTTAGCGAAATGATAGAGCGCATGCTTGATGGCTTTAAAAGCATGATACCGGCTATTGGCACTGTAATAGCCGCATTTATATTTAAAGATGTGTGCGACTTAATTGGCTTAGCGCAATTTGTGATCGGTAGTTTGAGCCCGTACATGACTGCACAATACTTACCGGCGGTGGTATTTATTGCTATGGCAGTGTTAGCGTTTGCTACAGGCTCTAGTTGGGGTATTTTTGCTGTGTCGATCCCAATAGTTATGCCACTGGCAACTGCCGTTGATGCAAATATTCCACTGGTTATTGGCGCGTTGTTATCGGCCTCATCATTTGGAAGCCAAGCCTGTTTTTACTCAGACTCTACCGTACTTGCAGCACAAGGCTCTGGCTGTAATTTAATGAGCCATGCAGTAACGCAACTGCCTTATACATTAGTTGCCGCGGCACTTGCCGTTGTCGGCTTTATTGTTATGGCATAAATTAAGTTAATATAAATAAAACACCCCAATGTAGTACTACACTGGGGTGTTTTACGAATCCACAATAATACTTAATTAAGCGGATTGGTATTCTTTTAGCTGTATAAATATATATAGCTTATTTTTGTAATTTAATACCATTGTAATAGGTTTCAAGCGATTGAATTTTGGTTTGATTTGGTAAATCAGCAAAGTCGCTTTCTACAAACTTAGTACCACGTAACTGCACATTTAAACGTGCGGCTTGTGGGTTTAACATAGTTTGTTTGTAGTACTGCTTAATATCCTCAAGCGTTACTTTTTCAACTTCATCAATTAGTTTTTGTTTAGAGTCAAAGTTAAAGTTTTCGCGATACCAATCAGTAATAAGTGGCCCCATTTCATCGCTTAGGTTTTTAGGCTGCTCTTTTAGCGATACAAGCGTGGCATTTTTAAGTTGAGCAAAAGTATCTAAGCTCATATTATCAAGCTCTACCGCGTACTCTTTTTTGAATTGATCAAAACGTGCCTGTATTTCTTTTGGTCCTTTAACAGGTGTTTGAATAAACAAGCCAATTGCCGAGTAATCCTCTATTGGGCGAGCCAGCGCGCCTACGGCGTATGCAAGTTGCTCTTCGGTACGCATTTTATCAAATGCAATGGTTCTAAAGTGGCTTTGTAACACCGCAGCTTGCGCTTTTTGTTTATACCCTGGCACTGGGTGAACGGTCATATCAACTACTGCCACATCGGCCACATCAATATCTTTTTGCAAGACTCGCGTTTCGCCTGGCTGTGGTAACCATGCTTTACTACGAGCAAACTCACTCGATGTATGATTGCTTGGTAAAGTGGCACTTAACTCAGTGGCTATCGATTCTATATCTTGTTGGTTGTAATTACCGTAGCTAAATACACGTAAATCGTTGGTGGCAAATGTGGCTGTTTTTAGCTTGTTTAAATCGGCAACGCTTAACGATTCTGCCGCTTTTATCAGTGCCTCTGTATCAAAGCTGCCTGTGCGGATAAGTTTTGAGTAGGCGCCAAATGCTTGTGCATACGGAAATTGCTTTTGCTGATTTAACAAGCCACGTTTGTAGCGATCAATGGCTTGGGTAAATGCTTGTGCCGTTACGTCGGCTTTTAACCCGCTTAGCGCTTGTTTTAAAAGTACATCTTGCTTATCGGTAAAGCCACTCATTGATAAAACTAAACCATTACTTGGCGCTAGGTTAACGCTCATGCCGGCAATGGCGGCTTCGGTGCTTAGTTGGCTTTGTTGAATGTTATATAAATCGGCCCATACTGAGTAAAGTACTTCAGCATTAATATCATTTAAGCCTGGCTGGGTATTAATATATACCTCAACCAACCCCTTTGGCTGGGCAGCAAATTTTTGGCTTGCTTGGCGCCATACTTTTACGCCGTTTTTATCGTAAGCCAGTTCAGGGTGTTTTTGCTCTTTAAACTCAGCTGTTTTAATCGCGAAGCTTTCAGGTAGTAAGTTATTTACACTTGGTAAAGCAAGCTTAAACTCGCTTGATGTTTTCCAACTGGCAATTTCGGCATCGCTAATATCTTCTATGCGGTATTTACCATCATAAAAATGCAGTTGCGAGTCGGTTTCTTCTTGTTGCGAAATATACCAAACGCGCAGCGTATCAGCATTTAATTGCTTAAGTACTTCGTTTATCGCCTCTGCGTCAAATTTGGCATAATAGTAAGGCGCATCAATGGCATGATTTAATGGGTAATCTTGCATGCTACCAGTAAGCGCGCTGACATAGCTAAACTCATCGCCTTTTTCTAAAAACTTAAATTGATTGCTAAGTGATGTACGAATTTCATTAAAGTACTTAGCATCTACACCTTCTTTTTTAATCAGTTCAATGTATTGCATAATAGTTGCGACAATTGTTTCGCGGTTTTTCATGCCTTCATCGGTTAATTCTAGCGAAATAGTAAGCGCGCCGTAATTGCCGTACTGACTAGGAGAAGGAGACGCTGTTAATTGCGATACCCAGCCTTTGTCGCGTAGTAATTGTGCCGGGCTACCTGGCATTTCATTACTTAATAAATAACTGACATAACGGTTAGGTTTAACCGCAAAGTCGCTGCTGTTGTTATTAATAGTAAACTCAAGTTGAAGCTGTTTTACGTCTTCATTAGGTGAGTAATATACTTTTTTGCCCCCGGCTTTATCAAAATCAAGCTCTGCAGTAACGGTTGGCTTTTCAATGTGTTTATTTTCGATATCGGCAAAATAAGTTTTTGCTTTTTGCTCCATTTGCTCAATTGGCAAATTTGAAATAAGCGCCACTTTCATGATGTTAGATGAATAGTATTTATTGTAAAAGTCGACCGTTTCTTTGTGTAATTGGCTGCCTTCTTTGTCTCCTAGCGTTTCTAGGTTACCAATTAAAAAGCGATTTGCAGGGTGATCACCCATCATTTTACGGGCAAGTTTAAACTGGCCAAAAAAGTCCATTTCGCGGCGCATTGACCACTCGGCATTTACAGCGTTTTTTTCTTTATCTGCATATTCAGGGTACAGCTTAGGGGCTTTAAAAAAATCAGCAAAACGGTCTAGCGCTTCATCAAAGGCATCGTTATTAATTTTAAACATGTAGTTTGTAATATCGAGCCAGGTATACGCATTATTTACCCCGCCATTTTTGGTCATAAAGTCAGAGTAGCCTTTTGTATCGGGGTAGCGCTCTGTGCCTAAAAAAAGCATATGCTCTAAGTAATGTGCCATACCCTGCTGCATCATAGGGTCGTGTAGTAAGCCTACGCCTACACTTAGCGATGCTGCTGATTTTTCAGCGCTTGGATCAGAGACTAAAATGACTTCTATTTCGTTTTCGAGGGTAAGGGTTTTATATTCGCGCGTATCATTTGGGCTTACAACTAAAGTGTCTGAGAGTAAGGAGCTTTGCGAAGAACTAGCAACCGATGAGGTAGATGATGTATTAGTACAGCCACTTAAAACTGCTAAAGCGATGACGCTAAAACCAAGAATTTTTTTCATTTTGTTTTTCCATTAAAATTGCGCTTAGGATGCGCTCAAAACAACGTAATAGAGCTAAATTAACACTAACAATTAAGGGTTTACCACAAAATAATACTAATTTATGTAACACATTGTGAAAAACACCTGCATACTTAAAGTCAGTAAAATAATAACGAAGGAAATAGGATGGAAAAAATAATAATACTCGCCATGTTTGCACAAGTAACGTTATCGCTCGTTGTAATGTTAATTATGGGCAAGCGACGCTTTGCTGCTGCAAAAAACAAACAATTACAGTTGAGCGATTTTAAAACCATGCGCCTTGATAACGCAGGCGATACCGTGCGCGTAGCAGATAGAAACTTTACCAATCAGTTTGAAATACCAGTGCTTTTTTATATCGGTTGTATTGTTGCATTGCAACTTAATAGCGCTAGCTACTTAATTACTGCGCTTGCGTGCTTATTTGTTATTTCGCGTATTGTGCATACGGTTGTTCATATTGGCAGTAATAATGTAAGACTGCGCTTTAATGTTTTTTTACTAGGCTGCGCCAGTGTGTTTGCTTTATGGCTCGCGATTGTTTGGCGAATTTTAGCATTTTAGTAAAAGCGGCTTAATTAGCCGCTTTTTTATTTACTGTTTAACACATAATTAGTATTTAGCGCGTTTTAAGCGTTTACCCACACCAAGCAGTGCAATTAAGCAAAAACCAATACCCATACTCCCACCCGAACTGCTCGATGAGCCAGCCTCTGCTGATGAATCGTCTTGGCTTATTAATGTATTGGCTGTTGGGTTTAAGTTGGCAGATGAAAGCGGGTCGTCATCTAATACCACCACACTATTAATAGTTACAAAGTTAGCGCTGCTCAGAGCGACGTCGCTACTTGAGCATTGTTCACTGGTTATATCAACCAACGGGATATCGCCGCAGTGTACCAATCCAGCAATATTATCGAGCGTAGCTTGGCTTTGCGCTGTAATTTGTCCAAATACTGTAAAACCGCCATTTTGAGTATCAAGCGCTTCGCTATTATCAACCACATTAAAAAACCACTGGCTCGTTGCGCTGTTTTCATCGTTGGCTAATTTAGCCATCGCGATTGTGCCCTTCACATTAGATAAAACAGGCTCATTAACAACAGTAGGCTTGGTGGTTATTGGCACTAATTCGTCGGTAAATGTAAAGCCACCGCCTTGTATTATAAAGTCGCTGACTGAGCGATGTATTACGGTTTGGTTGTATGCGTCATCTTCAATATAACTTAAAAAGTTAGCAACCGTATTGGGGGCTTGTTGATCAAACAAGTTAAGCTCTATCACCCCGTGCGAAGTTTGCATTTCAACAATAGTGGCTTGGCTAGTAAAGCACGAAAACGCAAGTAGTGAGCCAATCAGGCACTTTTTCATTATGAGTCCTTTTTGTTATTGTTATTTAAATTAAGTGTTAATTCTAATCCACACTATACGCCAAGAAAAAGCATTTAAAAGGCACAACTACAATTAACACCCTTTTAGTTACACTTCATTACATATTCTTTTAAATAACACTCGCTGTATTCGCTTTGTGTAAAAGCATTTAATAATTTAATATTACTTTTAAAACTCGAATATAAAAAAGTATAAAATAAGTACGTTATTTATCGCTAAATTAGTTTAAACTAACCGCCTAATAAATTAAGCACACCATAATAAATGGGTATTTCATGCGTATAATTATTTTATTTCCAGTTATTTTATCTGTTATAGGTTGTACAAACTCACCTTTAAACACCTCCACTGCCCCACAGTATATTACTGTATTACATACTAACGATAATCACGGGCGCTTTTGGCATAACGAAAAAGGTGAATATGGTATGGCAGCGCGTAAAACGTTAATTGACGCTTTACGTAACAAAGCTCAACAGCAAGGCCATGCAGTATTGCTGCTTTCTGGCGGTGATATTAACACCGGTATACCTGAGTCAGACTTACAACACGCAGAGCCTGACTTTAAGGGGATGTCGCTACTCGGTTACGATGCTATGGCAATTGGTAACCATGAATTTGATAACCCACTGAGCGTTTTAACTAAGCAGCAGCAATGGGCTACCTTTCCTTTACTGTCTGCAAATATTTTTGACAAAGCAACTGGGGAAAGCGCATTTCAAGGCTATAAAATTTTTGAAAAGGGGGGCTTAAAAATTGCGGTTATAGGACTTACCACTACAGACACCGCTAAAATAGCTAATCCACAATATATTGGCCATTTAGAATTTAAAGACCCCGTTGATGTGACGGCAGCTCTCGCTAAAAAAATTAATGAGCAATACAACCCCGATATCACTATTGCACTTACTCACATGGGCCATTATGTAGATGCAAACTTTGGGATTAATGCCCCGGGCGATGTCACACTTGCCCGCTCTTTACCCGCTAATACCTTAGATATGATTATTGGTGGTCACTCGCAAGAGCCGGTTTGTATGGCAGCTAAAAATAAGAATGACGATAACTTTAAACCCGGTCTTGCGTGTAAGCCCGATCAGCAAAACGGCACATGGATTATGCAAGCACATGAGTGGGGCAAGTATGTGGGTAAGGCAGAGTTTAAGCTAGAAAACGAAAAGCTCACCCTACTCGATTATAAATTGCTGCCAGTTAATTTATATGTTGATGAAATTCAAGCCGACGGGTCTAGCAAACAAGTATTAGCCAACGAATACATTAAACCCGATCCGACCCTAGAAGCTTTTTTAGCAAGTTACCAAGCAAAAGGCGCAAAACAAATTGCAGGTAAAATTGGCAGTGTTGATGCGCGTTTAGAGGGCGATAGAAACAAGGTACGTTACCAACAAACTAATTTAGCGCGTGTGATTATACAGGCACAAATGAATGTAGTTGGCGCCGACTTTGGCCTTATTAGTGGTGGCGGAATAAGAAGCTCTATTGAAGCTGGCGATATTAGCTATAAAGATATTTTAAAAGTACATCCGTTTAAAAATCGCATTACTTACATGGACTGGCAAGGGCGTGATTTATGGAACTACTTAGAAACAGTGACCAGCTTCCCAGTTGATGCAGGTGCTTATTTGCAATATCACAAATTAGCGTTTACCCGTAAAAATGGCAAATTAGTCAGTGTACTCATTGATGGTAAGCCACTTGATGAAAATAAAACTTACCGTATGAGTTTAAATAGCTATAACGCATCAGGTGGTGACGGTTACCCTGCTATTAATAAGCTTAAAGGGTTTGTGAGCACAGATGAAACCGATGCCCAGGCACTTAAAACCTTTGTATC
>MDTB01165719.1_pt1 | contig 12360 bp, 12 predicted proteins | sample 811161 | NCBI WGS metagenome assembly MDTB01 (sample SAMN05326650, study PRJNA326480) | marine metagenome | isolation source: seawater | place: Mediterranean Sea | collected 2009 | reverse complement strand
TAACCTTTATTAAGGGCCCATAGCTCAATTGGTTAGAGCAACGGACTCATAATCCGCAGGTTCGGGGTTCAAGTCCCTGTGGGCCCACACATGAGTAGTCATTCTTTTATATATAATTCAAAGAACGAGAATATCTTTATTAATATTAATGGTGAATTGTTTCACAGAAATGAAGCTAAAATTTCAGTATTTGATAGCGGATTTTTATTGGGGGATGGCGTTTGGGAAGGTATTAGGCTGCATCAATCTAAACTTATTTTTATTAATGAACACATGGATAGATTATTTGAAAGTGCAGCAGGAATCTCATTAAATATTCCCTATACAAAGAAAAAAATAATAGACGAAATTAATAAAGTCTTACTAAAAAACTCAATGAAAGACCACGTTCATATCAGGTTAATTATCTCCAGAGGCGACAAGATAACTCCATATCAGAACCCTAATGCAAATGTTGGACCAATAAATTTTGTTATAATTCCTGAATATAAAAAAACTGATCCAAAAATTTACGAGGATGGAATTAGAATTGGTCGAGTTCCAATCATTAGACCGTCAGATAATATTTTAAGTACCCATTATAATACTTTGAGTAAGCTTAATTGTATATTAGCAAGCATAGAAGCTAATAAGCTAGGTTTTGATGAAGGAATAATGAACGATCCTGAAGGAAATATAAGTACATGTAATTCTACTAATCTTTTCTTTATTAAAGAAAATAAAGTTTTGACGTCCAAAGGAAAATATTGTCTTAATGGCATTACAAGAGGCAAAGCAATTCAGATTTGTAAGTCAAATAATATTCCTATTTCAGAGAAGGAATTTTCTTATGATCATATAATTGATTGTGATGAAGCTTTTGTCACTGGAACTTTTGCTGGAATTATTCCTGTTTCAAAGTTAGAAAATAGAAATTTGAATTCAACAAATTCTGATTCTCTAGTAAATAAAATAAGACTTTTGTATAACAAACATATTCAAGAAAAAATTAATTAATAATGATAGTAGCTTGCTGGTCCGGACCTAGAAATATTTCCACTGCGCTAATGAGATCATGGTCATCTAGAAAAGATACATTTGTAACTGACGAACCATTTTATGCCTACTATTTAAATGAAACTCAAAACAATCATCCTATGCGAGAAAAAATAATTAATAATTATTTCTCAAATTATAATGAAGTTGTTGATTATTTAATAGATGAGGTGCCAAATCAAAAAAATATTTGGTACCAAAAGCATATGGCTCATCATTTAATTGATTTAAGCAAAATTGATTGGATTAAAAAATGTGAAAATTGCATTTTACTAAGACATCCAAAAGAGGTTATTAATTCATATACATATAAAAATAAGTTGAATAGCGTTACAGAGTTAGGATATCCACAGCAGTTTGAAATTGTGAAGTTTTTAGAAAAATCAAATCAGAGATTTAAGATTATTGATTCTGCAGATTTACTTGAAAACCCTAAAGAAGTATTATATGATTGGTGCGAGAGCATTAATATTAAATTTGATCAATCTATGCTTCAATGGGAGAAGGGTAGTCATCCAAACGACGGTATCTGGTGGAAACACTGGTATGATAATGTAATAAATACTACAGGATTTCAAAAATATGAGAAAAAAGATATTAGCATTGAGAATAAATATGATTCTATTTATAATAAATCAATGAAATATTATAATTTTTTAAAAGGTTTGAAATGAATACTTTGCTAAAGTTATGGTCTCAGCCAGCATGGATTAAATGGCTTATTTATTTAGCTATAGTTTATATTTTATTTTTGATTAAAGAAGCTTTTGCTATAGTACTCTGGTTTCTTTTTTGTATTATTTTATACTATATCCTTTTCGCTAATAACATATTTAAAACAAGGACTTATTATGAAAAAAATAATTTTTAGTGTATTAATATGTACGTTGTTATCATGTCAGGAAAATAGACCTCATGGCAATCAATATAAGCTACCAGATTTAACCCCGAATAATTTATTGATAGGTAATTTAAATGAAAATCGCTCATCATATAGAGTTTCATTTTATGATATTAATATTGACTTTGACATTGAAAATAAATCAATAAACGGTTTTGTAACTATTAAAGCAGAAAGTAAAAGAGATTTAAATAAACTACAGGTTGATTTAGCAGAAAACTTAAGCATCAAAAAAATAACTCATAAAAATCAGGAATTATCTTATTCAAGGGAATATGATGCTGTGCTAATTGATTTTACATCAGTCATAAATAAAGGTAGTATGTTTGATTTTACTATTTTCTATCAGGGAATTCCTCAGAGTGCAGATAATCCACCTTGGGCTGGAGGATTTACATGGTCAAAAGATAAAGAGGGACGTGATTGGATAGCTGTTTCTTGTGAAGGAGAAGGTGCTAGAATTTGGTGGCCTAATAAAGACCATATTACTGCAGAAGGTGATAGTGTAAGGATGGCATATACAGTTCCATCAAATATGTTTGCGGTTGGTAATGGTACATTAAGAAATATTATCACTGAAGATGACAAGTCTACCTATGAATGGTTTGTTAGTAATCCAATCAATAATTACAATATTTCAGTTCAAATTGGAAATTACGTAGCAGTTCAAGATACTTTTATTAAAAACAAAAGCATTCATAACATGAATCATTATGTGCTGGATTACAATAAAGAACTTGCTTCAAATTATTTTACTCAATCAAAAGAAGTTATAAGATTTTATGAAAAATACTTTGGTAATTATCAATGGTATGAAGATGGTTATAAGCTAATTGAAGTACCTTACTTAGGAATGGAACATCAATCTGCAGTAACGTATGGTAATGGATTCAGTATTTATAATGGAGTAAGAAGTAAAAGCTGGCCAATGTACGGTGTGATAGATCCACTTATTATCCACGAAACAGGGCATGAGTGGTTTGGTAATAGTGTAACTGCATCAGACCCAACACATATTTGGATTCATGAAGGATTGCAAGTCTATTCAGAAGCATTATATTTTGAAGATAAGTTTGATAGTTATGAAGTTGGAGTTCATTATTTGAATACTCTTAAAAATAGAATTGTTAATGAAATACCAATAGTAGGGAGAGAAAATGAAAATCATTGGGCGCTTCATGGTGATACTTACATGAAAGGTGCATGGGTAATGCATACTTTACGAAGTGTAATAAATAATGATGAAATTTGGTTTCAAATTTTAAAAGAATTTATGACTGAAAATGCAAAAGGGTTTGCAAGTACGAGCGATTTTTTTACAAAAGTTGCTGAAAAAACCAATGAGGATTATTGGTATTTTGCCGAACAATATTTTTATACTCCAAATCAACCTAAATTAGAACACTATCAAACAGATAATAATTTTTATTACAGGTGGAATAACATAAATAAGAATTTTGTAATGCCATTAGATTTACTTGTTAATGGTAAAATTGTGAGAGTTTTTCCAGGTGCTGATTATCAGTCAATTAAAATAAGCAAACACTCTCAAGTAGAGATTATGGATTGGAAATTTTATGTAGAACCAGTTCTGATGAACTAGTTTATGAAGTTATATGTAATACTCTTATCATTTTTATCGATTCTTTTACCAAAAGAAAATAAAAAAATATCAATTGAAATCTATGAGCATGATAGGATAGAATGGTGGTCAAAATTTAACAATAATGGTTTAAATTTTAATCAATCTTACATCTCATTATCATACAAAAATGCTTTTGATAATTTTGATCTTTTAATCAACACTCATACATCAAATGAAAAAATCATTTTTGGTGAATCATATGTTTCTTTTCATCTAGCTGATATGTATAAAGTAAAATTTGGAAGGTATTATAGAGACTTTAGCACATATCTAAATGATGAGCTTAGTTCTGGATCTATGCTAATAGGTACAAATGCTTTACCAATTCCAAAGATTGGATTATTGGGTGAATATCAAATAAAAAAAAATAATAAGTTTACTTATGGTATTTCACATTCAATTTTAGACAAGAACGATACTTACAATAAATCCCCATTCATTCATGAAAAATTTTTGTATTTAATAAAAAGTGACAATAATTATGAGTATGGCTTTGGATTCGTGCACGAAGCTATGTGGGCAGGAAGCTCATATCTGAAAGGACAATTTCCAAGTTCATTCAAAGATTTTTTGAAGGTTATAATAAGTGCTGATGAAGATAAAATAGAAGGACAGCCACATACAAATGCTTTAGGTAATCATTTAGGAATATGGGATTTTTATTTTATCAAAAAAAACAAATCTAATATTTCAAAGTTCTATTATCAGCATTTTTTTGAAGATACAAGTGGTCTAAGATTTCAAAATAGGTTTGATGGTTTATGGGGGGTTGAATATAAAAATTTATCCACAAAATTAAATTTTGTACTAGAATATATAAATACTAGTAATCAAGATAGAGATCCACCCTATGTTAATGAAAATTATTATAATCATAGTGAATATACTCTTGGTTGGAGCTATAAAGGTTATGTTATTGGAAATCCTTTTCTTGATAATATTAATAATAATCCATCAAAGGTTATTCATGCTGGTATCAGCAATAATGATTTAAATAATTATAAATTCAAAATTTTACTTTCAAAAAGAATAGATAAAAATGATACATTAAAGTATTCAGTTAGTATTGGAAAACTATTTAAAAAATTTACAACATCGTTTTTTATCAATGGATCAAAATCAAATAATATAGGATTAAGAATTCTTTATGATATATAATTTCTTTCAATCATATCGCAAATTATATGTCCAATCAAAATATGCATTTCTTGAACGCGTTGAGTACTATTCGAATCAATATTAATATTCAAGTCGGAAAAACTTTTTAATTTTCCACCATCATTTCCTGTTAGAGATATCACTTTAATACCAAATTTATTTGCATAAACTGCTGCATTATTAATATTGTTTGAGTTGCCGCTTGTTGAAAGACCGATTAAAATATCTCCTTTTTTAGCATTAGCTTGTAATTGACGAGTAAAAATATTTTCAAATGAGTCATCATTAGACCAAGCTGTTATAAAAGCTGTATCAACATTTAAACATATGGAATTAAATGGATTAATTTTATTTTTATGCATTCCACCAATTAATTCCGCAGACAAATGATTCGCCTGTGATGCACTTCCACCATTTCCACACCAAAAAATTTTTGAACCATTATCAATAGCATCAATAATTATTTTGATTGCTTTGTCAATTTGCAACAAATCAATTTTTTTGATAGTCTTCGAATGCTCTTCTATAAATTGATTAATTAAAGATTTATTCATTTACATTAATATAATTATTTATCTCATTAATTGTAACAGTTGCAGTTCCTGGCTTATTAACAACAATTGCAGCTGCAGTATTAGCAAATTTTGTAGAAAATTCTATATCATTGGTTTTGGCGTAAGCAATTGATAAAGCAGCAATAACTGTATCTCCAGCTCCTGTTACATCTGGATTATTAACTTTATGAGGCTCTATATGCTTTATAAAATCTTGCTTACCAACAATAGTAATACCTTTGCCTCCTTTTTTTGCAATAACGAAATCAAAATTGTTTTCTTTAATTAATTTATTACAAGCATTTACAATTGAATTGTTACTATTAATATTTATTTCAGATAATTTTTTTAGTTCATTTAAATTTGGTGTTATAATATTAGAATGCATAAATAAGTGTTCATAACTTTCATTTTTTGGGTCCAATATTGTATTAGTTCTCTCTGGTTTAACGAACCATGGTCTCGTAAAAACACCTTTGTCATAATCTGATAAAATTATTGCATCATAATCTGAGTAATCCAATGAACTTTCGGATTGATTTGGGATCCAATCAAGTGGTTCTTCTTTATCAACTCTTGCTACTTGGATATCATTACAATAAATCCTTTGTTTTAGTGTGGTTGAATAATTTTCAATGGTTTCAATATGTTTTGAACTAATATTATTTTCGTTAAAAATTTTAATTAGTTTTTTTCCAAAAATATCATTTCCAATAGCTCCTAAACATGTTACTTGTGAACCCATAGCACTTATATTCATTGCTACATTTCCTGCTCCCCCTGGAATTGAGTATTCCTCTTTTGGAACAACAACAGGTACAGGTGCTTCAGGAGACATTCTAGTAGATTCTCCTATGATATAATGATCTATCATAAAATCACCAACAACTAAAACTTTAATATCTGTAAAATCTAAATTCATTTTGCCTTTCCTTGATTTGCAACTATTTCTTGTTTTTTCTTTAATTTTTTGTCATCGATCAAGTATTCCTTTTTTAAAACATTCAAACTATGATCTAAAGTATATACTAATGGAACACCAGTAGGAATATTTACAGATATAATCTCTTTATCTGATAATTGATCTAAAATTTTAACAATAGCTCTTAAAGAATTGCTATGCGCTACGATAAGGTGATCACCCTTGCTTTTAATAATATCATTGACATATTTATTCCAGAATGGCTTTATCCTATCAATTACATTTTTTAAGCTTTCTCCAACTGGGAGTTCACATAAAATATTTTTAAACTTATCATTAAATTTTGGATGACGTTCATCATCCATATCAAGTAATGGCGGCGGAATATCATAACTTCTTCGCCATATCTTTACTTGATCTTCGCCATACTTAGCAGCAGTATCAGACTTATTCAAACCTTGTAATGCTCCGTAGTGTCTTTCATTTAGTCTCCACTCATATTTTATTTCATTTTTTGGAAAGTTAATAATTCCAGTAACGATATCTGTAGTTTCAGTAGCTCTATTTAACAGAGAAGTATAAACACTTTTTACATTAAGATTATTTTTAAGCAATTCTTCTCCAGAAAATTTAGCTTCGCTAATTCCTAAAGGAGTCAATGAAACGTCTTTCCATCCAGTAAATCTATTTTCTAGATTCCATTGACTTTCACCATGTCTTAAGAGAATTAAATTCATATTTATATTAGTTGATTCATTTATTGTCAATAATTCTATTAATTATTTTTTCAAAATTTGTAAGAATTTTTTCTCTATTAAAATTATTTTCGTAGTACTGTTTACCATTATTGGCCATTATTTCAAGTTCTTCTTTTGACAATTGACTTAATTTTAACATATTTTTTGCTAATAACGCAAAGTTGCCTGAATTTGCAATTAATCCACTTTCAGATTCTTCAATAATATTTGACACCTCACCATCTGCATTTGTTAATATTGGTTTACCTAGAGCCATATATGATTGTGTTTTAGCAGGGACTGTTTTTTTAAAGATATCACTTTTTTTAAGACTAATAAGTAGAGCATCTGCCTGATTAAAGAAATAAGGCATAGTTTCCAACGGATAAAATCCTAAAAAGGAAATTTTTGATTCTAATCCCATTTTTTTAACCTTTTTAATCGCATCCTTTTTCCCTCTTCCATCTCCTAAAACCACCAAATGAATTGGATAATTTTTTACTTTATTGATTGCATTAATAATAGTATCAAAATCTTGAGCTATACCAATATTGCCAGCAAACATTATTTTGAAATCTGTTATTTTTTCTATTTCCGAATTCTTAAAAGTTGTTGAGTCTTTTTCTGTGAATACTGTTTCACCCCACTGAGGCATATATATTATATCCTTATTATCTGTTTTTTCTTTTATAGAATCAATAAAAGATCTTGAAGACATAAGTATTTTATCGCAATTCTTATAAATAAATTTAACCATTGGTAATAGTAGATTGGGTAGAAAATTAGATTTTAGATTTCCTCCATCTTTTACACTTTCAGGCCACAAGTCTTTAACCCACATAATCATAGGAATTTTTTTTATTTTTTTAACTATTATTCCAGGGATTGCAATTGTAATTGGAGATACTTGATTAACAATAATTAAATCAAATTTTTTAAATGATAAAAATATAGCTGGTAATATGCTAAAAATGATAAATGATAAATAATTTAAAAATATATTAATTTTTGAACCATTTTTTCTAGGCCAAACTAATATACGAATGATGGTTAGGTTTTTATTTTTTTCAAACCTTTTTTGAAATACTCCATATCCTTTATAATACTTTCCTTTAGGATAATTAGGAATTGGACATAGAACCGTAACAGAGTACTTACCACTTTCATCAAGATGACTTACTAAATCATTAACCTTAAAATTTTCCGGCTTAAAGAAGGGGGATAGAAGTAGTATATTTTTCTTAGCTTTTTCCACAAATTTATCTTAAAAAGTCAGGTTTTGTAGGCAATCCTTTAAAAACTATATCAGTTATCCTACTTTTTGGAAAAATAATTATCCATGCTGTAATTATGATAATTAAAAAGTAGGTTTTTATAGAAGTATTTTTTACATACCAAGCTTCCAAATCACTTTTAAAAGGTATAATTTTTTTGTCATAAAAATCTGACGGATTTTCCTTATTTTTGAGATAAGATTCCTCATCTCTAAAAATAATTGAACCAATACCAGTTAATCCTGGCTTTACATTCATAATAATTTCTTTGTTATTTGCAGGATATTTTGCAAAAGTATTTGGCACCATTGGCCTTGGTCCTACAACGCTAATATCACCTTTCAAAATATTTATTATTTGGGGTAATTCATTAATTTTTGTTTTTCTAAGAATTTTTCCTACGGGAAGTACTCTAGGATCATTTGGTAGTGTTATTTCACCAGCACCTATTTTTGAACTATTTTTTACCATTGTAGCAAATTTTAATAAACCAAAATTTTTACCATTCTTACCAACTCTAATTTGTTTATAAAAAACTTCTCTTTCTCCAGTAAATCGTAATATTATTGAAATGAAAATGAGTAATGGACTTAAAATTATTAGAGCAAAAATTGAAATTAAAATATCTAAAATTCTTTGAATCATGATAAGGTATTCTCCGGAGGAACAAAACCACCACTTATTGGTTTATTGCCTTCATCATAAAATTTTTGATACCACTCTACTGAAAGTTTAACTGCTTCTTTCCAATCATACTTTGGATAGTATTTTAACATTGATTTTGATTTTGAAATATCTGGGCATCTTCTAGAAACAGATCCCGGGTATGTTTCAGCTGATTCGTATTGACCACGATAATTTAATAATTCTCCGATAAATTTTGTTAATTCTTCAATTGTTACTTCTTGATCATTTCCTATATGAAATATTTCTCCATTTGCCCCATTTTCCATTGAACTAACTGTACCAATCACAGCATCTTCAATATAGCAAAAAGCTCTTGTCTGATCATGTCCATAGATTTTAAAAGGAGATTGATCATTTTTATGATAAAATCTTTCTACAATATGAGGTATTGCATGGTTAAAGCCCATATTGGGACCAATAATATTTTGGTATCTTACAATTGAACATTTATAGTTTAGTGCATTTGAACAATGCAAGAAGGTTGATTCCCCGTGTATTTTTGAAATTGCATACGTCCATCTTGGATGTTTTATATCAGAAATACATAACGGAACTGTTTCATCTGTAGGAATATCAATATCAAATAAATCTGTGGTACCAGCATAGTTCTCACTTGATGATGCAAAAACAATTTTTTTAATTGAATTTTTAGAAATCCAATCTAAAGTATTCATCGTAAGAAGAGTATTGGTTATTATAACATTCTCAGGATTTTTTAAAGTTCTATTTACTCCTACAATTGCAGCTAAGTGATAAATCTCATCATAATGATTTTCCAATAAATTAAATGATTCAATTTTTGTAAAATCTGCTATAATTAGTTTAAAATTTATCGAATCTTTTAACTCATTTAAGGCAGGATTATCATTAATATCAATAGCAGTAACTTTGCAATCACCGCGATTTACTAAATATTTAGCTATATTTCTTCCGATAAATCCACTGGCACCTAAAATTAGAATTTTTTTCATATTTTTAATGATCTCCTCTTCCTAAAACAAATAATTGATGCTTTGTTTGGAGTAATTTAATTTGTTCTTTATTTAACAATCCGATAGTATCATAAATTATTAATCTAGCTTTATTCATTAGTAGTTTTATCATATTATCAGATTTATAATAACTATGTCCAGTAGTAATAACAATAACATCAATTTCTATCTTTAATAGTTCATGGATAGATTTTTGGATATTAATATTTTTTTCTTCCCAAAATGATAGAATTGGATCGTGTAAATGTACAATAGCATTTTCTTTAACAAACAAATTATATATTAATTCAACAGGAGAAAACCGAGTATCACCGACGTCGCCACGATATGAAACCCCCAAGAATAACACTTTTTTCCCTGACAATGATTTTGAGTATTGATTCTTAAAAAAATTAAACGCAAATCTAGGCATCTGATCATTTGTTTTTACAGCATTTTCACTCATAATGAGTGGTTCATCACTAAATATTTTTTGTTTTGACCAACTAGCTAATAACGGATCTTTTGTAAGACAATATCCTCCTACGCCAATACCTGGAAACATCATATTAGAGTGAGTGTCTCTTTGTTTGATTGCATCAACAACTTCATATAGATTTACATTAGCTTGTTCTGCAAATCTTGACCATTCAACAATAAATGCTATATTCATGGCTCTGTATGCATTTTCTAACACTTTTGCCATTTCAGTAGCATTAGTCCCATTTAGCAATGTAAGAGGATATTCTTTGGTATTAATAATTGTTTCCAAAAATTCTTGCGTTGCTTTTATACTTATATCATTAACTCCTGAATAAACTCTAGGAAAATTTTGTATTGAATCAATATAATTAGGTCCCGGCATCACTCTTTCATATGAGTGCCCAATTTTAATTTTTTTAATATTAAATTTTCTTTCTATAAATTTTTTTTCAATAATAGGTTTGATAACTTTCATACAAGTTCCTGGCGGAACTGTGGTTTCAACCAAAATTAATGTATTTTCATTGCAGTGCTCTCCAATTGAGCTAATAGCATTTTCAAAAGATGATAAATTAACTTCATAATCTATTAATATATTATTTTTATCTACTTTCTTTTTAACATCAAGATTTATATCAACTATTATAGTGTCTGCCTTTGAATAAGCATATGGATCAAAGGTAGCGTAAAAATTTTTTTTATAAATTGATTTTTTGAAAAATTCGTCAATTTTTTTATCATCAGCGGTTAGTGGGAAAATGCCGTCGTTAATAGATTTAATTTTCCAGTAATTTTCTTTATTTGGCAAATCAACGCCAATAACAGCATATTCTTCTTTGATGCTGTTTGCACAAACAATACTCATTACTGCACCAACAAATCCTAATCCTTGAACAACAACTACTTTTTTACCAGCATTTTCATTTAGAAAATCATCGATATTATTTTTATCATCAATAGAGCTTGGAACTAAGTACTTTTCATTTGTATTAGGATTAGTAGAGAAAATTGATTTTGATTTTATCATAAAAAACTTAGTTCAATGTTTTACTAGTTTAGTTAAAAATATTACCTTAAATGTCATAAAAATAATTTTAATATCAAGCAAAAGACTTTTATTTCTCATATAGTAATAATCTAAACTAACTTTTTTTTCAAAAGTATTTAAGTCTCTACCATTTACTTGAGCCCATCCTGTAATTCCTGGCTTAATTTTATGTAAACCTTGTTCATTTCTAAGCTTGTAAATTATCTCTTCATTATCAATCAAACTAGGCCTTGGTCCAATGAAGTTCATATCACCATTAATTACATTAAATAATTGAGGTAGTTCATCAAGACTGAATTTTCTTAAAAAATAACCACCTTTAATTATAAAATTATTAGCATTATCAAAATCTTCTGTAGCTTTTAAAGGAGTATTTTCCTTCATTGTTCTAAATTTATAAAGGTTAAAAACTTTATTATTCAACCCATATTTTTTTTGTGTAAACAAAAAAGGATATCCATCACTCAATATTACAAATAGAGCTACAAAAATAAGCACGGGGAAAATTAGCATTATTAATGCTATAGCAATTAATTTATTCATTATGAAAAAAATTTAAACATAAATGAACGAAATGATTCTTATAAAATTTAATATCGGTACTCATCTTTTTTATACGGTCCATTTATGTTGACTCCAATATATTCAGCTTGAGATTTAGATAATCTAGTTAAATCAGCATCAAGGTGTTTAAGATGAATCCTTGCAACCTCTTCATCTAGCTTTCTAGGTAAATCATAAATTCCTTTCAAAGGTTTATTTTTTGCTAAGAACACTTGTGCCAAGACTTGATTTGAAAAAGAAGTAGACATCACAAAACTAGCATGTCCTGTTGCACATCCTAAATTGACTAATCTTCCTTCTGCTAATAAAAATATTTGTTTTCCATTTTTAAAAGTATATCTATCAAGCTGAGGTTTTATTTGATCTCTTTTTGCATTTGAT
>MDTB01073343.1_pt1 | contig 12362 bp, 12 predicted proteins | sample 811161 | NCBI WGS metagenome assembly MDTB01 (sample SAMN05326650, study PRJNA326480) | marine metagenome | isolation source: seawater | place: Mediterranean Sea | collected 2009 | reverse complement strand
TTTTCTAGTGTCAACCTCTCTTTTAGGTGGAGTTTGTTGACCTATTTTTACAAACTTTAGCATTTTATCAGTCATTTTTTTTATAAATTTAAGGCAAAATATACATTGTTTTTTATAGTAAAAGAATTATTTAGGTCAGTATATATGACCTAATTTAGTTAATTATTAGCTATATATAAGAAGATTTTATTTTTTGCATACCTAATATGAATAAATCGAATTGTTTAAAATCAATATTTTTTAAGTTACGACACTATTATGTTTCATGAATTTATAGAAATTCTTATTCTTTCTGCTGTTCAAGGAATATCTGAGTTTTTACCAATTAGTTCCTCTGCGCATTTAATACTTGTTTCTAATTTATATAATTTAAAATCAGGATCTTTATTAATTGATATCAGTCTACATTTAGGCTCTTTGTTTGCAATTATTTTTTATTTTAGAAAAGATCTCCTAGATTTAGAAAATAATAAGAAACTTTTATATCTCATTATAGTAGGTTCAATCCCACTAATTTTTTTTGGATATATTTTGTATTCAACAGAACTTATTTACCTTTTAAGAAATATAAAAGTTATAGCATGGACAACATTGTTTTTTGGAATAATCCTGTTTTTGGCAGATCAACAAAAATTTGATAAAAACATATCCTCAAATTTAGATATAAGATCTATAATTTTTATTGGCTTGTTTCAAATACTTGCATTAATACCTGGAGTTAGTAGAGCAGGTATTTGCTTAACAGCAGCCAGATTTTTAAAATTTAATAGAGTCGATTCAAGTAAGATTTCTTTTTTATTATCAATACCTGCTTTAATGGGAGCAAGTTTTCTTGGAATTAAAGATGCAACTAGTCAACCTATCGAATTAAATTATTTAATAATAATTTCAATAATTTTATCTTTTTTATTTTCTTATATTACAGTTAAATTTTTTTTAAGTTATATAAATAAATTTACTTTAAATATTTTTGTTATTTATAGAATTTTTGTTGCTTCAATATTATTTTTAATAATTTATCTTTAAACACTTTTTTTAACTAAAGGTAAAAGTTGTGACAACAAAACTCCACTTAAAATAAATAAACATCCTAATATATTATTAATATCAAGTATTTGACTCAGTAAAAACCATGCTGCAACAGTGGCAAAAACTCCTTCCAATGAAAAAATAATTGCCGCAGGTGCTGGAGCAATATTTCTCTGAGCATAAATTTGTAAGACAAATGCAAACCCACCCGATAAAATTCCAGCGTATAAAATAGAGTCAATTTCTTTTATAATATTATTAAAAATGAATTCCTCATAATAAGAACCAATTATAAAAGAAAAGATTGCTACGATTAATGTTTGCAATGCACCTATTGTTAGAGGAAGATTATATCTAGTTACAATCATTCCAGTAAAAATTATGTGCGTACTCCAAAATAAAGCACCTAATAATACCAAACCATCTCCAAGTCTTACAGTTGAGTCATAAAAATTTGTTAACAGGTATCCTCCAATTAAGCACAAAACAACTGATGGCCAAACACTCCAATGTATTGTTTTTTTTTTTAAATAGAAAAACTATAATTGGTACCATAGGAACATAAAAAATTGTAAAGAATGCAGCATTTGCAACATCTGTATAAAGTAGTGCTACTTGTTGTAATGCTGAACCTAAAAAAAGTGATATTCCAATTAAGATAGAAAGAACAATAAATGGTTTAATATCCAATTTAAATTCAGATTTAAATTTTTTTTTCTCAAATAAAAAAACTAATGGAAGTATTGCTAAAAAACCAACAAAAAATCTTACTGCATTAAAAGTGAAAGGACCAATATCGTCCATTCCTGTATCTTGGGCAATAAAAGTTGTTCCCCAAATGAATGTACACAGTAAAGCACTAAGTAGAGAAACTGTTTTTGTCATAAATTTATTTAAACAGCTAACTTATAGGCAAAGTTTTTGCCTAAGTTTTCCTTTAATTCATTATTAAATCTTGCTGCTTCCGCACCATCTATTATTCTGTGATCGTAGGACAAGGATAAAGGCAACATTGTTCGAGTTTCAAATTTTCCATTTATATATATCTGTTTTTTTTCTGATTTTCCTATTCCTAGAATAGCTACTTCAGGATAATTAATAATTGGAGTAAAAAATGAACCACCAATTCCACCAAGACTTGTTATAGTCATTGACCCGCCGAAAAGTTCCTTTTTATCAATTTTTAAATTTCTACATTCTTCACTTATTCTTTTTAATTCCCTAGCAATAAGAGAAATATTTTTATTATCTACATTTCTAAGTTTTGGAACCATTAATCCATTGGGGGTGTCTACAGCTATACCTATATGACAATATTTTTTAAACGTGATTTTTTCATTTTCAATTTCATCTATTGAAGAGTTGAAATTTGGATATTTTTTTAAGGATGCAGATAAAGCTTTAATTATAAATGCTAATGGAGTTATCTTCTTTCTTTCACCAGTATAAATATCTGTAAGAGAATTTCTAAATTCTTCCATTTCAGTTATATCAGCTTCATCATGGTTAGTAACATGGGGTATTTTCGACCAAGAATTCACCAAATATTTTGATGAAATCTTTTTTATTCTTGGAATGTTTTTTATTTCAATCTCTCCAAACTCTGCGTGAGCGTATTCTAATTCATTTTTTTCATCTTTTTGAGAAAGAATATTCTCGTTTTGGTCTACATTTTTTGATACAAATAATTTTATATCTTCTTCTATTACTCTACCATCTCTTTCGCTACCCTTTACTTTGCCAATGTCAACTCCAAGTTCTCTAGCAAATTTTCTAACTTTTGGTGATGCTGAAACAATCTTTATGTAATCTTTTTTTGACATTTATAGTTTTGTAGGCATTGGTTTATCAGGATTAATTTTATATTTTTTGATTGCTTCAGTAGCATATTTTGATGTAATTAATTGCTCTTTTGCTAATACACTTAGTCCGTATGTAACAATATGCTCTTTATCTACTTCAAAAAAATTTCTTAAATTTTTTCTTGTATCACTTCTGCCAAAGCCATCTGTTCCTAAAGAATAAAAACTTTTATTTGTAAAGGGTCTAATTTGGTCAGAGTTCATTCGCATGTAATCTGATGCTGCTAATATAGGACCTTCTGTTTTTCCTAAACATTTTTCTACATATGATTTTTTTTCATCTTTGTCAGGATTCAGAAGATTGTATCTTTCAACTTCTAGACCATCTTTTCTTAGTTCATTAAAACTTGTAACACTCCAAATCTCACTGTCTATTTGATATTCTCTTTGCAGTATTTCTGCACCTGCAATCATCTCTCTTAGAATTGTTCCAGAGCCTAGAAACTGAATTTTTGTTTTTTTGTATTTATTAAACTCTTTTATTTTATACATTCCTTTAAGTATGCCTTCTTCACAAGACCTATCTTTTGGCATCTCAGGATGAGGATAATTTTCATTCATAGTTGTTATATAATAAAAAATATTTTCTTTTTTTTCGTGCATTCTTTTCAACCCCTCTCTAAAAATTATTGCTAATTCATAGTGAAATGTGGGATCATATGAAATACAATTAGGTATCGTTGATGCCATTAAGTGACTATGCCCATCTTGGTGTTGAAGCCCTTCACCTGCTAAAGTAGTTCTTCCTGCAGTAGCACCAATCAAAAACCCTCTTGATTGACTATCGGCTCCAGCCCAAGCGAAATCACCTATTCTTTGAAATCCAAACATTGAGTAAAATAAATAAATAGGAATCATTTCTATATCGTGATTAGTGTAGGAAGTTCCTGCTGCTATCCAAGACGACATTGCTCCAGCTTCAGTAATTCCTTCCTCAAGAACTTGACCACTTTTTTCTTCTCTATAAGAACTCAATTGAGCTGAGTCTTCTGGTTCATATTTTTGGCCTTCGTGAGCATATATTCCTACTTTTTGAAAAAAACCCTCCATACCAAATGTTCTCGCTTCATCAGGAATAATCGGCACTAATCTTGGGGCTACATTTTTATCTCTTAGAAGACTAGTCAACATTCGAACTAAGGCCATTGTTGTTGACATCTCTTTTTTCCCTGTAGACTTTTTCATATTGTCAAAAATATCTTTAGGTGGAGCTTTTATAGGTTTGGCATAAGTAGTTCGTTCTGGAATAAAACCTCCCAGCTTCAGCCTTCTTTCTTTAATATATTTTATTTCTGGTGATTTTTGATCAGGTTTATAATATTCGATGTTTCTTACTTGTTCATCAGTTAACGGAACATCAAACCTATCTCTATAGTACATTAAATCGTCAATATCTAATTTTTTAGTTTGGTGAGTAGTATTTACACTTTCTCCACTTTTACCCATTCCATAACCCTTAATAGTTTTGGCGATTACTACTGTTGGGCTTCCAACATTTTTAGATGCTTTGTCGTAAGCAGCAAAAACTTTATGTGGATCATGGCCTCCTCTATTTAGTCTCCAGATATCTTTATCAGACAGATTAGATACTAATTCTTTTGTTTCCAAATACTTTCCAAAGAACTTTTCTCTTACGTAAGCTCCATCTCTTGCTTTCATGGCCTGATATTCTCCATCAACTGTTTCATTCATCATTTTTACAAGATGGCCTGTTTTGTCATTTGCTAATAATGAGTCCCAATAAGATCCCCATATTACTTTAATAACATTCCATCCTGCTCCTCTAAAAATTCCCTCTAATTCTTGAATTATTTTTCCATTTCCTCTTACTGGACCATCTAATCTTTGAAGGTTACAATTTACAACAAAGATTAAGTTGTCTAATTTTTCTCTTGCAGCTAAACCTATAGCTCCTAAAGATTCTGGCTCATCCATTTCTCCATCTCCAAGAAATGCCCAGACTTTTCTTCCTTCATCTTTTATTAAGCCTCTGTTAATCAAGTACTTCATGTATCTTGCTTGATAAATTGCTAGCATTGGTCCTAATCCCATAGATACTGTCGGAAATTGCCAAAAATTTGGCATTAACCATGGATGTGGATAAGAAGATAGTCCTCCAGGATTTACCTCTTGTCTGAAACTATCTAGTTGTTTTTCATTAAGTCTGCCCTCTAGAAATGCTCTTGCATACATTCCAGGCGCACTATGTCCTTGGAAATAAACTAGATCCCCTCCAAATTTATTGTTTTTTGCTCTCCAAAAATGATTCATTCCGACATCATAAAGAGTTGCTGCTGAAGCAAATGTACCAATATGTCCTCCAAGTTCTGGGAACTTTTTATTTGCTCTGACCACCATTGCAGCTGAGTTCCATCTTATAAGTGATCTAATTCTTCTTTCTATATTTTGGTCACCATTTGATTTTTTTTCCTCATTCACAGGAATAGTATTTATGTAAGGTGTATTTTGTGTATATGGGATATTTGCACCTTCCATATATGCTTTATTAATCAATTCTTTTATTAAATAATGAGCTCTATGATTCCCGTCCTTCTCGATTACTGCAGATAAAGATTCTAACCATTCCATTGTCTCAACTGGATCTATATCACCTTTATTTATAACTTGAATTATTTTACTTTTTTTTTCTTTAACTTTTAACGATTCTATTTTTTCTTTTTCTGCTTGAAAAGTAGGAGCATCAGGTATTTTTTCTTGGTTCTTTTTTAATGAAATTTCTGCTTCTTGAATTAAATTTTCTGTATTCTTTGGAACATCTTCTGAGGAGGATACAGAGCTTTTTTGATTTGAAGTAATAAGTAACAAATCTCCCTTAGAGACTTTGTCTCCAATTTTAACATGAAGTTTTTCAACCTTGCCTTCAATAGAAGAGGGTATTTCTACACTAGATTTGTCACTTTCTATTGTAACTATTGGGTCGTTTTTTTTAATTTCCTGACCTTCTTTTATTAAAATTTCAATAACTTCAACTTTTTCAAAGTCACCGATATCAGGAACTAATAATTTTTGTGTCATTTATTTATGTTTTATACACCATTAAACTTAAGTAAATTGCAAATTTTAACACATTCTCTCCAATTTTTTGACATTCTTTAAGTGTAAATTATAAAAATGTTAAAAAAAATATTAAATATTCTTGTTCAACCAAAAGTAGGCTCTTATATAGATGCTAAATCTTGGATACAAAAAATTTTATTAGAAGAGAAATATGGAAAAATTAATTCTTAATTTCTTTCAATACACAAGGCTATACCCATTCCGCCTCCTATACAAAGTGTAGCACAACCTTTTGTTTTATTTTGTTTTTTCATCTCATGCAAAAGTGTAACTAAAATTCTTGCTCCTGACGCACCAATAGGATGACCTAAGGCAATTGCTCCACCATTCACATTAACTTTGCTTTTATCAATTTTTAGTTCACGGATCACAGCAATACTTTGTGCAGCAAAAGCCTCATTGATTTCAAATAAATCTATGTCCTCTAATTTCCATTTAGCTTTTTTTAAGGCCTGTTTGACTGCGCCTATGGGTCCTAGCCCCATTAAAGATGGCTCAACTCCAACTGAAGCCCAAGAAACTATTTTTGCTAACGGTTTAATTGATTTTTTTTTTGCCTCTTCCAGTGTTGTAAGTAATAGAGCTGCTGCTCCATCATTTATGCCAGAAGAATTTCCTGGAGTAACAGTTCCATTTTCTTTAAATACAGTTTTTAATTTTTCTAAATCAGATAATTTTATATTAGTTCTAGGATGCTCATCTTTTTTTAAAGTTGTTGTATCTTGATTTATGGGAATTATTTCTTCATCAAATGCATTATTTTGAATGGCGGTAAGAGTTTTTTTTTGAGAATTTAAGGCATAATTATCTTGTTCTTCTCTTGAAATATCAAATTTTTTTGCAATATTTTCTGCTGTAACGCCCATGTGATAATCATTAAATGCGTCCATTAAACCATCATAAACCATTGTATCTAAAAGTTTTTCTTCTGAAATTTTTTTCTCTTCTCTATAAAAAATTGAATGAGGTGCTAATGACATATTTTCTTGACCCCCAGAAATTACATTTCTTACATCTCCTAGTTTAATAGATTGAAAACCTGAAATCACTGCTCTAAGACCTGAACCACACACCTGATTGACTATGTAGCTTGGTTTTGAAACTGGGATACCTGCGTTTATCGCAGCTTGTCTTGCTGGGTTTTGACCAGCTCCAGCCGCAAGCACTTGACCCATTATTACTTCATCAATTTCATCCTCCACATATTCAGATCTTCTTAAAAGTTCTTTTATAACAATCGATCCAAGTTGATCAGCTTTTAAGTGTTTTAATGAACCTTTGTAGGTACCTATTGGTGTTCTGACAGCACCTATTATAACTACCTCTTTTGTTTTATCTTTCATAAAATTTTAAATTTATCTTATTATTAAAATACACTAAAAATTAATATACTATAATTAAATAAAATTAAAAATGCGCCTGTAGCTCAACTGGATAGAGCACTTGGCTACGGACCAGGAGGTTCTGGGTTCGACTCCTAGCAGGCGCACCATAAAGAGGAATTAACTATGTTTAAATGGCTCATAAAATCATCTTTACAAAGATCAGTAATATATTTTTTTATATTAATTTTATTAATTTTATTAATTTTAACTTTTATATTATAAATACCTATGTCTGATAATTTTGAACAAATAAGTTTAAAACCTGGTTTCATGAAACATAATGGTGGGGTTTTATTTAAAAGTATATCAAATACAGAATATGAGTTTAAATCAACTATAAACGAAAATCATCTAAATGCAGCGGGTATCACCCATGGTGGATATTTGTCAGCTTTGATTGATGCTGGAGCTGGAACAGCGGCACATAGATCTGCAGAAAATGCGCCTTGTGTAACTATATCACTAGATCTTAAATTTATAGGAGCTTCAAGAGTTGGAGATGAAATTACTGGTCATGTTAAAATTTTAAAAAAAACTAAAACTCTCGTATTCTTGTTTTGTGAATTGTCTTGTAATGAAAAAATTATTACTTCAGCCTCAGGAGTTTGGAAAATATTAAAAAAATCATAATTCAATTTTTAATTATTAATGTAAAATAAATATGTTAAGATAAGCAAAATGAGAACTTTTTATCCAACGATTCGGTCATGTTTTAGTCCATTTTTGTTCTTTACCACTAACAATATCTGGTAGGTAAAAAAAAAGATATACTAAAGCTAGAAATGATAAAAAAAAAAGTTACCGCAGTTCTAGGTCCCACAAATACTGGCAAAACTCACTTGGCAATAGAGACTATGCTGTCTTTTGACTCAGGAATGATTGGTTTTCCTTTGAGATTATTGGCTCGTGAAGTTTATGACAAAATTATCAAAAAAATAAATCCAGATAAGGTTGCTTTAATTACTGGTGAGGAAAAAATTATTCCTTCTAATGCAAAATATTTTTTATGTACTGTTGAGTCTATGCCAATTGATAAAGAATTGGATTTTATAGGAGTTGATGAAATACAAATGTGTGCTGATCATGAGAGGGGTCATATTTTTACAGATCGATTAATAAATCAAAGAGGAAATAAGTTAACTATGTTAATGGGATCTAATACTATAAGAAAAATAATTTCAAATTTAGAGGACGATTTAGAATTTATTAATAGAGATCGACTATCTAAACTTTCTTATGCTGGTCATAAAAAAATATCGAGAATAAATAGAAAAACAGCAATTATTGCTTTTTCAGCTGAAGAAGTCTATGCAATTGCAGAATTAATAAGAAGACAAAAAGGTGGGGCAGCAATAGTAATGGGATCACTCAGTCCCAAAACAAGAAATGCTCAAGTAGAATTATATCAATCGGGTGATGTTGACTTTTTAGTTGCAACAGATGCAATCGGTATGGGTATAAATATGGATCTCGATAATGTTTACTTTTCAAATCTAAAAAAATTTGATGGAAAAAAATTAAGAAAATTAAATTTATCTGAGATTGGACAAATTGCGGGTAGAGCAGGAAGATATTTAAATGATGGAAATTTTGGAATTACTGGTGATTGTAAAGAGATAAATTCTGAGGAAGTCGATTTGTTAGAAAACCATAAATTTGAGGATATACAATCTATTTTTTGGAGAAACTCAAATTTAAATTTTAACAACCCCACAGCCCTTATAAAATCATTAGATGAAAAACCGAATAAAAGATGGCTAAGAAAGATACATGAATGTGAAGATGAAAAAGCACTAAAGTTTTTTTTAAGAGACAGCAATTTTAAAAATGTTGAATTCACTAAAAAAAAACTTAGTCTCTTATGGGAATGTTGTCAGATACCAGATTTTGTAAAAAAAACTTATGGTAATCACTATGAGGTGATTTCAAATGTTTTTAAGTATTTAAATAGTAAAAAAGGTAAAATCACAGACGATTATATGCGTCTTCAGCTTATGAAATTAGATAAATTAGGTGGAAATGTAGATTCTTTATCAAATAGAATTGCAAATGTTAGAACTTGGTCATATGTTTCTAATAAAAATAATTGGATAGAAAATCAAAAATATTGGATAGAAAAAACAAAATTATTAGAAGACAAACTTTCAGACAGGCTTCATGAAGAACTTACAAAAACTTTTATTGACAAACGAGCTAGTATTCTTGCAAGAGGTTTAAAACAAGACATGGAATTTAATACTAAAATTTTAGAAAACAATGAAGTGATAGTTGATGATCAGTTTATTGGCAAAATTAATGGTTTAAAATTAGAGTTAGATCTTAAAAAAGGAGCTCTTGAAACTGATATTAAATCACTTAAGAAAGCTGCTAGACAAACTGTCAGTCCAGAACTTGAAAAAAGAATCCAATCCATAATTGAAACTAGTCTAATTAAACTTAATAATGATTTTAAGATTTATTGGAACAAATCTCCAATAGGAAGATTGATTCCAGGAAAAGAATATTTAAATCCTAAAATTGAATTGATAGTTGATGATATTTTGGAACAAGACCAAAGGAAAAAATTAGTCAAGTTTTTAGAAAAATGGTTAAAAAACAAAATTGATTTAGTCCTTAAAAGTCTTGTAGATTTAAAAGATCTTAAAGAAAAAAACTCCTCAATCAAAGCTCTTGCATATCAACTTTATGAAAATAATGGAGTTCTTAAAAGAGAGCAAGTTTCAGAATATCTTAAAAACTTAGGTCAAAACGAGAGAAAAATTTTAAGAAACCTTGGGGTAAAATTTGGAAGATATCACGTTTTTTTATATAGATTAATTAAACCTGAAGCAGTTTCCTTAAGAACTTTGCTTTGGAAAAACCACCATCAAAAGTACTTTAATCTAAATCCACCAACTTTTGGTCTAAATTTTTTAGATGATGTAAAATTTAACAATAAAAATTTTATGCTACTTTGTGGATTTGAAAAATTTGATAACTTATATTTAAGAATAGATATTCTTGAAAGACTATTCATGCAAATCATTAATTCAAATTCAAAGCAAGGCAATGAAATTAAAATGATACCAGAAATGTTAAACTTGTTAGGTTGTAATAAAGAGAACTTTAAAAAACTTTTAACTAATATGGGTTATAAGATTGTCGAAAAAAATAACGAAGTTTTCTTTAGATATAAGCCTAAAAAAAGCTTTAAAAAACCTGATGGAAAAATTTCAAATGAAAGTCCTTTTGGTGTCTTAAAGAACTTAAATTTCAATTAAAAAAATTATGTTTTTTAAAAAAAACAAAAATGAAGATAAAATTGATGATTTAGCTAAAGTAGCAGCTTTATTGATTCATGCAGCTAAAATTGATGAAAATTTTTCAAAACAAGAGGAAGAAATAATTCAACAAACTCTTTTAAAAATAAGTGGAAATAGCGAGAATTTAGATAAGATAATTAAAAAAGGCAAGATAATTGAAGAAAATACAAATCAAATCTTAGATTTTACAAAAGAAGTAAAAAATATGGATGAAGAAAATAAAATTAAAATTATAGAGGCTTTATGGCAAATAATTTATTCAAATAAAGAAGCTGATATGTATGAAATGAACTTAATGAGGCGACTTGCGGGGTTGCTATATGTTGACGATAAGATGATGGGAGATATAAAGCAAAAAATTAAAAGACAAAATTCTTAATGACATACCTAGTAAACGAAAAATGTATAAAATGTAAATTAATGGATTGTGTTGAGGTGTGTCCAGTTGATTGTTTTTATGAGGGAGAAAATATGCTTGTAATTAAACCGGATGAGTGTATAGATTGTGGCGTTTGTGAACCAGAATGTCCAGTTGATGCTATCATTGCGGATACTGAATCTGGAAGCGAAAAATGGCTAGAAATTAATACGAAGTATTCTGAAATTTGGCCTAATATTAATGAAAAAAAAGATCCACCTGCGGATCATGAAAAATATAAAAATGAGCAAAATAAGTTTGAAAAATATTTTAAAGAAAACATTTAAAAAAAATATAAAAAAAAAAGTATCTAAAAAAAAAGTTACTAAAACTACCAAAATTACTAAATCAAAAAAAATCTCCCAAAAAAAATCAAAAAAAACTATTAAACCAAAAATAAAAAAAAATAATCTTAAACCTACTAATAAAAAAACAGATAGTAAGCCAGATAACTTAAGAATTTCTAAAAGTAACGAGATTAAACCTGAAATTAAAAAGGTTAAAAAACAAGAAACTGAAAAACGAGAATATAAAATTAAAGATTTTGTAGTTTATCCAAAACATGGTGTTGGACAAATTACAGAATTCAAAAAAATTAATATTGGCGGAATAGATGTTGAGACTTATGTAATTAAATTTGAGAAAGACAAGGCGAATGGAATGGTGCCTGTAAATAAGCAATCGCACCTTCGTCCATTAGCTACTATCAATCAAGTAAATAAATGTGTATCTATTCTAAAGAGTAAACCTAAAATTAAAAGGTCTATGTGGAGTAGAAGAGCTCAAGAATATGAGGCAAAAATTTCATCTGGAAAAATATATGAATTAGCAGAAGTTGTTAGAGATTTAAATAAAGGAGATGATTTAATGGTTGACCAATCTTACAGTGAAAGACAGCTATTTGAAAAAGCCTATGAAAGAATACTTTCTGAATTCCAAATTATATTAAATTCTTCACAGGAGGATACTCAAAAAAAACTAGATAAAGCATTAAAAAGAAATTTAGATAATCAGTCTAAGACTGCAAATTTACCACAAAAAACTACAACTTCAGAACCGCCAGTTGAAGAAACTATTACTGAGAACGATTCTTTAGAAGAATAAAAAAAAACGCCTCTCACACGTAAATCGTTATGAGAAGCGTTTTAATTAAAGAATACTAAGTTACTATCTTCTTCTTCTTCTTTTTTTAGCTTTCTTAGCTTTCTTTTTAGCTTTTTTAGCTTTTTTTCTTCTAAAGAATCGTTCTCAGTAATAGTTTCTTCAACTGGCGGTTCTGAAGTTGTAG
>MDTB01070536.1_pt1 | contig 12362 bp, 16 predicted proteins | sample 811161 | NCBI WGS metagenome assembly MDTB01 (sample SAMN05326650, study PRJNA326480) | marine metagenome | isolation source: seawater | place: Mediterranean Sea | collected 2009 | reverse complement strand
TCTTGTTATGTCGAGAGCTGGGTAAATTCTCTTATCAGCAACTTTTCTATCCAAAATTAATTCTGAATTGCCGGTACCTTTAAATTCCTCAAAAATTACCTCATCCATTCTACTTCCTGTGTCGATTAACGCTGTTGAAATAATAGTTAAAGAGCCACCTTGTTCAACATTTCTAGCAGCACCAAAAAATCTTTTTGGTCTTTGCAGAGCATTCGCGTCAACACCTCCGGTTAAAACTTTTCCGGAACTTGGTATAACAGCATTATAGGCTCTTCCTAATCTAGTTATAGAATCTAACAAAATTACTACGTCCTTTTTATGTTCAACTAATCTTTTAGCTTTTTCAATAACCATTTCTGCAACAGCAACGTGGCGAGATGCAGGTTCATCAAATGTTGAAGATACAACTTCTCCTTTAACCGATCTTTGCATATCAGTTACTTCTTCAGGTCTCTCGTCAATTAACAATACCATTAAAAAACATTCTGGATGATTTGCTGTTATTGATTGAGCAATATTTTGAAGAATTATAGTCTTGCCAGCTCTTGGCGGTGAAACTATCAAAGCTCTTTGTCCTTTGCCTATTGGACTAACTAAATCGATAAGCCGAGCGGTATTATCAGGTTTTTTTTCAATTTTAGTACTCTCAACTTCTAACTTGATTCTTTCATTAGGATATAGAGGGGTTAAGTTGTCAAATGCAATTTTGTTTTTTCCTTTTTCTGGAGCATCAAAATTTATATTATTGACTTTTAATAAAGCAAAATATCTTTCTGCATCTTTTGGGGCTCTTATTTCTCCTTCAACAGAATCACCTGTTCTTAGCCCAAATTTTCTAATTTGACTTGGACTTACATAAATATCGTCCGGCCCAGGTAAATAATTTGACTCAATTGCTCTAAGGAAACCAAATCCATCTTGTAAAACTTCTAAAACACCATTGGCTGTAATTTGTTCGTTTTTTTCAGCTAATTTTTTTAATATTGCAAATAATATTTCTTGTTTACGAAGAGTACTTGGGTTTTCAATTCCAAGTTTTTCAGCCTCAGAAATAATTTCTGCTGGTGTTTTTTTCTTAAGTTCTTGTAAATTCATATGATGATTAATTGATTAAGGTAAGTAAGCTAAATATATGTGTTTTTTAAAATATTACAAGCCCTATAATGGCTTAAAAACTACAACAAAAATAATAATTATCAATAAAACTGTTGGAACCTCATTAATTATTCTAAAGAATTTAGAGGAGTATTCATTTGAGTTGACGCTAAATCCCCTTAAGCATAAGAGCAAGAAGAAATGGTAAATAGTTAGTAATATTACAGCTAATAATTTTATTTGAAGCCACATGTGAGTGAAACTTTGAATGCCTATAGAATGCACCAACAACATGCCAAATATCCAAGACAATATCATCGCAGGGTTCATGATGTAAAAATAAAGCTTTCTTTCCATTATTTTAAAAGTCTCATTTTGTTTTTCGTTATTTGAGGTGCTGGCGTGATAAACAAAAATTCTTGGAAGATACAACAAACCTGCAAACCAAGAAATAACTGCTATTAAATGTAATGCTTTGAATATTAAATAGGCGTTCATAGTTAGTAAGAATACCTCTCTATAAGTTTTTGAAACAAATTTATATGGCTATCATTATCATTTAAGCAAGGAACTAAATCAAAATTTTCCCCACCCGATTTGATAAATGTTTCTTTTCCCTGAATTGCAATTTCTTCAAGGGTTTCGACACAATCAGATGCAAACCCGGGACAAATAACTAAAATATTTTTTTTCCCTTCAGCAGGTAATTTTTCAAAAGTTTTATCTGTATATGGTTGTAACCATTCTTGGGGGCCAAACCTAGACTGAAAAGAAGTTTGTATTGGTATCTCTTCTCCGAAAGCTTCAATTAAAAGTCTTGAAGTTTTCTGACAATAACACTGGTAAGGATCTCCTTTATCAAAATATTTTTTTGGGATTCCGTGATAAGAAGCTAAAATTAAATCTGGTTTCCATCTAATTTCGCTTATTTTTTTTTCCAGACTATCAGATAAAGCCTTTATGTATAAATTATTTGATTCGTAGTGTGGAATAATTTGTAAACTAGGTTGCCATCGCATTTTCATTAAGCTTCGGTAAACTTCATCGCACACTGTAGCGGTTGTTGCCGCGGCATACTGCGGATATAAAGGTAAAATTATTAAATTTTCACATCCTTGTTCTTTTAGTTTTTTAATGACACTTTGTATGCTTGGATTGCCATATCTCATTGCATAATCAACCTTGAGGCTGCCAGAGGCAATTTTTTGGGACAATTTTTCTGTTTGCTTGATTGTATAATATCTTAAAGGAGACATGTCCTCATCTTTCATCCAAATTTCTTTGTATGCTTTTGCAGTTTTCGAAGGTCTGAAATTTAATATGAATAAATTTAAAATTATTTGCCAAATTATAGGATTAACCTCTATTACTCTTCTGTCAGAGAGAAATTCTTTTAAATACTTTCTTATATCTAACCAGTTTGTAGAGTCGGGGGTTCCTAGATTCACTAGAAGAACACCGGTTTTTCCATAATTAATTTTTGGGTGATTATTTTTCATTTAAAAGATCTTACTTTTTCTATAACACTTTTTAAAACCTCAGGGTTTGTTTCTGGTAGCAACCCATGGCCAAGATTAAAAATATATGCTGTATTATTAAATATATTTAAATATTTATCAACTTCATCAAACAACTTTTTTTCATTAGTTAATAAAAGTTTTGGATCCAGGCCTCCTTGTAAACAAACATGACTCAAATTTTCTTTGGCCCAGTTTGGATTTATATCATAGTCAATATTTAAACAATCAGGTTTAACTATATCCATAAATTCTTTATATCTATGTCTAATTCCTTTAGGAAAACAAATACTTGGTGTGTTAATTTTTCTGCAAAATTTTGCAATTTCATAGTTTGGCACATAACAAAATTGTTTTAAGTGTTTTTCGGGGAGTAAGCCTGCCCACGAGTCAAAAATTTGAATTATATCAGCTCCTGCTTCGACCTGTTTTTTAATATGAACACATAAAAATTCTGTAACCTTTTGAAGTAAAGATTTGACCTCATTATTATTAAAATTAAAGTTTTCTATATTTAAATCTTTTTTATTTTTTTTTAAATCTAACATATAAACAAGCAAGGTCCAGGGAGCTCCAACAAACCCTATTAAGGATTTACTTTTATCAAGTTTTTTTCTAGTTTTTTCTATTGCTTTATATACTTGATCTAATTTATCTATAAATTCGTTTTCTTTTACATCTAAAAGTTTATTTGTTTCTATCTTAGATAGTTTTGGACCTAAGTTTTTTTCGAACTTAACTTCTTGACCAAGCCCAAATGGTAACATTAAAATATCTGAAAATATTATTGCTGCATCTAAATCATAGCGTTTAATAGGTTGTAATGTAATTTCAGCACTTAAATTACTGTTTAGACATAATTTAATAAAGTCTGGGTTTTGAGATCTGATTTTTTGAAATTCAGGTAAATATCTTCCAGCTTGTCTCATAAACCATACAGGGACACAAGACTTATCTTTATCTATCAAACATTTAGTTAACTTATTCATTTATATTAATATTATATATTTATAAGTTTATTATTAGTAATAGGTCATGTTAACTTGTGAAATAACTAGTTATACATAGTTTTGAACATTTTATTCTATAAAAAATAGGCAAAAATGAGAGATTTTAGAAAGATATAAAATTATATTAACATTTAATGATAACTATAACTAAATATATCAACAACTAATAAAATGTTTAAGATATGTTAGTTGTTGTTAGCCCTTTTGAAAAATAATTAACAAAAAGGTATAAGATAAAGTTGTAAAATTTGTATTAACAGACTTATGACCGAAAAATACAATGTATATCTAGTATCAGATTCAACTGGTGAGACACTAGACAGAATATTTTTGTCATTAAAATCTCAATTTGCTAATTTTGAATATGATAAGAAAGAGTTCGTGTTTATTAGAACAGAACAACAAATTGATAAAATTATATCTGAAGGAAGTACAATAAAAAACTGTATAATACTTTATACAATCGTTGAAACCAGACTTGCTAAATATATTTCGAAAAAAAGCGAAGAAAAAAACATTCCTTGCTTTGGTATATTAGGAAACTTAATACTGACATTTTCCAAACTATTAAATCAAAAAGCGTCCCGTAAACCAAGTGCTCAACATGTTTTAGACGAAGATTACTATAAAAGAATAGAAGCTATACAATTCACAATGTCTCATGACGATGGAAAAAAAACAGAAGATATTATAAAATCAGATATAATTTTATTAGGAGTGAGCAGAACAGGAAAAACGCCCACTTCGATTTATCTTGCGAATAGAGGCTTTAAAACCATGAACATACCTCTTGTAGAAAAACAAAAAATTCCAGAAACAATTAAAACAAAAAACTTTAAACCTTGTGTCATAGGTTTATACGCGGACCCTCAAAGATTGTCTGATATTAGGAGAAATAGAGTAAATATATTGAACGAAACCAAAATACCCACTTATACAAACCTCGAATCTATTAAAAAGGAAGTTGAAGAATCAAAAAAGCTTTTTAAAAAATATAGTTGGCCTTCTATTGACGTAACACGGAAATCAATAGAAGAGACGGCAGCATCAATAATAAAAATATACGATATAAGCAAGGAAAAATGAGTATAATTTTAGCTTCAAAAAGTGGAGTGAGAAAAAAAATTTTAGACGAAAATGGGATAGGTTGCGAGGTTATTCACTCAAATGTTGATGAAGACCAAGTAAAGGAGTCTTTGCTCAACGAAAAAGCATCACCTTTACTCATTTCAAAAAATCTTGCAGAGCTTAAAGCCAACAAAGTAAGCGTAAGCAACCCAGATAAGCTTGTTTTAGGTGCAGATAGTGTGATCGATCTTAATAATAACTTAATATCCAAACCCAAAACCCGAGAAGAAGCTGAGCAAATACTTCAAAGCTTAAGTGGAAAAAAGCATTATTTAATAAGTTCAGTATGTATATCTAAAAACGGATCTATGATATGGAATCATACGGAAAAATCAGCTTTAACAATGAGAAAACTAAATCTAGATGAGATCCAATTGTATTTATCTAAAATAAGAGACAAAGAATTATATGCTTATGGTGTCTACCAAATAGAGGCAGATGGTAGATCTTTATTTTTAAAGATCGAGGGGGATGAAAATTCAATTATGGGTTTGCCCGTAGAAAAAATTAAACAATATTTAAGCAATCAGAAATGCTAATTTTAATTTGGTTTATAGTTTGTATTGTTTTTTATTTAGTCCAAAAAACACTTGGTAATTCTGGACATGCATTGGAGGTGTTTGCTTTATTAACAGCTTTTGTATTATTTGTTATTGATAGATTTAGTAAAAAATTAAAAAAATGAAAAAATACTTAGTAATAGGAAAACCAATAAGTCATTCATTGTCACCAAAACTTCACAACTATTGGTTAGAAAAAAATAATATTGATGGTGTCTACGATAAAAGAAAGCTAGATGAGAATGAAATTATAAATATAATTTCTGAAGTTAAAAGTGAAAAAATAAGTGGTTTGAATGTAACAGTGCCATTTAAAAAGGCTGTTATCTCACATTTAGATGAACTTACTACTTCGGCAAGCAGAACTGAATCAGTAAACACAATATATTTAAAAAACAAAAAGGTTGTTGGTGACAACACGGATATAGTTGGCTTCGAAAAAGCCATTAATCATATTAAATATAAAGTCTTGGGGAAAAGAATTTTAATTCTTGGTGCTGGCGGAGTTGTTCCTTCAATTATTTTTTCATTAGAAAAAAATGGTGCGGGAGAGATAATTTTAAGCAATAGAACAAAAGAAAAAGCTCAAAATCTTAAAAAAAATTTCCCAGATATAAAAATTGTTAATTGGGGTAGTTTAGTTAATTTTGATATGGTTATTAACGCAACTAGTTTAGGACTAAATAATTACGATGATATAGAATTTAATTATAATAAAATTGAACCAAATAGATTATTTTTTGACTTAATTTATAACCCTAAAATGACTAAGTTTTTAATTAGAGCAAAAGAAAATGGAAATCAAACAGAAAACGGAAAAATGATGTTCTTATTTCAAGCTCAACAAGCATTTGAAATTTTTCATGGAATAAAACCAAATGTTGATAACAGCACAATAAATCTTTTGGAAAATGATTAGAATTGGAATTACAGGTTCATTAGCGTCAGGTAAATCTACGGTTGCTAGAATAATTTCAAAAGGAAAATATCCAATATTTAACGCCGATAAAACTGTTTCGAATTTATATAAGAGAAAAAACTTTCAGAAAAGATTAGCTAAGATTTTCAATTTTAGAAAGAAGAAAAATATTAAAAGAGAACTTGGATTGGCAATTCAGTATGACAAAAAAAAACTTAAAAAACTAGAACAGATAGTTCACCCTTTAGTTAGAAAAGAAATGAAAGAAAAATTTAGAAAAAAAAACAATTTAAAATTCTCCATTTTTGAAATTCCTCTTTTAATAGAAAGTAAACTAATGAAATATTTTAATGTTATTATCTTTGTTAGTTCAACAAAAAGACTAAGGCTAAAGAGATATATTGCTAGAAAAGGCAATAAAAAGATATTCACAATTTTAGACTCCAGACAATTTAAACCATCAAAAAAAATTAAAATATGCGATCACGTGATTTATAATAATAAAAATATTAAAATTTTAAAAAAAAAAGTTAAAGAAATTATAAAAATATATGAATGAAATTTTTTTAGACACTGAAACAACTGGATTATCCATCAGTGAAAACCATCGTATTGTTGAAGTTGCTTGTGTTGAGACTAAAGATTTGGTGCCAACTAAAAATGTGTTTCATAAACTTTTAAATCCTCAGCGAGAAGTGCCCGAGGACGCAGTAAAAATTCATGGTTTTACGACTGAAATTTTAAAAAAAGAAAAAAAATTCGAACAAATTGTTGATGAATTTTTGAATTTTGTTAAAGAAAAAAAATTAATTATACATAATGCAGATTTTGATTTGAGTTTTTTAAACTATGAACTTAGATTACTTAAAAAAGATGAAATTAAAAAAGAACAAGTCATTGACTCTTTGACATTAGCTAGAGAAAAGTACCCGGGAGTTTCAAATTCTTTGGATAATTTGTGTAAACGATTTCAAATAGATTTATCAAGAAGAACTAAGCATAATGCCTTATTAGACTGTGAGCTTTTAAGGGAAGTTTATATTAATCTTTTGGACGCCAAAGAACCAAAGTTGGCTTTTTCAGAAGATAAAACAGAAGAGAAAAATGAGAATAAATTATCAGAAATAAATTATTACAAAAAAATTGTTAAGCCATCCTTAGAGGAGACCATAAGACACAAAAAATTTTTAAAAACAGAACTTAGAAAAAATTATTATTGAGTTTTTCTTTGTTCATAAAGTTTTTCAAAATTTATAATTTCATCAATCTTAATATTTTTAAATCCTGAGCTCTCAAATAAGTGAATAAAAGTTTTTCTTAAATCAGGATAGACAGCTGTCGGAACTTCTACAAGAATAATTTTTTCTAGTTTTTTTTTGTCACTTATTTCTTCATCAAATTCGATAAGAGTTGAATGAGTGATATTGGCAATTATATTTTTTGTATCTTCTTTTATAGGACTTAATAAAATTGCTGTTTCTATGGAAATAATTTTTTCTTTAATAGGATTACTATTAATATTAATTTTAACTTTATAATTAGCAATGTTTTCTGCAAGTAAAAAAAAGGTTTTAGTATCTGAAATTTTAAAATTTAAATCTTTAATATATTTTGCTACAATTTTATAATTCATCTTTATCTTTTTTATCTTCTTCTAAAATTTCTCCCTCTACAAAATTACCTTCCTCTAAATTTTGTTTTTTTTTCTTTTTAATAAAAAAGTTAATTATTATCTTTCTTGTAAAAGGTACTAATAAAATAAAACCTAATGTGTCCGTAATAAAACCCGGAGTAATTAACATTATAACTGCTACTCCGATAGAAGCTCCCGAAATAACTTCGTATAAAGGAATCTCATTTTTATAAATATTTAAAAGGCCTGACTTAATAGTATTCAGCCCTTCTATACGAGCGTAGTAAACACCCACAATAGCTGTAAGCATTATTAATAAAATTGTGTTTATGGCCCCTATTTGTTGGCCTATTTTAATCATTAACCAAACTTCTGCTAAAGGAACGCCTATAATTAATAGAAATAATGAGTTCATTTGTCTGATACAAAAATATATTATTAATGTATATTTATCAAATTATGAGTAACAATTTTGGCTATATCGATATAATTTTGCTAGCAATGATTGCTGGTTTTATAATTTTAAGGCTAAGGAACATTTTAGGTAGAAGAACAGGACACGAGGATAAAACTTTTACAAATTTCCCAGGCAAAAATTTCGAGCAGTTTAAAAAGAGAGATCTAAACCCCAATAAAGCTAACGTAACGGAACTTGAAGGAGAAAATAAAAAGAACTTTCTAAAAGGAGCTGAAATTGCCTATGAAACAATAATCACATCTTTCGCAAAAGGAGACCAAAAAAAATTAAAAGACCTTCTAACTCCTGAAATGGCTTCAAATTTCGCTACCGCTATTGCGCAAAGAAATAAAAATAAAATAAAATCAGAATTAACATTTATTGGTATTAAAGAATCAAAAGTTGAAAAATATGAAAAGATTAAAAACAACCTTTTTGCAACTGTGAAGATTGTATGTGAAATAATATCTGTGAAAAAAAATCAGGAAGATAAAATTATAGAAGGAAATCCTGATAAAATTAAAACGGTAACTGATTATTGGAAATTTTCTAAGAATTCTTTAACTCAAAGTCCAAATTGGTATTTAGCTGAAATCATTAGCAAGTGAAAAAGAAATTTACTCTTCCGATCTCTGATTTAAAAGATTGGCAGGAGTACACAAGCAGTCCAAAAGATGTATATGACAAGGATCAAGATAATCAATCTAGGAAAAAGAATAATTTAAAATATAAATTTGATTTACACGGGTACAGCCTTAATGATGCAAATAAAAAAGTATCAGAAATTATCAATTTTTGTTCAGAAAAAAATTATAGTGAAATTTTACTAATAACAGGAAAAGGCCTACATTCGGAGGAGAACGATGTTTTCAAATCAAAAGAATTAAGTAAATTAAAATTTTCAATACCTGAATATATTAACTCCTCAAGAGAATTGTCTGAAAAAATTTTAGATATTAAAACGGCTTCTGAAAACCAAGGAGCTTTGGTAATTAAATTGAAAATTACAAAATAAATTTTGACAAATCCGTATCTCTAACTAAGTCACCTAAATTATTTTTTACGTACTCTTTATCAATGACTATTTTCTCTCCTGATTTATCTGATGCATTAAAGCTTATATCATCTAAAACTTTTTCGATAATCGTGTGAAGTCTTCTAGCACCAATATTTTCTACAGAAGAATTGATCTCAGTAGATAATTTAGCCAGCATATCAATCCCATCATTTGTAAATTCTAAAGTTACATTTTCGGTTTTAAGAAGGGCTTTGTATTGTTTAATTAAGCTATTGTCAGGTTCTTTTAATATTCTTTTAAAGTCCTCTTCATTTAACGCATTAAGTTCAACTCTTATAGGTAATCGACCCTGAAGTTCAGGCAAAAGGTCCGATGGTTTTGCTAGTTGAAAAGCTCCTGACGCAATAAACAAGATGTGATCTGTCTTGATTGGGCCGTGTTTAGTGCTTACAGAAGTGCCTTCTATCAACGGAAGAAGATCTCTTTGTACTCCTTCTCTAGATACATCTCCACCAACTCTATCTCCTCTAGCAGAAACTTTATCTATTTCATCAAGAAAGACTATCCCATTTTCTTCGGTAGATTTTTTTGCTTCTAATACTATTTTATCTTCTTCAATCATTTTATCAGACTCTTGCTCTATTAGAATGTCATGGGACTCTTTCACTGACATTTTTTTCTTTTTACCTTTTTTATTTCCCATTGACTTACCTAGTATTTCTCCAATGTTCACCATACCAACATTTGAACCAGGCATTCCAGGAATTTCAAAACTTTGCATATTAGGAGATGTATTATTAACTTCTATTTCTATTTCATTATTATCTAGATCTCCACTTCTTAATCTTTTTCTAAAACTTTCTCTTGTTGCTACGCTAGCTTTATTACCTACTAATGCATCTAAAACTTTTTCTTCAGCGGCTAATTGAGCTTTTGCAAATACTTCTTTTCTTTTTTTCTCCCTTTCCATAGCTATTGCTATTTCAATTAAATCTCTAATTATCTGCTCAACATCTCTACCCACGTAACCTACTTCTGTAAATCTTGTAGCTTCAACTTTTATAAATGGGGCTTGGGCAAGTTTTGATAATCTTCTTGATATTTCAGTTTTACCTACACCAGTAGGCCCTATCATTAAGATATTTTTTGGCAAAACTTCTTCTCTCATTTCACTGTCTAGTGCCTGTCTTCTCCATCTATTTCTTAAAGCAACAGCAACTGCTTTTTTGGCTTGTTTTTGTCCTATAACATACCTGTCAAGCTCAGAAACTATTTCTCTAGGAGATAAAGCACTAACTTTTGAATCATTTTTCTTTTTCTGTTTCTTTACTAAATTTAAATTTGTTACTTTTTTTGTATCAACCATTATTAAATCTTTTCAATCGTAATATTATTATTTGTAAATACGCATATTTCCGAAGCAACTTTAATAGATTTTTTTGCTATTTCTTCAGCGCTCATATTGCTTTCAATTAACACTTTAGCTGCAGCTAATGCGTAGTTTCCACCAGACCCTATACCTATAATTCCGTCCTCAGGCTCTAAAACATCACCAGTTCCTGATATAATAAAACTATTTTTTTTATCTGCAACAGCCATAAGCGCTTCTAATCTTCTTAAAAATTTATCACTTCTCCAATCTTTAGCTAACTCAACAGCTGCTCTTTGAAGATTACCGGCATGTTTTTCTAACTTAGCCTCTAACCTCTCGAATAAAGTTAATGCATCAGCTGTGGAGCCAGCAAAACCAGCAATCACTCCTCTTTTATCAATTTTTCTTACTTTTTTTGCCTTACTTTTCAAAACTGTATTTCCAAGGCTTACTTGTCCATCGCCCGCAACAACAGTTTGATTGTTTTTTCTTAATAAAACAATCGTTGTACCGTGCCATTTTTCAGCTGTATTCATACTATTGTATGTGGAGATTAATTTGATTTCTTCAATAGATATTTTGGATTTATTGATATAAATCCCAATTATATATATATTTTGAAGCAATATATGAAAAGAAAAGCAAATATCACAAGAAAAACTAAAGAAACAAACATTTCGGTCGCAGTCAATTTGGACGGTAGAGGAAAATACAAAATAAAAACTGGAATCGGTTTTCTTGACCACATGCTAGAACAACTCTCGAAGCACTCCTTAATAGATTTAGAAGTAAAAGCTAAAGGTGATACACATATTGATTTACATCACACGACAGAAGATACTGGTATTGCGATAGGAGAAGCTATTAAAAAAGCTGCAGGTAACCGAAAAGGAATTACAAGATATGCCTCAACAATGATACCAATGGACGAGACGTTAAGTCGTGTTTCAATTGACATATCAAACAGACCTTATTTAATTTGGAAAGTAGATCTAGCAGTTGAAAAACTAGGAGAGATGGATACAGAATTATTTAAAGAATGGTTCCAAGCATTTTCACAAGCAGCTGGAATAACTCTTCACATAGAAAATATTTACGGTGATAACAGTCACCACAAAGTTGAGTCGTGTTATAAGGGATTAGCCAGATCTTTAAAAGATGCATTGGCTATTGATAAAAGAATAAAAAACTCAATACCTTCGACAAAAGGCTCTATTTAAAATTGATGAACGTCATAATTGTTGACTACCAATCGGGTAATATAAGCTCAGTTATTAACTCTTTTACAGAGGTCGCCAAAGGTAAAGTCAATCTAGAAGTAACTTCAAATATTAAAAAAATAAAAAATAGCGATAAGATCGTTCTACCCGGCCAAGGATCCTTTAAAAGCTGTGTCGATTCCCTCAATGGTATAAATGGATTAGTAGATACACTAAAAGAATTTGCAATCACAAACAAGAAACCACTGCTAGGAATTTGTGTTGGTTTGCAAATGTTTGCAGATGTAGGTTACGAAGAAGCGGAAACAAAAGGATTAAGCTTGATATCAGGAAAAGTTTCTAAAATTGATAATCAAAATGGAAAATTTAAGCTTCCTCACATTGGTTGGAATGAAATTGAAATACAAAAGGAAAGTAAAATATTTAAAGATAT
>MDTB01049590.1_pt1 | contig 12363 bp, 10 predicted proteins | sample 811161 | NCBI WGS metagenome assembly MDTB01 (sample SAMN05326650, study PRJNA326480) | marine metagenome | isolation source: seawater | place: Mediterranean Sea | collected 2009 | reverse complement strand
TTATAAATACTGTCCATCCATTTTTAGTCTTTGACCAAAATTATATTGTTCTGATAGCTTTAATATTTCTAGGCACAATAATCATAAATTTTATAAATTTTATAGACGGTATTGATGGATTATTAATAGGTTGTTCAATCCCAATATTAATATTCAGCCAAATAAATTTTTTCAATATTCAAATAATAACTGCAATAGCAAGTATGCTCGCATTTTTGAAATGGAATTGGGATCCTTCTAAAATATTTATGGGAGATTGTGGGAGTAATTATTTAGGAGGATTAATATTTTATTTTATATTAAGTAAAGGAGAATATCTAATAGACTTCAAAACAATTTTTATAATCTTTCCTATATTGTTAGATTGCTCTATATGTATAGTTAGAAGATTTATAAATAAAGAAAATATCTTTATTGCCCACAAAAAGCATCTCTATCAAAGGCTTCATCAAGAAGGTATGAGGCATGGTAAAGTTTCCTTAATTTATATAATTTTATGTTTAGCTAATTTATTAATTAGCTTCCAAAATAATTTATATATTTTTATTTTTATGTTAGTTATTGAATTTTTATTTTTTATATATTTAGATAAATCTTTCGCTAAAAAATTTGTTTAAAATGAATTAAAGTATAATGCAATAAGAAGATTTGATTTCCTTGAATAATTTCTCAAAAGATATAGTTTTTAAAAAAATTGGAAATATTAGTCCAACTGCCCGGAAGCTTTTTCTAATTCTTATTGATATTTTAGTAGTCCCTCTTGTTCTTTTCTTTGGTTTCTGGGTAAAACATGAATCTCCATTTAGTGAAGAATTTTTATCTACAACATGGATAATAAACGCAACAATTTTATTAGGAATACCTTTTTATATATTTACTGGGCAATACAAAAGTTTAACAAGATATGTTGGTAGCAGATCTCTATATTATCTAATATCAAGGAATTCTATATTAATTCTAATAATAATAATAATTGGGAAATTATGGAATCTTACATTACCCAGTGGAGGGAATCTTGTTATTTTCCTTATTCTTGTATCATTTATGAGTGGTGGCATAAGATTTCTTCTAAGAGATTTATTGTTATATTTTTCGGATTTTAAAAAGAAGAATTTAAAAAAAGTAGCCATATATGGAGCAGGTACATCAGGAGCTCAACTAGAAGCAACATTAAGATTATCTTATGATTATAGTATTGAATTTTTTATAGATGATAATAAAGAATTGTGGCGAAGATCACTTAACGATATTCCAATAAAGTCTATTGATTTTTTAAAAAATAATGTCCATAAAATTGACCAAGTTCTAATAGCAATTCCTTCTATAAAGAAAAGTAATTACAAAAAAATATTAGATCAATTATCAGAATATAATATTTCAGTTCTTACTATTCCATCATTGAGTGAAATAGCTAGTGGCAAGTCTAAAATAAATTCACTAAGGCCAATATTAGTAGAGGATATTCTTGGAAGAGATGAGATTCCTCCAGATCCAATACTTTTATCTAAATCTATCAATAATAAGTCAATCTTAATTACTGGAGCAGGAGGTTCAATTGGTTCAGAACTCGCTCGAAAAATACTAGAAATAAATCCATCTAGGCTAGTTTTACTTGAAATAAATGAACCAAGTCTTTATCAAACTCAAAGAGAATTAAAAAATAAGCATCCAGAAAATGAAATCTTTTCTATTTTAGGTTCAGCCTGTTCAAAAAATTTATTAGAAAATACAATAAGAAATTACAAAATAGATTTAATCTTTCATGCTGCTGCTTATAAACATGTTCCTTTGGTGGAAGAAAATCCAATAATAGGTGTAGAAAACAACATCTTTTCTACACTTAATATTTGTGAAGTTTCTCAAAATCTAAAGGTTGGGAAAGTTGTTTTAATTTCGTCTGACAAAGCAGTAAGACCTACCAATTTGATGGGTGTTTCAAAAAGAATTTCTGAATTAATCTTTCAAGCTTATTCAAGTAATAAAGAATTTCATACTTGTTTCTCTATGGTTAGATTTGGTAACGTTCTGGGTTCATCTGGATCTGTAGTTCCTTTATTTAGAGAACAAATTTATAAAGGCGGTCCAATAACTATTACAGATAAAGATATGGTTAGATATTTTATGACTATTGAAGAAGCAAGCTATCTAGTCATACAAGCCTCAGCATTGGCTAAAGGGGGTGAGATTTTATTATTAGATATGGGTGAGCCAATTTTTATAAAAACATTAGCTGAAAAAATGATTAATTTAGCAGGTTTAAGAGTTAAAAATAAAACCAATCCTAATGGCGATATAGAGATAATATTTACTGGTAAAAGAGCTGGAGAAAAACTATATGAGGAATTATTGATATCAGCTGAAAGTGAAAAAACTCTTCATCCTCTTATATATAGAGCTAGGGAAAATTATATTAATTATGAAATTCTTTTAGGAGAATTAAAAAAATTAAGAAAATATCTTCAGAGTTTTGATTATGATTCTACCTTCAAAGTATTAAAAAATTTAGTCCCTGAGTGGGAAAAAAATCCTTAATTAATAACTAGATCAACTTGTTTTTTTACAATTAAATCGATTTGTTTTATTTGAAAAAGAAATTGCTCTAATAAGTGAAGAGGCAAGGCACTAGGTCCATCACATAAAGCCTTATTTGGTTCTGGATGCGATTCTAGAAATAAACCAGCAATTTTTAGAGATATTGCAGCCTTAGCCAAGTCTAAAGATTGCTCTCTTCTGCCTTGAGAAACAGAACTACTTGTATCTCTACATTGTAGTGCATGCGTTACATCAAAAAAAACAGGCAAATCATCGCAGGATTTTTTAATTATTCCGAAACCTAGCATGTCAACGACTAAATTATCATATCCAAAGTTTGTGCCTCTCTCACAAATTAGAAGTTTATTATTTCCAAAATGTCTAAATTTATCTACAATATTTTTTACCTGAAAAGGGCTTAAAAACTGAGGCTTTTTTATATTTACAATCCTTTTCGACTTTGCAATTGCCTCAACCAGATCTGTTTGCCTTGCCAAAAATGCAGGAATTTGAATAACATCACAGAATTCAGAAGCTATTTCAGCTTCAGCAATATTATGGACATCAGTCAATATTGGTATATTTAAATTTTGTTTTATCTCATTTAAAATTTCCATTCCTTTAATGATGCCAGGCCCCCTAAAAGAATCAAAGGATGATCTATTAGCTTTATCATAAGATGCCTTAAAAATTAAAGGTATATCTAATTTTTTACAAATTTCTTTGTAAAAGCTTGCTGCATCATAAGCAAAATCTCTACTCTCTAAAACATTTACTCCACCTAATAAAACAAATTTTGATTTATTAGATAATTGAATATTTCCCAAATTAAAGCTACTCATTGATAATCTTTTCTAATTACATAATTCAATATTTTAAGTTATTTTTGGACTTAAAAAAATATTAAATTGAAAATCCATAAAAACAGTTAAAATAAGCAAATATTTTAAAAAATTTATATCTATGATTAATATATTTATTGGTTATGATAATAGGGAAAGAGCAGCCACAAATGTTCTTATAGATAGTCTTAATCAACGCAGTTCATTACCAATATCAATAAATATTTTAAAGAATAATCAGCTCATAAATTCAGGAATATATTGGAGAAAAAGGGATCCAAAACAAAGTACAGATTTTTCATTTACAAGATTTTTAGTCCCTTATTTAATGAATTTTGATGGTTGGGCTATCTTTATGGATTGTGATATGTTGTGTCAAGATGATATAGCAGAACTTTGGAATCAAAGGAATGAAAATTATTCTCTTATGTGCGTTAAGCATAAGCATAAACCAAAAAACAAAACAAAATTTCTTGGAGAACCCCAGACTTCTTATCCTAAGAAAAATTGGAGTTCTCTAATGCTTATAAACTGCTCAAAATGTAAAAATTTGACTGTTGAATATGTAAATAGTGCCTCTGGCTTAGATTTGCATAGATTTAATTGGTTAGATAATGATAATGAAATAGGAGAAATAAAAGGAACTTGGAATTATTTAGTACAAGATCCTAAAAAAAGTAATTCTAATGCTTCTCTAATACATTGGACTCTAGGTGGTCCTTGGTTCAAAGAGCAAAGGGACTATGAAGATATTCTTACTGATAAATGGTTTAACGCAAGGGAAGAATCAATGCGACTATATGATGATGACTGATATAAAAAAGAATTTTATAATTGCTATTCCAGGAAGACTTGAATCTTCAAGATTGCCAAATAAACTACTTCTTGAATTAGGGGGGAAATCTATAATCACACGAGTATTCGAAAATTGCTTAAAAGCTTTTGATAAAAATAAAATTATTTTTTGTACTGATAGCGAAACCTTATCTAATAAGGCTAAAGAATTTAAAATACATTCAATAATTACAAAAAAAGAATGCCAATCTGGAAGCGAGAGGATAGCCTCAATTTGCGAACAACTTATAAAAAGAGCTAATGGAATTGACGCTAATGAAAATTCTATTCAAGAAAAAATAATAAAAAATACCCTTATTATTAATGTCCAAGGTGATCAACCATTTATAGATCCAATGATTTTAAAAAAAATGATTGATTTCTGTTTTAAGAAAGACAATATTCCTTTATTAACTACCCCAATTTATAAACTAGGCAAAAAGGATATACATAATCCTAATGTAGTGAAAACATTATTAAATAATAAAAATCAAGCAATCTATTTTTCAAGATCAGCATTACCTCATTTAAGAGGAATTGACGAAAAAAATTGGTACAAAAATAACACTTATTATGGTCATATTGGTATTTACGGATATAGAGCTGATATTCTTTTAAATTGGTTTGAGTTTGGTAAATCTAATTTAGAAAATTGTGAAAAGCTTGAACAATTAAGACTTATAGATTCAGGTTTTAATTATGAGACTTTTTTAACAGAGGGGCAGCATCTATCTATTGATACAGAAAAACAATATTTCGAAGCACAAAAAATGATAGAAAGTTAAATTTTTTAAAATTTTTTAAATAATTTTACTTTAATTTTAGGCTGATTTGACTTCATCAACAAGTTTTTATCATAATAAAACAAATGTATATTTATTATTTTGATATCTAATAAAGGGATTATCTTAGCAGGCGGGACTGGAAGTAGACTCTTCCCTATCACCAAAGCAATAAGTAAACAATTATTGCACGTTTATGATAAACCTATGATTTATTATCCACTGGCTACTCTAATGGCTAGTGGAATCAGAGATATTTTAATTATCACTAATATTAACCATAGAAGAAATTTTGAGACATTATTGGGTAACGGATCCCAATTTGGAATAGATATAAAATACGCTAATCAAGAATCGCCGAACGGCATTGCAGAAGCATTTATAATAGGAGAAGAATTTATTAAAGATTCATTAGTAACTTTAATCTTGGGAGATAATATTTTTTACGGGTCAAATTTAACAAATTTGTTGAAAGATAGTTTTTTCAGAAAAAAAGGAGGTACAATTTTCGCATATCCTGTAAAGGACCCTGAAAGATATGGAGTTATTGAATTAGATGGCTCTAATAGAGTAATAAGTATTGAAGAGAAGCCAAAATTCCCTAAAAGTAAATATGTAATTACTGGTATTTATGTTTTTGATAAGAAAGTAGTTGATTTAGCAAAAGCCCTCAAACCATCTAAAAGAGGCGAACTAGAAATTACTGATCTTTTAAAGATTTATTTAAATAAAGATGATTTATCAGTGAACTTTCTTGAAAGAGGTTCCGCTTGGCTTGATACTGGGAATATTGATTCTCTTCATGAAGCATCTTCTTATATTAGAACATTAGAACACAGGCAAGGTTTAAAAATAGGCTGTCCTGAAGAGATTGCTTGGAATAATGGTTGGATAAATAATAAGCAACTTTTAAAACTCTCAAAACCTCTTTTAAAAAGCGGATATGGAGAATATCTAATACAACTTACTAAGTAAGATAAATTTAATGGAAAAGAAAAAACAAAAATCAAATAAGGGTAATTATCTTGATGGAGTTTTATTAATTACTCCAAATGTATTTGAAGATGAAAGAGGATACTTTTATGAAAGCTGGAATAAAAAAAGCTTTAATGAAATTACAAAAACAAATTTTCTTCAAGATAATCATTCAAGTTCATTTAAAGGAGTTTTAAGGGGATTACATTATCAATTAAATCCTTATCCTCAAGATAAACTAGTAAGATGCACCTTGGGAAGAATTTTTGATGTTGTCGTTGATTTAAGAATTAATTCGAATACTTATAAAGAATGGATAGGTATTGAATTAAACCCAATAAATAAATTTCAGTTATGGATACCAAAAGGATTTGCCCATGGTTTTTTAACTTTAAGTGATATTGCTGAAGTTCAATACAAAACCACAGAAAACTGGGTCAAAGAATATGAAAAAACAATTATTTGGAACGATCCAGATTTAAAAATAGAATGGCCTATTGAGAAGTTGAATGGTTTGAAGCCTAAATTATCAATCAAAGATTTAAATGCTGCTACAATTAGAGTCGCTGAAGATTTAGGATTTATATTTTGATAAGAATCCTTATAACTGGTAATTCAGGTCAATTAGGAAAAAGTTTAATTGATATTAAACCTGATAATTGTGAAATAATAACTCCAAATAAAAATGAACTTGATCTTTATAACTCTAAGCAATGTAAAAATATCATTTATGAAATCAAACCAGACTGGTTAATAAATTGTGCTGCATTTACAAATGTCGATGAGGCTGAAACCAAAAAAGATTTTACTATGAAGATTAATGCATATGCTCCAAATACATTCGCTAAATCTATAAAAGAACAAGGAGGAAGATTAATTCAAATAAGTAGTGATTATGTCTTTGATGGGCATAAGAGAAACTTGCCTTATAAAGTAAATGAAAAAAGAAATCCCCTAAATACTTATGGCTATTCAAAGTTTAAAGCTGAAGAATCAATTCTAAATATCTTAGAGGGAACAAAAAAAGGTATCATCATAAGAACAAGTTGGTTAATAAGTCCGTATGGGAAAAATTTCGTTTTAACAATGCTTAGACTATTTAATCAAAAGAAAACAATCCAAGTAGTTGCTGATCAAATAGGTTGTCCCACAAGTACTTTAGGATTGTCAGAATTATGTTGGCGAATAGTAAATTTAAAAAATCAAGATTTGATATTTGAAAATAATAAAAATGGAGTTTTACATTGGAGTGATGAAGGCCAAACAAGTTGGTTTGAATTGGCAAAAACAATAAGAGACTTAAGTCAAGAGATAGGCTTGCTTAAAAAAAATATAGAATTAATTCCAGTAAAGTCTTGCGATTACAAAATAAAAGCTAAAAGACCTTTTTATTCAGTGCAGGATTGTGAGGATACAAAAAATATCTTTAATATTTCTGGAGTTTATTGGAAAAAAAACCTTAAAGACATACTACAAAAAATATTGCTAAATAAAAATTCACATAACCTTTAAAAATGAATTTCACTGAAAACTTTAAAGCATTCAATAATAAAAGAATTGTAATAACTGGTGGATCAGGATTTATTGGTGGCCATCTAGTTAGAAAACTCTTAAAGGAAACTAATTCTTTGATATTTAATATTGATAATCTTTCTTATGCAAGTGATGATATAAGCATTAATAAGTTAAACGAATCCAAAAATAGATATTTTTTGCATAAGATAAATTTGAAAAATAGCCAAAGTGTATTTCAAGCAATTCAAAAATCAAAACCTGATTTTATTTTTCATTTGGCCGCAGAAACTCATGTAGACAGATCAATAGACAGCCCACTGATATTTTTAGAAACAAACATATTAGGAACTTTTAACATTCTTCAGGCTGCTTTAAATTACTTTCAATCATTATCAACTTTTAAGAAAAATAATTTTAGATTTTACCATATTAGTACAGATGAAGTTTTTGGTTCACTAGATAAAACTGGGAAATTTGATGAGAAGACAAAATATGACCCAAGAAGCCCATATTCTGCTTCAAAGGCAAGTAGCGATCATATTGTTAGAGCATGGTTTCATTCTTATAAACTTCCGATTTTAATAACACACTGTAGTAATAATTATGGACCTTTTCAATTCCCAGAAAAACTTATTCCTTTATCAATAATAAAAGCTTTAAAAGGAGAATCAATTCCAATTTATGGTAACGGCCAGAACATAAGAGATTGGATTTTTGTAGAAGATCATATTGACGCAATTTTATGCGTTGCAAAAAAAGGTAAAATTGGGCAAACATATTGTATTGGTGGAAATTGTGAGAAATCGAATAAGGAATTAATAAATATTATTTGTGAATTGTTAAATGAAATGGTACCTAATGTAAATCCATATTCAAACCTAATAAAGTATGTAGAGGATAGGCCAGGCCATGATTTCAGATACGCAATAAATAGCCGATTTATAAAAAAAGAAATTGGTTGGGAACCAAAAACGGATATTATTGATGGATTAAAAAACACTATTAACTGGTATTTTAGAAACATGGATTGGTGTAATAAAATTTTAGAATCTTCTGGTTATAAAGGAGAAAGGCTTGGTACAAAAAAATACTAAATATTTTCATAGTTTTAAAAATAAATATTTTTTTGTTGCTGTATTAAACTTAAAAAACAAAATTTTTGAATAATAATATATCTCGATAAAAAGTTCTAAACCTATAGATTAATTTATGAGAAATGAATCCTTTAGAATCGAATCTTAAAGAAAAAAATTTATTCAATAAGTATAAGTATCTTTAAATAATGATTAACAATAAATATTTTCTTTTAATTTATTAAAACTTTATAGATTAAAATTTCATAATGGAAATTCCTATTAAAACCATTTGTTGCATTGGAGCGGGGTACGTGGGCGGTCCAACTATGGCTATGATGGCTTATAAATGTCCAGATTTAATTTTTAATGTTGTTGATATTAATAAGGAGAGAATAGCTGCTTGGAATAATGACGACCTTTCAAAATTGCCTATTTTTGAACCTGGCTTAAAAGAAATAATATCAAATACTAGAAATAAAAACTTATTCTTTAAAACTGAAATAGAAGAAATGATTGCGTGTGCAGATATAATTTTTATTTCTGTGAATACTCCTACAAAAACCAGAGGTCTTGGTGCGGGGAAATCTAGTGATTTGAAATGGGTAGAAGCTTGCGCTAGACAAGTAGCTAAATTTTCTGAGGGTCAAACAATTGTTGTAGAAAAAAGCACATTACCTGTTAGAACAGCTGAGGTAATACAAAAGATACTTGATTCTGTACATTCTAATTCAAATAGTAAAGGGAAAAGCTTTAGTGTATTATCTAACCCAGAGTTTCTTGCCGAAGGTACTGCTATAAAAGATTTAGAAAATCCAGATAGAGTTTTAATTGGTGGAGAAGATAAATCAGCGATGCTTCTTTTGAGTGAAATATATGCAAGATGGGTTCCAAAGGAAAAGATTCTTTTTACAAACATTTGGAGTAGTGAACTTGCAAAGTTGACCTCTAATGCATTTTTAGCGCAACGTATTAGTTCAATAAATTCCATAAGTGCAATTTGTGAAGTGACAGGTGCAAATATTAAAGAAGTTTCAAGAGCTATTGGGAAAGACTCTAGAATTGGATCAAAATTTTTAGATTCAGGGCCAGGCTTTGGAGGTAGTTGCTTCAAAAAAGATATATTAAACCTTGTTTATCTAGCAGAGTATTTTGGTCTTAAAGAAGTAGCAAACTTTTGGGAGGAAGTTGTAACTATAAATAATTGGCATCAAAAAAGAATAGCAAAAATTGTTGTAAAAAAACTTTTTGGAACAATCTCACAAAAGAAAATTGTAATTTTAGGATTTTCTTTTAAAGCAAATACTAATGACACAAGAGAATCTGCAGCAATTAGAATTTGCAAGGACTTAATTGAAGAAGGAGCTGAACTAGTTATTCATGATCCTAAAGTCAGTCCTCAGCAAATAGAGATAGATTTACAAATGAAGCAATTTTCAGAAATTAAAAATGAAAATACTAATTATTCAAATAATAATGTTGGTAATTGGAGATTTAGTAAAAATCTCAACATTTTTGATAATGCCCACGCTGTTTTAGTCTTAACAGAATGGGAGGATTATAAATATATTAAATGGGATCAAGTTGTAAAAACAATGGTTAGACCAGCGTGGGTATTTGATGCAAGGTCTATTGTAAATGTTGCTTTAGTAAAACAAACTGGAATTAATTTTTGGTGTTTGGGAGATGGCAGCTCAAACAATGAAATAAGTGATTTCTAGTAATTTTTTCTACCATATTTATCTTCAAATCTTTTAATGTCATCTTCACCTAAATAATTTCCACTTTGTATCTCTATTAATACTAAGGGAGATTTAGTAGGATTTGATAGTCTATGCTTCTCTTTTAATGGAATATAAACACTTTCATTAGGTCCTATTATTTTTTCTAGATTACCTATTTCTACTTTTGCTGTACCACTAACAACGACCCAATGTTCAGATCTATGAAAATGCATTTGAAGAGATAAAGAGGCTCCAGGATCAACCTCAATTTTCTTTATTTGCCAAGTACTTCCATCTTCTATAGATAAAAAAGAACCCCAGGGTCTATATACAATTTTATGGTTTTGAGCTTCTTTGAAACCCTTTGCTTTCATTAATGAGACGAGATTTTTTATACTTTGAGAACTTTTACTATTTGCTACTAAAACTGCATCTTTTGTTTCAACAATAACAACATTTTTTAAACCAATACTTACAACTAATTTATCCTCACTACGAATTATAGAGTCTTTTGTATTTTGGGCTAGAACCCTTCCTTTCAAAGAATTACCATTAATATCTTTTTTAGATATTTTCCATAGAGATTCCCAATTTCCTACGTCATTCCAACCGCACATAAGAGGTATTACAAATGCCTTTTTTGTTTTTTCAAATACTGATACATCAATTGAAGTGTTTTCACAATTTTTAAATGATTTTTCTTCAAGTCTTAAAAAATCAAGATCAACTTTACTTTTTTCAAGACATTTTTCACAATTTTTGAGTAACTCTGGAGCGAATTTCTTTATCTCATCAAGTATTACAGTTGCCTTGAAAACAAACATTCCACTATTCCAAGCATATTTTTTATCGTTTATAAAATATTTTGCAGTTTTCTCATCTGGTTTTTCTATAAATTTATCGACTTTAATAGGTTGATCTTCATTAAGATCAAGTTTTTTTTTAGATTTTATATATCCATAGCCCGTCGCAGGATAGGTAGGAGGTATTCCAAAAATCACTAGATTATCCTGCAAAGCAATATCAATACTATTTTTAATGGCTAGTTGAAATTTATCGATATCTTCAATTTGATGATCTGAAGAGAGTATTAAGAGTATGGGATCAATTTTTTTACCTTTATGAATATCTAAAGCTTTTAAAGCCGCAACTGCAATTGCTGGTGCAGTATTTCTTCCTTCAGGTTCTAATAATATCTGAAGAGGCTCAACATTTATTTCTTTCATTTGATGGCCAACAATAAATCTGTGTTCCTCATTACATATAACTATAGGTCTACAAATATCATCTAAATTCTCTATTCTTTTATATGTTTTTTGGAGCATAGTATATTGATCATCTAATAAATTAAGGAATTGTTTAGGAAAACTTTTTCTAGATAAAGGCCAAAGCCTCGAACCAGTTCCTCCTGCAAGAATGATTGGGATAATTTTTTTGATATTGTCTGATTGCATTATTCTTTAGAACTATGAACAGAAAAACCCTTTTTGATAAGTATAGATTCTTTTCTAGCCTCATTTGAATCTTCCTCAATCATTTCTGATACTAATTGATTTAAAGTTATCTTTGGCTTCCAGTTTAGTTTTTTTCTTGCTTTCGATGCGTCACCAAGCAATTGCTCAACTTCAGTTGGTCTGAAATATCTTTGATCAATTCTGACAACTACTTCTCCTGTGTCTGCTCTTTTACCTATCTCATCTAAGCCATTATTTTCCCAAATAATACCTTTTCCTCCTTCTTCTTTATTCCAACCAAGTTCAACAGCACTTAATTCTATAAATTCACGAACACTTTTCATTTGCCCAGTAGCAATTACATAATCCTCCGGTTTTTCTTGTTGCAACATAAGCCATTGCATCAACACATAATCTTTAGCGTGCCCCCAATCTCTTTTCGCATCAAGATTTCCCATATATATACATTTTTCTAATCCAAAATTTATTCTCGAGAGTCCCCTTGTTATTTTCCTAGTTACAAAAGTTTCTCCTCTTCTAGAGCTTTCATGATTAAAAAGGATACCATTACATGCAAAGATATCGTATGCCTCTCTGTAATTTACTATTATCCAATAAGCATATAATTTTGC
>MDTB01229559.1_pt1 | contig 12364 bp, 13 predicted proteins | sample 811161 | NCBI WGS metagenome assembly MDTB01 (sample SAMN05326650, study PRJNA326480) | marine metagenome | isolation source: seawater | place: Mediterranean Sea | collected 2009 | reverse complement strand
TTTTAAAATAAAAGATCTCACACGGTCCCTTCGTCTATCGGTTAGGACAGCTGGTTTTCATCCTGCAAAGGGGGGTTCGATTCCCCCAGGGACCGCCATTCAAATATGTATTATTACGTATATATGTTAAAATCTATTACTCCTGGCACAAAAAAGACTTATGTTGGTTATACAAATGACCTTAATTTGAGAGTAAAAAAACATAACTCAAATAAAGGAGCTAAGTCCACAAAAGGATATAAATGGTTGTTAATTTATCATAAAAAATTTAAAAGTAAGAATAGTGCTATGTCATTTGAATATAAACTCAAAAACAACAGATATAAAAGAAAAAAAATTTTAGAAGAAACTAATTAATGAAAATATCAATTTTACTACCTTATAAAGAAAATTTTACATCAAATTATGCTGGTGCAGTTTCTTTATTTGTTAATGATATCAACAAGCACAGTCTCTTCAAAAAAAATACACATGTTTTTGGTAACATGTTTTATAAAAAACCTCTTGCGAAAAATTATATAAATTTAAATCTTAAGAAAAGATTTTATCAAAGTACAAGTAAAGAGTATGTACAAAGTTTTTTAAGTTATGAAAAAAATTGGAATTCAGATATTCTTGAAATACATAATCGTCCTAACTATGTAAAATTTATAAAGGAAGAATATAAAAATAAAATTGTTTTATATTTTCATAATGATCCATTATCAATGAACGGATCAAAGTCTACAAGTGATCGTCTATATTTATTAAATAATATTGATAAAATTATATTTAATAGTAATTGGTCTAAAGAAAGATTTTTTGATAACTTGACTAATAAAGAATTATTAGAACAAAAAACTTCAGTTTGTTATCAGTCAGCTCCACCAACTAAAATCAATTTCAAAAAAAAAGATAAGATTATTTCATTTGTTGGTAAATTAAATACAGCAAAAGGTTATGATTTATTTGGTTCTGCTATAACAAAGATTTTAGATAAACATAAAGATTGGAGTGCTATTGTAATAGGTGATGAGCCCAGAGAAAAACTAATCTATAATCATAAAAGATTGAATATAACTGGCTTTAAAACCAATACATACATTCTTAACAAATTAAAAAAAGTTAGTATATCTGTTGTATGTTCAAGATGGAATGAACCATTTGGTCGAACAAGTCTTGAGGCTGCAAGCCGAGGTTCAGCAGTAATTATAAGTAATAAAGGAGGCTTACCTGAAACAGCTAAAGATGCAATAATTTTAAAGTCTTTAAATGTCAATAATCTTTATCAAACTTTAGACAATTTAATAAACAACAAAAGTAGATTATTAAACTTACAAAAAAAAAATTATAGAAATTTTAAATTTACTCATAAATTTATTGCAAAAATTATTGATGAAATAAGATCTCAATTCCAGTCAAAAAAACAATCAATATCAATAAGCAGAAATCTAAATAAAATTCTTAAGATATTACATATAACAAATTTTAATGATCGTTTTAATGGCAGATTACACTATAATACTGGTAGAAGAATAAATAATGGTTTTGTTAGATTAGGACATAATGTTCTATCTATAAGTGATAGAGATATTGTTAGTAAAAGTAAGAATATTAGGGATCCTAATGGTCATAAAAAATTACAATCAGTTATTATTGAATCTTATAACAATTTCAAACCAGATTTAGTTATACTTGGACACGCTGATGCTGTTTCAAATAAAACTTTAGATTATTTGAAAAGCAGAAATAAAGATTTACGAATATCTCAGTGGTTTTTAGACCCTCTTGGAAAATTTGGGCCCGATTACTTAAAAAATTCTAATAGAATTTTAGATAAAAAACATTTTATGGATGCAACTTTTTTAACGACGGACCCCAACAGTCTTTCATTAGATATTAATAATACTTTTTTTATACCAAATCCATGTGATCATTCATTTGAAACATTAAAAAATTATGAAAAAAAATGTGAAAATGATGTTTTTTTTGCAATGAGTCATGGTGTACACAGAGGAAGCTTAAAAAAAGGAAAGTCAGATGATAGGGAAATTTTTATAAACAAACTTATTAAGAGGAACAAGGATATTAAATTTGATATATATGGAATGAACAATGTTCAGCCTATTTGGGGAGACGATTTTATTAATAAAATTTCAAATTCATCTATGGGAATTAATTTAAGTAGGGGCGAACCTATAAAATACTACAGTAGTGATAGAATTGCTCAACTTGTAGGAAATGGATTATTAACTTTTATTGATAATAAAACTTTTTTTAAAGATTTTTTCTCTGATAAAGAAATAATCTTTTATGATGATATGAGTGATTTGAGTTATAAATTAAATAAGTACAAAAAAGATCACAAGTTAAGAAAAAAAATAGCTAAAAACGGCAAAAAAGCATATTTTAGATATTTTAACTCAACTCTAGTAAGTGAATTTATTATACTAAAGACTTTTAATGCTAATTATAATAAAAAATTCATTTGGTCAAAATAAGTAAATGTTTTCTATAATTATTCCAACTTTTAATAATTTAAAATATCTTCAAAATTGCATTGACAGTATTAAAAAAAACTCAAATTTTAATCACGAAATAATCCCACATGTCAATGAAGGAACTGATGGTACAATCGATTACTTAAAATCCAAGAATATTGAATTTACTTTTACTAATTATAACTCAGGCATTTGTACTGGTATGAACATGGCTTCAAAAAAAGCTACTACTAATTATCTATTATATGCTCATGATGACTTTTATTTTTGCCCAAAATGGGATCTTATTTTAGAAAAAGAACTTAATAAGATTAATCATAATTTATTCTATTTATCTGGTACTATGATTAATAATGGTCAAATTAAACTAGATTGTGGCGATAGTTTAGAAACATTTGATGAGAAAAAATTATTAGATAATTTAGATCATGCAAATTTTTACGATTTTCAAGGTTCTACATGGGCTCCTCATCTAATTCATAAAGATGTTTGGAATAAGGTTGGTGGTTTTAGTGAGGAGTTTTTTCCAGGAACAGGGTCAGATCCAGATTTAAATATGAAGTTATGGAATGAGGGTGTGAGAATATTCAAAGGAATTAATGACTTTAAAGTTTATCATTTTGGATCTATCGTTACAAGAAAGTACAAAAACCATCCAACAATAAAAACTGAATCTGGAAGTAGGGGAGGCAAAATTTTTTTATTAAAATGGGGAATTACAATTAATTTTTTTAAAAAGTTTATACTTAAATCAGATACTAAATATATTGGTGAACTTAAAGAACCCAATAAATCATTTGATTATTTGTTGCATTTAATAGTATGTAAATTTAATTATTTTTATATTAAATACATATACAATATAAATAATCGTCATAATTTAATTTAGATAAATAGATGAAATTACTAAAAACAAAAATAAATGGTCCAAAAATTTTAAAAACTAAAATATATAAGGATAAAAGGGGGTTTCTTAAAGAAGTTTATAAAAAGAATATTTTGAATAAAATTGACTTCCCTTTTGATGTAATGTCTTTTTCAAAGAAAAATGTTTTGAGAGGGATGCATATTCAAGTAAAAAATTCACAAGCAAAAATTATCACTGTTACCCATGGTAAAATTTTTGATGTAGCTGTAGATTTACGTCTTAATTCTAAAACTTTTGGTAAATATGTTTCAATTATTATAACTGATAAAGATGATTTTTCTTTTTATATTCCAAAGGGTTTTGCCCATGGTTTTTTATGCTTATCAAAAACTTGTACAGTTAATTATAAATGTTCAAATTATCGAGTTAAAAAATTTGAAAGGACACTTAATTGGAAAGATAAATTGGTGAATATCAAATGGCCTATTAGAAGACCTATCTTATCTAAAAAAGATACAAATGGCTTAAGTCTCAAAGACTTTAAAAATAAATTTTAAATACTTATGAATAAAAAATTTTTGGATTTGGGCTTACAACCTTTGGCGAATAGATATTTAACTATAAAAGAAAAAAAAATGAATTTAAAAGAAGAATTTTACCATTTATTAGTAAATTTTAATACAAAAACTAAATTAATTTCGCTATCAAAAAAAGTAGAAATTAAAAAGATGTTTAATAGCTCTTATCCTTATAAATCATCTATGTCAAAAACTATGCTTAAGTCATTTAGAATATTATCAGAGAAGATTAAAAAAAAATTTAATCCTAAAATGTTTTTAGAGATAGGAAGTAATGATGGTGCTTTAATTAAAAACTTTAATAATAAAAAAGTAATTGGAATTGAGCCATGCAAAAACTTAGCAAAAATTACTAGATCAAAAGGGTATAAGACTTATTGTGATTATTGGAATCTTAAATTAGCTAACAAAATTAAAAAAAAATACAAAAAAATAGATTTGATCTATTCAGCAAACACAATAACACATATTGAAAAATTAGATGAAGTTTTTAAATCAATATCTCATGTTTTAACGAAGAATGGTGTTATCATTATTGAAGATCCGTCATTATTAGAGTGTATCAAAAAAACTTCATATGATCAGTTCTACAATGAACATATTTATTTATTTTCAGCATTAGCACTTAAGAATATTTTAAAAAAACATAATTTTGAAATTTTTGATATTACTAATTTAAAGACTCATGGAGGGTCATTGAGATATTTTATAAAAAGAAAAAAAAATAAAAATTTATCCATAAAATCAAATGTAAAAAAACAATTAAAAAAAGAAATAGATTATGGTTTGGGAAAATTTAGCACATTTAGAAAATTCGGAGAATCTACTTTGAAATCTAAAAAAGACTTAATTAGAATACTTAATAATATTAAGAAAAAAAATAAACGAATTATTGGTTACGGTGCTACAGCTAAGGCAACTACAATTTTAAATTATTGTAATATAGACAATCATTTAATTGAGTACTTTGTCGATACAACACCTGATAAAAAAAACAAGCATATGCCAGGAAAGAAAATTAAAATTTTATCATATGATCCAAAATTAATTAAAAATATAGATTATATTTTTTTAGGTGCTTGGAATTTTAAAGATGAAATCTTTAAGAAAGAAAGATTATTTATAAAAAATGGTGGAAAATTTATTACGCATGTACCATCACCCAAAATAATAAATAAGTAGATTCAAAACAATATGAAAAATAATGTTTAATAGAAAAATTAAAAATTTAAAACAAATATCTTCAAATATTACTTTAGAAGATAATGAAAAAAATTTAATTTTTTTCTCTAAAATATTGCAAAATATTGAATATTTTATTTTCTTTGGAACATTGTTAGGTATTACAAGACAAAAGGGACTTATTGATGGAGATGATGATATTGATTTTTACGTTAATTTTAAAGATAGACCTAAACTAATAAAAGATTTAAAGAATAATAATATCGAAGTAGATCTAACTTTGGAAGTTAATAAAAATGATCGTTTTTTACAAGTTAAAAGGAATATTGATAATAAAAATTTAATAGTAGATTTTTATTTTTATGAAACAGATATTGAAAATGATAATATTATTGAAAAATGGAATTTTGAAGGTGGTACAAATAATCCTTTAAAACATTTAAGAATTCCGAAAATATTTATATTTCCTTTAAAAAAAATATTATTCAAAAATGTCGAAATAGCTGTTCCTAAAGAAAGTGAATCGATTTGCGAATTTTTATATGGAATTAATTGGAAAAAAAAATTAAAAAAAGATAAAGAATATAAGATTAAGGTTATAGATGGCATACCACACTTTTTTTTTATAAAAAAATTTTTATTTTTTAAAAGACTTGTTCTACAAGCAGAACACCAAAATCATATGAAGAATATAATTATAGAAAAGTTGAAAAAACAATTATTATAATTTATGAATAAAATCGTTTTAGTTTCCTATTTATTCACAAAATTTGATGATGAAAAGTCGTTAATTAATTTCAAAACAAATTATTTAAAAAATGAGTCAGATTATCCTCATGAATTATTAATTTGTTTTAAGCTATTGAGTAACGATAGAATCCAAGAATTGAAACAGAAAATAATTGATTTAAAATATAAGATTTTTATTGATCCAGAAATTAAAAATGATTTTGATTTTGGTAGCTACAAAAGAATAGCAATCAAATATCCTGGTAGAGAAATTCTTTTTTTAAATAGTCATTCTTACCCAATCTGTAATAAGTGGTTAAAAAAATTAATGAAATACTATGATAAAAATACATTGATAGGGACATCTGCTTCTAATGAAAGTATAATTAGTTCTATTAGGCTTAAAAAAAAATATAAATTTATATCATATTTTTTAAAGATTCTTAATTACAAGAGGAAATTTAAAAGTTTTCCAAATCCCCACATAAGAACATCTAGTTTTTTGATTAATAGTAATAAATTTCTTGATTTTATGAATGATAAATTAATCAAATCTAAAGAAGACACTTGGGCTATTGAAAGTGGTATTAATGGATTAACAAACTATTTTAGAAAAAGGAATCTAAATATTTTTGTTGTTAATTCTGATGGAACAAAATTTTCAGAAAATAATTGGAAACTCAGTGAAACTTTTAATTATCTAAATCAATCAAAATCAATTATCTCAGATAAACATTCTAGAAAATATTTAAATTCATCTAATGATGAAAAGTGTATTTTTGAGTTAAAAACCTGGGGTAATTGAATTAGGGTCTTAAATAAGAACTTATTCCCATCATAGATTTTTTTAATCCATCAAGTCTATATTTATACTTGTCTACTATTAACTTTTTTCTTACAATTTTATAAAATAATATTTTAATATATATTCTTAAAAGAAGTGGAGTAAAAATGATTGTTGAAAAAAACTTTCCATATTTTTTTTTACTGAAGTAATACTTAGACCATATAAAATGCCAAATTAGTATATTATTTAGATCATTTTCATTTTGAGTTTCAACTGATCTTCCAGTAGATTTAACTTTTACCGAATTAACTTGATATGAAAAATATCCTTTTTTCATTGCTCTATAACAATATTCTGTTTCTTCAAAATACAAAAAAAAATTTTCATCAAATTTTCCTATATTATTGAAGTTTTCTTTATTAATAAACATACATGATCCATGAATTGAATCAATTTTGGAATATTCTAAATTTTTACTTATTTGTTTATGACTCTTCGGTTTTACATCAAGAAATCTTGGTCCAATTCCTGCAAATTTATTATTTAACTTTTTTGCATACTCTAAAAATATTTCTAAATTTTTAAAATTAAATTCAATATCTGGGCTAATTTGAAAAAAATATTTTGTTTCTACTTTTTCAACAGCAAAATTTAATGCTGAACTTACTCCATCATTATTTCTTAAATATAAAGAAATATTCTTATATTTTTGTTCAATATTTCTTTTTAATTCATAATTTTTAGAATTTTCTACAATTATAGTTTTAAGATTTGATGGTATTTTGTTTATAAAATCATAAATTACCTTTTCACTTTTATAAGTAATAATTACAACGGTTACATCTTTTTCAATCATATTTTTATTTTATTTAATGCATTATTTTTGAATAGATTAGCTTCTTGAATATATCTTCTAACCATTTGAGTAGTTTTGTGACCTGTCATAGCCATAATGCTTCTTTCATCTGCACCAATTTCTGCTGTAGATGTTGCAAAACCTGACCTTAAACTATGACCTGCGTATTTAGTTTTGTCTAAACCAGCTAAAAGTGCATATTTTTTAATAGTTAGTGCTACTGTTTTGTCAGATATCTTAAATATTTTTCCACTGCTTATATTAGAATAATCAATCCATTTCTTTAGAGAAGTGACAGGACAATAAATTTTATTTTCAAAGTAGGGGATGGCTTTCGTCATTCCAAGCCCTGTTTGGTCAGTTTTAGATCGTTTAACCAATATTTTTACTCCTTCATTTACAAAATCAATATCCTGATATTCTATAGAAACTAACTCGGACCTTCTAAAACCACCTGCAAACCCAATTAATATTAAAGCTCGATTTTGAATCTTTTTGAACTCATTTTTATCTTCATTTATTACATTAATTATTAATTTTAAATCATTGATTAATATAGGTTTTTTAGATATTTGTTTAACTCCCATTTTTCTTTTAATTCCCATTAAATTTTCAGCTATTATTGGATGTTTTGTGTCAATATAATGCCCTTTTATCCTATGGATTACTTTAATTGATGCTAACCTACGTTTTAAAGTGCTGAATTTAGAAAAGGAGCTTAAATGAGTAAGGTATAATGCTATAATCTTTGGATCGCTTGGCAAAGTCTTAAATCCATTCTTAATACAAAATTTTGAAAAATCGTTAAAATCAGCTTGATAAGCTCTTAAAGTGTTATGAGATTTTGAATTTTTTAAATTTTTCAAAGTCTCTAATTCAAGGCTTTTAACATTAGAAATTAAATTATTCATATATTTTTCCGATAACCATTAATTATCGGAAATTATATAATATGTGATTTTAAATGTCAACTTAAATAATATATTATAATAAAATATATGGGTTCAAATGAAGAAGAAATTCCAGCAGTTTGGTTTTTAATAAGCTCAATCGGTTTTATTATATTGACTTATATTCAATACAAAAATACTGGTAAAAGTTTCAATACAATATTTTTATCTATAATGGCTATTATATTTTTAGCTAGTTATTTGATATTGCTAACTAAATAGAAAGTTATCACCGTAATTCACAATAAAATCTCTAATTTAAAAAAACAACTAATTAGTGATACATACAACCTAAGTTTAAATGTATAGTTTTATTAACTTAAGAGGCAACTCTTAACTGGCCAGCCAGAGAAAAGCCGAGAGGCCTAAGCCTGGAGGGCAGAAAGCCCTGCAAAGCAGCGCTAAACATGCGGGGTGGTCGGTTTGGCGGTAGCGCATAAAACGACGAACCAAAAACTTCTGGTCTTTACACCCTCAAAAGTGTAGAGATACAGGGTTTTTTTTTATGTCTAAACTTTCCGGTACTCATTTTCAGCTTAAAGTTTGGAATTATTTAAAGAAAATTCCTAAAGGAAAAGTTAAAACATACCTAGAAATAGCTAAAGCCATTAGAAAACCTAAAGCTTTTAGGGCAGTTGCAAATGCTGTGGCTAAAAACCCCTATCCTATTCAAATACCTTGTTATCGAGTGATTAGATCAGATGGAAGATTAGGTGGTTACTCTGGGAAAGGTGGAATAAATGAAAAAAGGCGTTTATTAGCCTCTGAAAAAATATACATAAAATAATTTTTTTAAGCATCTTAATCTTCAAAAAAGTCATAAAAATCAAGCATTTTTGTCATTTTATTGATTTTTATTAAAAATAAATTAATACATCCTTTAGTTGTACTAAATTGTGGCTATCGCTTAAAATTGAGTGCTCTATGGCCGATTAAACGGCATATTCTCATACTGCATTGCTTTATAAACTAGTTATAGTAACTCTTTTTTAATCACTTATTTTTTGGATATTAGCTCTATTTAACCCCTTAAAAACGTTGATTTTAAACGATTATTGACTATTTATATTATTTTTAATCTTTATTTTATAACAATCTTAATTTGAAGATAAAATTTACTGTTTCTAAGTAATTTTTTCTTTAAAAAAAACTATTTTAATTTAATTAAAAAAGTTAATAAATACAATTATATAATTAAGTAACTTAAAGTAAAACATTAATAAATAGTAAACAAAATATACCTATAATTAAATCTTTTTGACTAAGTTCTCTCTTTTAGAGATGTAAACACCACTTAATACAATAATAAATAATCCTAAGAAAGTCCAATTATCAGGAAAATCACTGAAGAAATAATAACCTATAAAGATGTTTGTAATGATCTCAAAATAGCTAAATGGAGCTAATTTAGATGCATCAGCATATTTAAGAGATAATATTAAAAATAAGTGACCTATACACGCGAATAAACCTATAGCAGCCATCATTGACCACTGATTTAAGGTAGGTTTAACCCATACAAATGGCATTACAGTAGATATAATTGTGACCCCTACTACACCAGTTAACAATAATGTTAATAAAGGATTATCTGAGGTACTTAGTTTACGAGTAATAATTAAGTAAAACCCATACATTATTCCTGTTCCGAGAGCAGCTATACTTGCTAAATTAATCTCTACAAAACCAGGTCTTATAACAACTAAAGAACCTATAAAACCTATAAATACCGCAGACCATCTTCTAAATCCTACCTTCTCACCTAAAAAAACTGGAGAAAAAGCTGTAACAATTAAAGGGGCAACAAAGGCTAAAGTTAAAGCTTTAGCTAAAGAAATAACTGAAATTGCATAAAAAAAACAAATATTAGCGGTTAAAAGAATTAAACCTCTAATGAATTGCAATTTTGGTTTATCTGTCCATACGAGATTTTTTCGAAAAAAAATAAACATAAATGGAAAAGTGAAAGCCACAGTAAAAAAATATCTTGCCCATGTAATTTGTAATACTGGAAGATCTGCACTTAGATATTTTGCAAAACCATCCATTATTGGCAGCATAACCCAAGCTAATAGATTAAAAGTAATAGCCTTCATTTGGCTACGATATAGGTTAATTAAAGTATTTTAAAGCAAAGAATACAACTATAGGAATTGTTATAAACGACATTATAGTTGATGTTACAATTGTACTAGCAATACTATTAACAATTTTTTTTGGTGAGTACATACTACCAACCAGATAATTTAATATTGCACTTGGCATCGCACTTTGTATTAATAAAACACCAGCAGCAAATCCAGATAGATTAAAATTATATATAACAATAAAAGCAATTACAGGACCTAAAATAACTCTACATAGGGATAATATGATTGAGTCCTTTAATGAAAATTTGAATCTAGTTAAAGCAATACCAAGTGACATTAACACTAAAAAAATAGTAGCATAAGTTAAAAGAAAAGTTGTATTTTCAAGAAACAAAGGAGTTTTAATCTCAAAAAATAAAAAAATAACAGATATGATAATTGCATATACTGGTGGACTTTTTATGACAACATCAAAAGAGAAATTTTTCTTTGCTAAAAAAACACCTAATGTGAAGTGAAATAAAATTATAACTGATGCTATTGCAGAAGCTACTCCTAAACCTTGTGTCCCATAAGCAAAAAGACAAATTGGAACGCCCATATTACCTGTATTTGGAAGAATGAGAGGTGGAAGTTCCATACTCAGATCTTTTTTAAGAATATAAAGTAATATAAGGCCGATAATTGCAAAACCACTTATCATTATTATGGCATAAATAAAATATTGGGTAAAAATACTTAGTGTAATTCCAGTTGTGGTTACTGTATAAAAAATCATTGCTGGTGTACCAATATTGCCTGCAAAATTTGTTATAAAATTAGTATCAAATTTAGGGTTTTTTTTACCTAAATAATACCCAACACCAATAACAAAAAAGACTGGAAATATAACCTCAAATATTTTTATATAAATTTCCATTAATTATAAAGTCTAATAAGTGTCGGAAATTTAAGAATATTCTTATTTTTTTTGAAAATTGTAAGACATTTTTTTGAGTTATTTTCAGTAGTTTTATGAGTAATTATAACAATAGTAGCTTTATCATTTTTCTTGTCAGGAGTTTGAATTATTCTTTTTACAGATATTTTATATTTGGCTAAGCGATTTGTAATCATAGATAAAACACCTTGTCTATCTTTAACTTCAAAACGTAAATATAGTGAATTTACATAATTATTAAGGTTATAAAGATCTATATTTTTTCTTTTGTTATTAGGAATACCAAAAGGATATTTAACATTACCTCTTATTATGGACATTAAATCTGACATAAGTGATGAGGATGTCGGGCCAGGACCAGCTCCCTCTCCTTGTAGCAAACTTTCACCTACAGGCTTACCTTGTAAAATGATAGCATTCATAACACCATTTACATTTCCTATATAAGATTTATTACTTACTAAACAAGGATGTACAGTTTCAAATAATTTTTTATTAACTAATTCAGAAATACCTAATAATTTAATTCTTAAACCTAATTGATTAGCTATTCTAATATCTTTAAGTTCAATTTTTTCAATACCTTCGACTAAACCACTTTTTTTTGAAATTTTTGTTCCAAAAGATAATGAAGATAAGATTCTGACTTTTGCAAATGCATCAGCTCCATTAATATCAGGTTTGGGATTGCCTGGTTCTGCATATCCTAAAGATTGAGCTTTTTTAAGAACGTTATTAAAACTTTCATCAGAATTTTCCATTTCTGATAAAATGTAGTTTGATGTACCATTTAAAATTCCATAAACTTTAAAAATTTTGTTAGTAGCCAAGCCCTCTTTTATAGTTCTTAAAATAGGAATTCCTCCCCCTACAGATGCTTCAAATTCTAAGTTGACTTTGTTTT
>MDTB01101881.1_pt1 | contig 12364 bp, 9 predicted proteins | sample 811161 | NCBI WGS metagenome assembly MDTB01 (sample SAMN05326650, study PRJNA326480) | marine metagenome | isolation source: seawater | place: Mediterranean Sea | collected 2009 | reverse complement strand
TCTAAAATCTTCATCATAATTTTGTTCTTTGATTAATTTACCATTTCCATGATAAAGGCCTTCAAAAAATTCACCTTCATATTTTTCAGTATACTCAGGAAGATTTTCTTTAATATATCGTCCGTATCCATGATAAAGGTTTTTGTAAAACATACCATTGTATTCATTAGTATCAAAATAATCTGTTGAAAGTGTTCCCATTCCATGAAAATAGCCATCGTACATTTTACCTTTAAAATTACAATAAAACCCCTTATTAAAGAATTCGACTTTATGAGTAAGACTATCATTGCGAGATAGAAAATTATTGATTACCCCTATATATTTTATTTGAACTCCATATTCAAACTCTAATATAAAATTTTTAATACTTGTAAGATTTATTTCATATTTCTGAAATTTTAAAATACAAGCTCTTAGAAGATGCATGGCCTTAGATATTGAAAAAATATTATTAATTTTTGAACTTAATTTAATATGTTCAATTATTATAGGTTCATGTATATTTAATTCTTTATTTAAATCATTTTCTGAAATCGTTGTCCCGGCTTTAATTAACTCAAAAATATTACTCTTTAATAATATTAATTTATCAGTAAACTCTTTTAAAGTATTTGGGCTTAAATATAAAATTCCTGCGTTATCCTTTTTTATTTTCATTAATTCACTTTTATTTTCAATAAATCGCTGATCCATTGTTTTGTATCGCTTTGCCTTTGCTTGAGCAATTAAACCTCCAAACACCCATTGATATGTTGCGGCCAAACATACTAATACACTTTTACTTTTTGTGTAATCTTCTTCCAACTCATTAAAACATTTTTCTGTAAGAGAAGTAAGATTTTTCATATCGTTATTAATTAACTTATATAAGACCTCTACTGCCTTTTGTTTATCATAATTAAAAATTTTTTTTATTATAGCAATATCATTATGCTTCCAATTGAATGATAAAAACTCTTTTACTCCAGAAAATAGTCCATTGGTTCTTGAAGTAAACATATTCATGTAATATGGAATTTTAGTATTTAAAAAAGTTTAAATAATCTTTTTTAGATACAGGAATTTCTGATGCCATAATACTTGTTACTAAAAATACACTACATCCAGAAGTTCGTGATCTTAAATCATAAAAAGCATTTAATTTATACTGTTTTTCATCCTCTGTATTACTCTCAGATTTATGAGTAGTAGGAATTTGTGTATTTTCAATACATTCTTGAACAGTAGCATCTAAATATGCGCTCATTTCATTAACAAATTCAATTTTCCCAACTATTTCATTGGTCTCTTTTGAAGCTAACCTATTGGAAATTTCAGAGATTTCTTTAACTACATCATATAATGATTCACCAAATATAGTCGCTTTATCAGTTAATTCATTTATTAGTTGTGCGATACTATCTTCATCTAAATTAATCTTATTTTCATTATCCTGGTTACCCAGATTTATATTTTGAATTTCCTTATTATTACTCGTTAACTGTTGTGAACTATTTTCTGTTAATAGTTCAATTACTTTGTCTTGAGATATAGTTGGAGGTAAATACGGTAAATTTTCTATGGCATAATTCATTACATTTTTTAAAATGTCTACTAAATAATTTAAATAAGCTGGATTTGTTTGTTCTTCTGCGTAGTCATCATATACAAATATAAAATCCATACTTTTCGTAATTGCATATAAATTAGCATCTGATGCAGTATCTGTATGTGAAAATAATTGGTCTAATTTCATTCCGACTGTAAAGTCTGGTTTTTTAAACTGTGATATTGGAGATGGAATCTTTGAAAATTGAAAAGACGTTAACCATGCAAACCCAACAGAGGTCTCTAGTTTTTCTCTTGCAATATTTTTAGGGTCTTGAATTAATTTAATAAACTCATTTTTATAGGTTTTTGCGAATGCTTTCTTAATTTCCTGCAACACTTTATTTTCATCTAAAGTAGTCTCAGAATTTGATAAATATGTATCAAATCTTTTTAAAGTCTCTAAAAGAATAGTATTTAATTTTTTTGACTTTTCAATTTCAAATTCCTCAAGATTAAATGCTATACTTTCAATTCCAACATATACATTTAATAAATCTAATGGGAACTTGACCTCTTGATCTTCTTTTTTATAATTAAAATAATTCATTAGTTTTTTAATAAAAAATTCAATGATAAGGTTCTCAAGTTCTTGTTTTGTTTGATTCTGACTATTTTCAAAATGAAGAATACAAGAGGTTAATTCATCTACTCTTTCTAAATGTGATTCTGAATGAATATTATCACAATTAAACGAATTTTTAATGATACCCTCAATTTTATTTTTTCTGAAATTATCTGATTTAATTCTAAATATTTCATCTACAGACATTGAGATTTGAGGGTGTAATAATGATTTTATTAATTTGTAAACATGATTATAATCATCCCTTTTATAGTTACATAAAATTTGACTTAGTAATTCTAGGCTTTGTGTTTGTATTTTATCTAGACTATTTATCATTATATTTGGATGATCAGTTTGTAATAAATGTCGAGTTAATAATTTTGCTTTTTTAAAATAGTCTTCTTGCGTGTCTTGTATATTCAAATAGCTAGTTTTTAACATTTTAAATGTTTTAACTAAACTTTTAGGTAATAAATCTTTAAATTCATTTTCAATAAATTGCTCAAAAGATTCTTTATCTTGAAGTGTTAAATTATTAGGATATTTAGAAGTATTATCATCAAAATTTATAATATTCCTGCGCTTAAGCTCCTCCATAATTAACTCTATTTTTAAATTTCTTTGTTGAATACTGAATGTACTTTTTGCTGAATGATGTTGAAAAAGTTTAAGTAATTCATCATGAAATAACATTGCATCACTTAACCCTTTAGAAATAGACCATTCAAGTGAATGCTCTAATATTTGACTAAAGTTTTTTGGAATTTTTGTAATATTAAAACCTCTAAATGGCCAATATATTTTGTTAAATAAATGAGTATTTCTAGACTTTTCTCGTAGAACACCAAAATATGCTGGATATTTAACTTTTTCAACATATTCAGTAAATTTTTTTAATTTTCTTTTTCCAGGTAATATTTTTAATAACTTCATATTATTGTAATTATAAAAATAATTTCTAGATTTTTATAGACTTAAGAATATTTAAGAAAACCAATCATGAGATCCAAATTTATTTTTTTTTATTGGTTTTTTATATTTAATATACCAACTTAACCCTTGTAAAACAGATTTTAAATATGCGTTTAATTTAGGATAAATGATTATAAAAAAAAATGGTGCTTGTACCCATTTATTTCCTTGATTTAGAAAATGCGGATAAATTTTTATGGTTAATTTACATTTATTGGCACTCAAAATATTTAACTTCCATGAAACAAATGATTTCCTGCCACCTACTCTACCAATGAATAAATCATACCCTTTATTAATTTCCCAAGAACAAAACTGTCGTTTTAACGTAACTCCATTTAGATACACTATTTGGTCTATCGCTGTTTCATTGCCCCATTTCAGTACAGGATTTTTTAAACAAAATGGGTGAAATAACTCTAAATTTGATGGTGTTTCCATTACCTTCCATACTTTTTCTACATCTGTAGAAAAAAAATGCTCATGTTCTACATAAAAATTAAAGTTAGATTGTAAGTATTTAGAATTCACTGTTTAAGTTGATAACGTTTATTTTAAGAATTTTTATACAATACAATTGCATGTGGATGGTGATAAATCTGTCGGTATGTAGTCTGCTAAAAATATATTTTCTTTTATATCTAAAATATCTGATACTTCTTGACGTATAATATCATGATCGATGGTAAGACTATGCCCTATTTCATTGTGAGATTCAATTTGCATATTTTATTATTACCCTAATTTACAAAATTCTAAACATTTTTTGATTATTTAATTGTTATTTTTATCCTTTATTTAATTTATTAACTTATTTATTTACACTTATTATTTAAGTAAGAATTTCCATATAAAAAAAATGTTTAATCTCATCATTAAATGTCGATAAATAAGTATCTCATGGAAAAATTTAAATTTATTTTATTTATATGTGCTTTTTTATGTTTATTTGAAGTTACTTATAGTGCGACTAATTTAACAACAAATGATGCAGCTATTGTAGTATCTGATAATAATACGGCATTACTTGGATATAGTGTTTCATACCTTGGAAACATCACACCCGGTCTATCTAATTTTTATGCGATTTCGGCCCCTTTTGATGGAAGCTCTGGTACCTTTGATAGTGGTAAACTATATCTTTTTGAAGAATCTATGCTTTCAGCAAATATTGAAGCTTCTCAAGCAAATATAATAATTAGTGGATCAACTCGAGATGAAGAAATGGGTATGTTTATCGCAGCGGGTGGAGATCTAGATAAAGATGGACTTAATGATTTTGTTGTTTTAAACCCAAATTTAAGTTCAAATCAAATCTCTATATATTTAGGAAAATACTATAATAATTGGACTAATACAACAATTGTTAAAATTTCAGAACCTAACCTTGGTTTAGAGCAAACAACAAATCGTTACTTAGCTAGCCAAACCGCATCAATTAGCGGTGATTTGAATGGTGATGGGTATGATGATTTAGTTATTGGACTAACTAGAAATACAGACTCTACAAATCCATCAGGAAAGGTTGTCATTATTTATGGTTCACGCGATATTGAAAGTATTAGTAGTAACTTAATTACAGCAGCTAATCATATAGTTTCAGGACAAAGTGCTAATGATGGATTTGGATATAGTGTATCAATCCTAAATGATATTAACCAAGATGGGTATGATGAGCTCCTAGTGGGTGCTTTTGATGAATCTTCAGAACAAGGAAACTTTGTAGGATTACAATATGGAGCTTTTACTAGTATTTTCCCTGTTTCAGGGAATGAAACAACACTATATACATATGCAGATATGGATGCTTTATTTTTTTCTGATACTTCTGGTACTGATGGTTTTGGACAATTTGTTCAAGGTCTTGGAGATATTAACCACGATGGATTTGGAGATTTTGCAATTAGTGCACCTAAAAGTGGTGTAAATAATGGAAATGTATTAATTTATAATGGATCCAGTACAAAGTTTTCTGGTTCGTATTTAGATAATACCCCAGTATCTGCAACATTAGCTTTATCTAATAGCTATTTTTTAGGGCTACAATCAATTCAAGGAAAATACGATTTAACTGGAGATGGAATTCATAATATAGTCATTGGCCAACCTCTTTCAAATACAGATAGTGGCACAGTATATATTCTAAATTCTTCTAAATTGTATTCAGGTGAAATTGATATTACGACTTCAATTGATTATCAGATTGATAATATATCTGATACAGGTAAATTGGGATATGCTCTCACAGCAGGGGGAGATTATAACCGTGATGGAATACATGACTTACTTTTAGGAACCAATGGTCTTGAATCTAATGATGGTCGGGCATTTTTTTATCGTTTAAATTCAACATCTACAGCAAATGCTACTTCAGTAACTTTTTATTCTGATAGTAATTATTCAACAGAAATTACATCTGCTAAGATTAATGAAATAGTTTATGTTGAAGTGGTAGGTAATGACCCTGATGTATCACAAGTAAATACAATCGAACTTACTATTCAATCCGGATCAGGCACTGAAAACTTAAACTTTTATGGTGTTGAAAGTGGAATTAATTCAGGTAGATACCGTGCTGAAATAATGCTTGTTGGAACACGAACAGATTCAGTATTAAACCAATTATTTTGCTCTAAATCAGATACCGTAACTGTCTTTCCAAGTTTTTAGTTCTATCACCGATTCATTGATTGTCTCAAATTCAGCTCCAGAAATATCAAATGTTTTTATTGAGCAAGTCGGAAGTACCGATAATACTAAAATTAATGTGAATTATAGTATTTTAGACTTAAATAACGATTCAGTTTCATTTTTTACTGCATCTAATGTTCAGTATAGCTCCGATGCTGGAGTAACATGGCAAAATGCTACCATAGATACAACAAATTCAATTGTTGCTGCAAAAAATCAAGTCCAAATATTTTCTTCAGATGATACACCACTTATTTTAACCAATTTTGCAAATTATAATGGGTCTCTCAAGGTTAGAATTAGAGGAAATGATGGAACTGATTTGAGTAGTTATGTAGAGTCTAGTGAAATTAATGTTGATAACTTAGCTCCTTCTCAGCCAACACTTTTTACAATTAATCCAAAATATTCATATAATATTATTGTAACTGGAAATGCTGAAGCATTAAGTACGGTATCTATTTATCACGATGATACTCTAATCGATTCAGTTCAAGCTGATGCACTAGGAGAATATATATTTTCAAGCTTAACAGTAAATTCTACGATAGATTCTATCTATGCGATTGCTACAGATGTATTTAATTTTACATCTCCAAGTTCGAATGTTTTAAATTTAATTTATTCAGATAGAGAAACAAAATTTGAAAATAATACATTTATAGTTACATCAAATATTGCACTAACATCTACAGAAAATGAACAATTAATTAATACTTCATATTTAGATTCAGGTAGTCTCCCAGCAACTATTTCATCTATTTATAATTATGTAGATGCATTTTCTTTCACAGCACCTAATTTAACTTTTAATCAATTTGATATTCCTGTAACCTTTAACATCAACTTTAGTTCAGAGCTTCCTTCTAAAAATGGTTTATCTGTTTTTTTATATAACCCAACAACTTCTATGTGGGAAACAAATGAAAATACTATTATATCTTCATCTACTTCAACATTGACGTTTAAATCGAAATACCTTGGACAATATCTGATCGCACAATTAAATGATTATCAAACCCCAGTAATAAGTGATGTGAAAATTAACGGGTATGCAATTTATGATAATCAATATTATGGTAATACTTTCAATTTAACAGCTACTTTTTCAGATTTAGACTCTACCATTTCTTCCTATAATATTGTTATCATTTCAGATACTACCAATAGTGTTGTTTCGTCTTTTTCAGAAACTTACACTCAAGATAACTCTCAAAATGAAATTGATATTACCGTTTCACCAACAAACTTATCCTCAGATACCTACACTATTCGTTTACAAGTTGAAGATTACTTTACAAATTTAAAAACAGTTTCACATTATATTAAAGTAAATACTTCAGAATTAAACTTTAGTATTTTAGCTGGTCCAAACCCCGTCAATTTAAACGACACTGCATTAGTGTTTGGTTATGATATTTCTCAAGATGTCGACTCTTTATCTATTTTTATATTTGATCAACGAGGAACTACTGTATTTGAACATGAAATTCAAAATGTTTCTGCAGGCTACTCTACATATAGTTGGAATGGACTTAATAAATATTCACAACAATTAACTAATGGAATTTATTATGCGTATTGTTATGTCAAAAAAGGTGAGACTGTCAAGAAAAAAAGACTAAAAATAGCTATATTAAAATGAATTTAATTATTCTTATCAAATACTTTTTGCTTACATTAATCTTAGTAATTCATTTTACTCCTTTGTTGGGAGCAATAGATTTAATTTATGATATTCATACAACCAAAATTACAGGAATGGGAGGTAGTAATGTTAGTATTAGCTCTGGTGCAGATAGTATATTTTATAATTGGTCATCTAGAGGTGAATACTTAGAGTGGAAAGTTGAACAATCAACACTTTTTGAAGATCCTTATTACTTAGCTAGTATTCAAAATCCATTTAATTTAGCTCAAGTTAGATTTGGACTTTTATATCAAAGTATTTCAGACCTTAATGAAACTAAACTTAATTCTTTTAATCAACCCGTTTTGACAGGTAATACTATTTCACATCAAATGCTAGGATTATATTCATCTTACAATAAAAATTTAAATGGTTTAGATGTTGGTTTAAGGCATACTTTATATTATGAATCTATTAAAAGTGATTCTGTATTATCTAATCATTTAGATATGGCGCTTCATCGAAAGCTATCTTTTTTTAAATATCCCTTAAATACAGGAATAACAATAAAAAATATCTTTAAATCAAATGTAAAATGGTCAACAGGCTCATATGATAAAACAGCTCGTATCTTTACTGCGGGCTTATCTGGTACATTATTAGATACTCGACTTCACTTTTCATTTGATCGTCAATTTTCATTTAAAAAAGGATACTCACAAACTAATACTGGCGTAGAATATTTTATTTTTGGAACTGAAGACACAATTCCTCATATGTCATTAAGAAGTGGATTGTTAGGCTCATTTTTTACAGTAGGTACTACTTTGAATTTAGATGGGTGGTTATTTGAGTATGCTTATAGTTATGATAACCCTTTTGATACTGTTTTATCCACTGAAAGTATCTCACAACACCGGTTTTCTATTGGAAAAAGTTTTAAAAAGTTTTTTCCATCTAAACAAAAACTTAGCTTTACTCAATCTACACTTAATGATATTGATAATACCTCGATGAATAGTCTTTTTACACATTATAAAACGCCTTTACAACAATTGTCTCCTGAGCCTAAAACATTCGTAAATGTCGAATTTAAGATAAATACTGAAACAGCAATAAGTGATATTATTCAATCTAAACTAGATAATAATGTAGTTAGTCGACTAAACTTTAACACAATAACTTCTAATTCAACTTTATCTAAGCAATTACCACTCAAATGGATAGTCTATCCAAACACTGAAAAACATATATTTATAATCGATATTGATTCTACAGAGACTAATAAATTACATATTTCAGGCTATATTCCAACGTATATGGATGTCTATATCAACCAAACACTTATTAAAGATATAAATTCAGATAGTTCATTTTACTTAAAAATTGATCCTAAAAATACTATCGAAATATTAACCTTTAAATTAGTCGAAAAAATTTAATTACTTTCTATTTCTTTTTTCAGGGTTATCATAGATTTTTTATATACTCTAGAGACTTGAGATTCCGATAAGTCAATTTTTTTACCAATTGATTTAAATGTTAAATCTAATTTAATATGAGCATAAACAATATACCTATCGCGTTCGCTTAACTTTTTCATTGCAGATTGTATCTGATCTTTAAGATCATATTCTTGTACATGATCTTGTTTTTTCTTAGATGATATATAATTTTGCGCTTCATTACTTACCCATTCATAAACGCGAGTAGGATCAGATTTTGTTAAATGTCTAATATGATCTTTCATTGCTCCCACAATCTTTGCTTGCGCTAAAGGCCAAACCTCGTTATTTGAAATTGGATCCCAAACTTTAATGGCTTCTATAAGTTCTAATTGAGCAATTGTTTTTAAATCTTCTTCTTCACTTTGTATTACATGTAATGGTAAATTTTTAAAATATCTTCTAGTAACCATTATTAAGCGTTCAGTAAAAAACTTAAATACTAATTCCATATGCCTTTCAAGTAAGAGAATTTTTAAGTTATTAATTATTTTTAATCCAATTTTTTTCCATAACTTTTCTATAGCTTGAGACATTTTATAACCCTAGCTTTGAAAATATTTTTTTTAAAAGCGGTCCTTGAATTATTTCATCAATATTTTCTTCATCTACTAATTTTCCAAGTACTTTTCTAGACTCTTGTTTGATTTTATTTTTAAATTGTTTTTTATTTTTATCATCAATAACAATGTCAGAAATATTTGCATCTATTGACTGTGGATTACTTAACTGATGTTTAGATCCTCCTCTATAAAAAGTTTGGGTAAATCTTTTAGTGAAAAACTCTCCAATACTCATATAAACTACCCGCTAGAATTAACTACACCTATGGATTGTACTTTGACTTCAGAAATTATTTCATTATATGAAAGTACAATTAGGTTGGGATAGTTTCTTTCCGTGAATTTTTTAAAATGTGATCGTAGTCGCGGACTACATAATGAAACAGGGTGTTTTTCCATTCGATGAAAATTGCCCATAAATTCTCTAACTTGATTTAACACTGTTTCTCCCATTTGTGGATCTAAAGCTAAAAAGGACCCATATTCAGATTGGTGAACAGAGTTAATCATAGTTTCTTCTAATCTTGGATCTATAGTAAAAACTGTCAACGTGTCTTCTTTATCAACATATTGCCTAGATAATTGTCTAGAAAGCGCTTGGCGAACATATTCACTTAAAAGGTTAGTATCTCTAGAAACATGCGCGTAATCTGCAAGTTTTTCTAAAATTGTTGATAAATCACGAATTGATACTCGCTCTTTTACAAGTGTTTGTAACACTTTATGAACTTGACCTAGTGAAAGCATATCTGGCACTAGCTCTCTTACAATGGCTGCATTTGTATTTTTAACTAACTCCATTAATGATTGCACATTTTGACGGGTAATAATTTCATCGGCATGTTGTTTTATTGCTTCAGAAAAATGCTCTGCCACAAAATCGGTAACGTTTGCAAATGGTATGGAATTATCTTGTAGCAATTCAACTTGATCTTCTGGAATCCAGGAACCTGGTAAATTTCTAACGGGATCAATTGCTTCTAATCCATCGATTCCCATTTGATTTAATTCAGATAATGCTCTTGTAACAAATACATGTCCTAAAATTGCCTCTCCAACAGCGACTCTTGTTCCCCTTATCTTAATTAAATATTGGTTAGCAGGTAGTGATAACTCATCCATTACTCTAACCCCTGGAATTACAAATCCTAAATCTTGCCCAATATGATACCGAACTAAAGTGACCCGTTCTAATAAAGGTCCATTTTGATTTGGATCAATTAATGGCACTAGATTTCGTCCAGTCTTTAAACTTATAGGATCTAAACTTAATGTATTTAAAAGGTTTTCAGGTTTTTTCATTGCATCTTTGGCCCCTTCTTGAGCTCCATCCATTGCCATATCTTGTTCAATTTCTTTAGATTTCATAATCCAAACAGCTATTGCACCAGTTAACCCAGAAAGCATTAAAAATGGAACAGTTGGAAGTCCTGGAACAATAGCAATAAGCAATAAAATAATTGATGTAACAGCAAACGCCTTTGGTTGAGAAAAAATTTGATCTTTAACATCTGAACCTAAACTTTCATTTGATGCTGATTTAGTTACAACTAAACCAGTTGCAATTGCTATTAATAGTGCTGGTAACTGTGATACAAGCCCGTCTCCTACAGTAAATCTTGCAAATGTTTGCAATGCATCACCAAACGACATTCCTTGCTGAACACTTCCGATTATCAACCCACCAACAATATTTATAATAACGATAATGATACCTGCGACAGCATCCCCTTTTACAAATTTATTAGCACCATCCATTGATCCAAAAAAGTTTGATTCTTTACTTAATTTTTCTCGTCTAGATTTTGCTTGTTCTGCATCTATTAAACCAGCATTTAAATCTGCATCGATACTCATTTGTTTACCAGGTAAAGCATCCAATGTAAATCTTGCAGCAACTTCTGCAACTCTTTCCGATCCTTTGGTTACAACCATAAACTGAACCAATGTAATAATAGCAAAAGCAACAATACCTACAACAAAATTTCCACGCGTTACAAACTCGGCAAATGCCTCAATTACTTGTCCATCAAAATCTGCACCCAAAGCTAAGATCAATTTTGTTGAAGCCACATTTAAAGAAAGTCTAAATAACGTGATAATTAATAACAACGATGGAAATGCAGCAAAATCTAAAGGTTCAGATAAGTACATCGCAACAAGTAATACCATTACTGATATTCCAACGTTTAAAACCATAAGCAAATCCAACATTTGAGGCGGAATAGGAACAACCATCAACGCAATAATCAAAATTATTACGGTGGCTAAAATGATATCTGATGGACTAAATAATGCTTTTAATTCTTTTATATTTATCATGAGCTTTATTACTTAATAAAATTATACACGAGCTTCTGAAATTGATCTATTCATTAAAATTTATTTTAAGCAAATTTTTCTTTTCGCTTCTTTTTTAATTTATACACAAATGCCAAAATTTCAGCTACAGCTTTATAATATTGGGGTGGCACATCAGACCCAACTTCTGCGGTGTCATATAAACTTCTAGCTAGAGGTGGATTTTCAATAATTGGAATAAAATTTTCTTCTGCAATTTTTCGTATATCCGAGGCAATAATACGTTTTCCTTTTGCTATAATTTTAGGCGCTCTCATTTTATTTGGTGTATATTTTATTGCAATTGCTATGAATATTGGATTTGTTACAATAACATCGGAATCTGGAACTGCCCCCATTTGTCTACTTTGTGACATTTGTCTTTGAGTTTCTCGTTGTCTTTGTTTAATTATAGGATCTCCTTCTAATCGCTTATATTCATCTTTTATTTCTTTTTTAGACATTTTATTTGTTTTTAAAAATTGATATCGTTGATAAAATAAGT
>MDTB01235395.1_pt1 | contig 12365 bp, 10 predicted proteins | sample 811161 | NCBI WGS metagenome assembly MDTB01 (sample SAMN05326650, study PRJNA326480) | marine metagenome | isolation source: seawater | place: Mediterranean Sea | collected 2009 | reverse complement strand
GTCTTAAGACAAAGTACCATCGGCGCATAAAGGCTTGACTTCCGAGTTCGGAATGGGATCGGGTATAACACTTTAGCAATAATTACCGGCAAAAGCTTTATACTTAAATAAGATAAAATGTAAATCCTAAAAAAGCGCTATTTAATCAAATAAATATCAAATTTTAAGCTTTATTTTCTTGTTTAAAAATTAATTCTTTTAGAAGCAGATAGTGCTTTAACAGCGAGTACTTTCTTATATTCTTTTTTACATTTATTTTCATTTGCTTTAATTCCTGATTGTTAGAATTTAGATACCTCCTAATAATCACTTTAAAAGAATTAATATCATTATTCTTAAATAAAAATCCCCCACTTCCATTTTCTAAAATTTCTCTAGGTCCACTTTTACAATCACTAGAAATAATTGAACAATTATTTATTGCTGATTCAATTAATACAAAACCAGGGTCTTCCCATAATGATGTCAATATAAAAATCTTACTTTTATAATAATATTTATTTACGTTTTTTTTTGATCCTAATAAAAAAATATAATCACTCAAATTATAATTTTCTATTAATTTTTTTAATTTGTTTCTCAACTCTCCCTCTCCTAGTATATAAACTTTGAAATTCTTTAGCTCTTTATTTCTAAGATCTCTGAATGCTTTTATCATTAACTCAAAATTTTTTTGTCTTGTTAAGCGTCCAACTAATAAAATATTATTTTTTTTAAATTTTACGTCAAAATTAGATTGTTTTCTTTCTTTTAAAATATTGCTAACACTAAAAATAGGATCATAAAGAACATCAATCTTTTCTGGTGAAAAAATTTTATTCTTAATCAATTCATCTTTTTGTTCCTTGGTGTTACAAAATATATTTTGGATTTTATGACTTGATAATTTCCACAATAATGATCTGATAAAATTTAAATTAGGCTTCCCTGAGACTCTAAATAATAATTTGGTTTTAAATTCAAATAAAATAAATAAAATTAATGGTAAACTTGATATTAAATGTATCATTAAATAATCAGGTTTTTCTTTTAAAATTAATTTTTTTAATTTAAAAAATGATGCAAAAAAAATTTGAATAAAAGCTAATCTACTTTTCATAAATCCATATCTGGGCAAACGATCAAATATGTTAGGTCCTAGGTTAAGATACTTTACATTTTCACTTTTTTTTTCGTTGTTCCACTCACCAATAGCATTAATGATTACAGCCTCATACGAAGAGGAGTATTTATTAATTGACGCCACTGAGTTTAAGATAGCTTTTTTTGTACCAATTCCTTTGTCAGTAAAAGGACCCCAATAAAAGATTTTTTTTTTCATTGAAATTATCGATTAATATATAAATGATAACATATAAAAAGTTAAACAAACTTTAAAAAAAGTAATTTTAAAAAATTAATTAGTAAATTGTGAAAACCTTAGATATTTTAGATAAGATAAAAAAAGGGCTTAGATATAATTGATTTTGATGTACCAGAGAAATTAACAACATTAAGTCATTTTTTTGAATTTAACCAATAAAGACCTTAAAGTTGTAATTAATGATAATGAATTAGAACAAGACAGATTTTTTTCAGGGAAAAGAATTATTATCAAAAATTCAACTTATTTTAAAAAACTTAAAATGTGGGTAAAATATAATTTTAGCCTGGAATTTCTTAGATAGTATTAAAATTAAGTGTAATAAAATAAATAATAAATTTTCATTTATTAAGCCTTTTCTTATTCCAAAAATTATTAAATATTTATGATATCTTTTTTTGAACAAATAATTTGTTGATAGTTTCTTTTTTTAAAAATATTTATTCTTTTTAATTTAACATCTGCAGATGGTTTGATAAAAAAAATTATTTCCAGAAGTTTAAAAAATTTTGAAAAATAGGAATATTCAAACTTCCATTCTTTGATTTCAATTTCATAAAAAAAATTAAATCCTTTTTTTTTTAATAACTCTAAACATTTGGATTTATAGGTATTTTTTTTTATAAAAAATTCTTCTTTTAATTGCTCAATTCCAATTATTAAATTTTTTGAATTTAAAGTTTTACTCATTCCTTTTAAAACTAAAATTTCACTTCCCTCTGTATCAATTTTTACAAAAGAATTATTTAAAGTTTGTTTTTTGATTAATTTATCAAGGGTATTCGATTTAACTTGAATAGTTTTATTGAACCTCTTTTTTATTAAAGAATTCGCTCCAAAATTTTTAAAATCTATATAAAATTTTTTTGATCCTTTACTATCTGATACTGCGTAGTTTAAACAATGTACGTTGGGAAAATTTTCAGTATTAAAATCTAGTAATTTATATATTCTAGGATCTGCTTCAAATGCCATAACCTTCTTAAAATATTTTGAGAGATAGACACTATAAGTTCCGTAATTTGCACCAACATCTAAAAACACATTAGTGATATTATTTTTTATGAAAATTTTACTTAAAATATTTATTATTTCATTTTCATAGAAACCATAGATATTAGTATAATTAGCTATGCCATCGTATGAGATTGTAGCTAATCTAATATATCTTTCTTTAATATATTTTTTTGCAAGTTGATTAATTTCTTTTTCAAGAAATTTTTTTTTTAGAAAGCTTAAATAGATTTTTGATTTATTTTTCATTATTTATAAGTTATAAAATTAGTTATCTTAATTAATAAATTCAATGAAAAAAATATTAATAGTAAGTAAAGTGAGCTATTTTGGTACTCAACTCACACAAATATTATTAAAAAATTTTCAATTAACAATTTACAATTTATTTTATTTTGATTGGATTTTAAAAAATAAAAAAAATTAAGAATAAAGAGAGGCTTATATTTAAAAAAAATATTTTAGATGTTAAAAAAGAAAATTTTAAAAATGATTAAGAAATTGTGAAAAATTTAGATATTTTAAATAATAAGAATTTTAAAAATTTTTTAATTTTAATTTTTTCATCATTGCCTATTAGCATAATTCTTGGAAACGCCTTGATAGAAATTAATATGCTCTTAATCATTTTTACTTTTATTGTTTTAATTTTATCTAATAAAAAATTAGTCAATAATATTAAAAATGAAAAATTATTACATTTACTTCTGATATTTTGGGCTTATTTAATTTTAAACTCATTTTTTGGAATCGATTTCACAAATTCAATCAAAAGGAATTTTTTATTCATAAAATTTATTCTATTAATTTTCTCATTTAGATATTTTTTATTACACTTTGACATATTAAAAAAAGTTATCTTTTCCTGGACTGTAGTCCTATTAATAGTTTGTATTGATGTATTTTTTGAGTCTATTTTTGGATACAATATTTTAGGTTTTGAAAGTTCGATGAAAAACGAACGAATTGTTAGTTTTTTTAAAGATGAGTTAATTGTAGGAAGTTTTTTGTTTGCTTTTTTATTTATTATTGTCGGATCACTGATATTTGATAACAGAATAAAAATAGCATTTTTAATCACTTTTGTAGTTTCACTTGCAATTATTCTAACTGGAGAAAGATCCATAGTAATCAAATTACTATTAAGTCTTTTAATTTTTATTTTCTTTGTTCAAAATAATTTAAAGATAAAGATTATCTCAATTTTTCTTTTATTTTTATCTGTTATAGCATTATTGAATCTAGACACTCTTAAAGTGAGATATATTGATCAAGTAAAGAAGGACTTAAATTTTGATCACAACAACATAAAACATAATTTACTTGAAACCAAATATTTAAATCAATCTGTTTTTTCTTATGAAATTTTTAAGAATAATATTTTTTTTGGGGTTGGAAACAAAAATTATCATAAGGCTTGTATAAATTTAAAAAATACATCTGAAGATAAGTTAATTAAAGAGATGTTTGTTCATTGCTATACTCATCCACACCAGGTTTATTATGAATTTATTTCTGAACATGGCATTCTTGGAACATTAATTATTTTGAGTATAATTTTCAAACTACTTTTTGATAAAGATAATCGTCCATTATTAAAAGAAAATAGGAAGCTAATTCTTATTTTCAAAATATATTGTTTATCATCAATCATACCGATCATTCCTACGGGTAGTTTTTTTTCAAGTTTTCAATTATTTTTATTTTTTTTAAATTATTCTTTTTATCAAGTTTACATTTTCAAAAAAAACCAAAAATAAATTTAATTTATTTATTTCCATACTCAATCAAATGATCTATAAAATTAAATCTAATTTGAGACTGAATGAAAAAAATTTTAATAGTTGGTGGTGGTGGCTATGTTGGAACAGAGCTTACACAAAAGTTGTTAAAAAATAACTATGTTACAGTTTATGATTTGTTTTATTTCGATTGGCTTATTAAAAACAAAAATAAGGTTAAAAATTCAAAAAGACTTTTCTCAATTAAAAAGGATATATTAGAAGTAAATAAAAATGATTTAAAAAATATCGAGATTGTTTGTGATTTAGCTGGGATTGCTAACGATCCTTCTTCAGATTTAAATAAAAAATATTCTACAAAGATAAATTATGAAGCAAGATATAGATTTGCAAAAATTGCAAAAGAGAGTGGTGTTAAAAGATATATTTTTAATTCTACTTGTTCAATTTACGGCTTTAATAAAAAAAAAGTATTTGAAAAATCTAATATTAACCCATTAAGTTGTTATGCAAAAGCAGTTCAAAAAGCAGAGAAAAAAATTTATTTACTTAAATCAAAAGAATTCAAAGTAAATATTTTAAGAAATGCTACATTATATGGTTTTTCAAATTCTATGCGTTTTGATTTAGTTATAAATCTATTTACGTATCTTCTATTGAAAAATAAAAATATTTTTATTGATGGTGATGGAAAACAATCAAGGCCTTTTTTATCAGTTCAAGATATTTCAAGGATGTATTTGCATATAATTCAGACACAGCCAAAATCATTTATAGTAAACGCTCTCTCTTTCAGCACAAACATTTATGATTTAACAAACAAAATTATAAAAATAATTAAGAAACCAAAAACATTAGTAAAGTTTAATTTGGAAAAAAAAGACCATAGAAATTATAATGTAGGAAGTAAAAATTTTAAGAAATATTTTAAAAATTTTAAATTTACAGATTTAGGAAAAGATATAAAAAAAATGATTAAAAATATAAAAAAATTAAATTTAAGACCAAATATAAAAACTATTAGAGTTAAGTTTTATAAAAAAAAATTAAGTAGATTGAAATATTAATTGTTAATACTAAAGATATTAAATTACTATTATTGATAAAATATAGAGATATCAAAAAAATAATAATATTATAAAAATTAATTAAGAATGATGTAAATAAATTTGATTTAAACTCATTTTTATTTTTATTCAATATTTTTAAAAAAATCTTTTGATGTAAATGAGATCTATCAGGTAAAAATGGATTTTTCTTTTTTATTAATTTTCTTATAATTGAAAAAAAGATTTCAAAAGCTGGATACCATAATAATAACACTATAAACAAAGATGAAACATTTTGATTTTGATTGTAAAATGAAATCAGAAAACTTCCTATTATAAATGATATTAAGTAAGAACCCGAGTCACCTATGAAGTTTTTATTTGTAACATTAAAAATAAGTAATATTAAAAGAATTAAAACTAAATTGACCACTAAATCTAAATCGATGTATAAATTAAATAAATTTGATGCTAGAGTTAATATTGATAAGACAATTATATAATAAGTGATTACTAGGCCATTTAATCCGTCAATAAAATTTGTACCATTGATTAAAATTAATAAACAAAATGCTGTAAAAAAAATTGAAAAATAATAATTCTCTAAAAATTTATCGATTATATTAATATCTGTAAAAAAAACATTATTTTGAAAAAAAGAAACAAAAAGCAAAGTAATTATTATCTGTGCAAAAAATCTTAATTTTGGTGAATTAATAAAATTTAAATCTGAAAATAAACCTATAAAAAAAATTAAAGAACCAAATATCTTTAATTCAATAAACCCATCAACAAATATTAAAAATAATATTAGAAAAGTAATACCTCCAGTCAGAGGAAGATTTTTATTTTTTGTTAGCTCTTTATGAATAGAAAAATTAGGATTATCTAGCAAATAATTTTTTTTATTACAAAGAAAATTGGTCAATTGATGGATTATTAATCCTATAAAAAATTTTAAGAATAATATCATTAATTATTGATGGCCTGTTTTACCCTTTTTAACAAATAAAAAAAAGATAAACGTAAGGTAAATATAATTGATACCAAAAAATTATAATGCATTTTTTTGTTATATAAAATTATTGAATCCTCGATTTTTTGAAAAAAACTTGAAGATAGAGACTCACTTACATTTCTCCACTTTGTCAAAAATTTTTTTATTCCATAGATATTATTTTTTTTTGAAAGTTGTAACCAGAGATAATAATCCTCTTTTGTTTTTTGAGATGAAAATTTGTTATTATTTAAAATATTTTTTTTTATCATTACTGAAGATAGACAAATATCACATGATTTTATTAAATCATTAAAACTTAGATTTTCTTTAATATTCATTTTCCTTAATTTGTGATCATAATTATCAACAATTTCATAGGAAGTGTGAGAAAAATAAATTTTATTTTTTTTCATAAACTCGTACTGAAATTTTATTTTATTTTTTTTCCATAAATCATCTGCATCTAGAAAAGCGATATATTCACCTTTTGAATTTTTAATTCCTTTATTTCTTGAAAATCCTGCTCCAAGATTTTTTTTATTTATAATCAATTTAATTCGATTATCTTGCAAACATAAACTTTTTATATATTCTAAATCCTCTAAGCTTTCATCGTCATAAATAATGATTATCTCTAAATTTTTATAAGATTGTGATGTAGCTGATTTAATTGACGATTTAATAAACTTTTTTTTTTTAAAATATGGTATAATTACTGATACAAGGCTGCTCATGAAAAATTACTATAATCAATTTTAGTAAAATTTAAATGCAAAATAAAGAAATTGTAATATTTATGCCGTCAATAGAGTCTGGCGGAGTAGAGAAAAATCTCTTTATTATATCCAATTACTTATGTGAAAACTTTAAAAAAGTATCAATAGTCACTGCTGATAAAAATAGAATAATCTCAAAAAATAAAAAAATTTTAGTTTATGGACCATCTAGTAGTTTTTTAATCCCAAAAAACAGAATTTTTAAAATCATAATTTCATTGATTTATCTTTTGTTTAAAATTCTATTTTCAAAGAAATTTTTGATTCTTAGTTTTCAATCTAATATTTTTGCAATAATCGTATCTACTATATTTAATTTTAAAATTATAATTAGAGCAAATTCTTCTCCAACTATTTGGGCAAAAAATAAATTTAAAAAAAATATTTTTACATTTTTTTCCGAAAAGCAGATGCAATAATAGTGAATAGTTATGACTTACAAAAAGAATTTAGGAAAAAATTTAAGTTGAAATCATATTGTATTTATAATCCTCTTGATAGACAGAAGATCCTACTTAATTCAAAAAAAAAGAATTATGAAAGTTTTTTTGATAATTGTAAGAATGTGCTTAAAATTGTAAATATTGGCAGATTAACCGATCAAAAAAATCAAATAATTATATTAAAAGCTCTCGCAAATTTAAAAGATAAATTAAGTTTTAGGTTTATCATTATGGGAAGCGGAAATTTAAAAAAAAATTTACAAAATTATATTGATCAAAAAAACCTCAATGAGAATATTAAAATTATCAATTTTAAAAAAAATCCATTTCCTCTTTTAAAATCAGCAGATTTATTTATACTTTCCTCAAAATATGAAGGTCTTCCAAATGTTTTACTCGAAGCATTAGTTTTAAAAAAACCAATTATTTCAAGCAATTGTCCTACTGGACCAAGAGAAATATTGGAAGGTGGAAAATATGGCCTACTATTTAAAAATGATAATAAATCAGACTTACAAAATAAAATTATTGAATTTTCAAATAATAAAAAAAAATATTACAAAAAAGTTTTAAAATCACAAAAATCTTTAAATAAATTTAAATACAGCACAAATTTAAGTAAATATAAATTTCTTATTACTAAGCTAATTTAATTTTAGATATGTTTAATTAGATAAATTTTTTTTTATATTTTTTGTAATTGGGCTGTATCTTATTCTATTAATTACTCTTAAAAATATATTTTTTCTATTATAAAAACCTTCATATAAAAAATTGTCATATTTTCTAGAAAAGATTATGTTTGGATTATGCTTTAATGGAAATTTAATGTCTTTTGTAACTAAATTTCTAAATTTTTTAGCTCCTTTACCGGTAGGAGCATTATAATACCCAATATTTTTTATCAAATTTACAGAGGGTAAAACGGTTTTAAAATTATTGAATATACAAGCATAAACCCATTGAATATCCCAGGTGATTAACTTTTTTTGTCGAAATCTTTTTAAATAATGTGTGAAGAACCTTTTTTCACCTATCTTTAAATTTTTGTTGTTTAAAAATTCATAACGCTCTTTTTCCCAGTTTTTTAAATAAGGATCATAATATTTTTGCCATCTGTCTCTCCACGTTGCCCAACCCATGAATTGAGGGTATTTAGAAAAAAAATAATCTTTGTCATTTATTTTTTTTTTTTTTGATCCATAATACAAATTACATCCTGAAATATGGGCAATATCTTTATTTCTTTTGAATTTTTTTAACATCAAATCGCAATATCTAAAAAAGCCGACTTCTGGAACACAATCATCTTCTAAAATTATTGTTTTCTCATGTTTTTTAAAAACCTCTTTAATTATTTTATATCCAATCAAACTTTGACTTATATTCTCTTTATAAAAAATACTCTTATAGCTATAATTCTTTTTATATTTTAAAATAATTGATTTAGTATCTTTGTGATTTTGATTTTCTTCTCTAGTAAATCCTTTTTTTTTTCCGTCTTGAAAAACATAAAGATTTTTTGGTTTTAAGTTTAATATAATCTTTAATATTTTTTCAGTTTCATTAGGTCTTTTATAGGTTAAAAAAATTATTGGACAATTGAACATTAAATAAGTAATTAACATAAAAAAATTAATTTAAAAGTATATTTAATAGTGAATTTCATGAAGCTACAGCCCAGATCAAATATTAACGTTATCAAATTCAATAAAAAAAAATTTATAAATAAAAAATATTGTGTTTTATGTAATTCAATTAAGTTAAAAACTGTTTTAGATTTTGGAAAAACGCCTCTTGCAAATTCTTATCCAAAAAAATTTTTACAAAAAGAATTAACTTTTTCACTGAAAGTAAAAATATGTAAAAAATGTGGTCACCTTCAACTTAGTCAATTAGTTAATCCTAGTCTTATGTTTGATAATTATTTATATGTCTCAGGAACATCTAAAGTATTAGTCAAACACTTTGAAGATTATTCAAAAAAAATTATCAAATTAACCAGAAGAGATAGAGAAACAAAAATACTAGATATTGCATGTAATGATGGTACTTTTTTAAATTTCTTTAAAAACAAATTTGATAAAGTTGTTGGAATTGATCCTGCAAAAAATCTTAAAAATTTAAACTTAAAGAAAAATATAGATATAATCTCTGATTATTTTTCAATGAAAACTAGCAAAAAAATAAAAAAAAAATTTGGTAAATTTAATGTAATCACAGCTAATAATGTATTTGCGCACAATCCTAATTTGCAAGATTTTACTCAAGGAGTTAAAAACTTGATGGAACCAAAAGGATTTTTTGTTTTAGAGGTCTCCTATTTACCTGTAGTTCTAAAAAAAAAGACATTTGATACTATATATCATGAACACATGAGCTATCATTCATTAAAACCTTTGGTAAGTTTCTTTAAAAAATTTAAATTAGAAATATTCGATTTTGAACTTATAAGTGCTCAGGGTGGATCAATTAGAATATTTGTAGCCAATGAAAATCAAAGAAAAGTAAAAACAAGAAAAATAAACAATCAAATTAAAAAGGAAAATCTTCAAAAAATATATGAAATTAAAACTTACCAAAACTTTTATAGAGATATTCAATATCAAAAAAATACACTGAGAAAATTAATTAACGAACTTAATTCTAAGAAAAAAACAATTATAGGATATGGGGCACCTGCTAAACTAACTACACTTAGTCATGTTTTAGATTTTAATTATAAAGATTTTAAAATTGTTATAGATGACAATAATTTAAAGCAAAATAGATACGTTCCTGGAACAAAGTTCTTAATTCGTAGTTCTAAATTTTTGACCAAAAAAGATAACTCAACAATTATTATTTTAGCATGGAATTTTTTTAAAAGTATCAGAGCTAATTGTTTAAAAATTAATAAAAATTTTGATTTTATTAAGCCTTTTCCATTTCCTAGAAAAACTAAGTAAGTTAGATATAACTTTTTGTTTTAATACCAAATAAACTTAAAAATGATCCGATAGATCTAAATAAGTACATAATGCTAAATAAAGAATTTTTTTTTGGATTTATTATCACTAAGGCAAAATAATTAAAAAAAAATAATAATTCATAAAAAAATTTTAAAATAACGAAAAGTGACCCTTTAAATGATCCATAAGCTTCTTTATAAATTAAATTTGAGGATATTCCATATCTAAAACTTCTTTTTACAAACCATTTAAAATTTCTTTCTAAATTATTTTGATTTTCGAAAACTTTAGCATTAGAACACCATCTTATTTCAAAACCTTTCAAATTTAATTGAGTGAAAAATAATTGATCTGATCCACCAATATTTGCCAATTTAGTTGAAAATTCTATATTGTGCTTATCTAAAATCTTTTTATCAATTACAACATTGTTTGTTGCAGCCCATCTTAACTTTTGAAAATTGTAAGGTGATTTTGAAAGGATCGAATGATATTGATTTTTTTGTTTTGGAATTTGAGGTCCTGTAACTATTTCAGATTTAATTTTTTTTTTAAACTCAATAATTTTTTCCATCCAATCTCTACTAATCTCACAATCATCATCAAAAAAACATAGATAGCGAGCTTTTATTTTTTTCGATAACCTTAAAGCTTTGTTTCTAGCAAATGGAATACCAATCTTTTTTTCTAAAGAGTATTCAAAAGGAATATGTTTAATTAAAGTTTTGCCAATCAAAGACTTATGTTTTTTTTTTATTGAGTTTTCAATTATTAATAATTTAATCCTCCTATTTTTTATTTTTAAATTATTAACGCTTTTCAAAAACTTTGATAAAAATTTACTTTTCTCAGTTGTGCAAATTAAGAAAAGGAAATCATACATTTTTAAAATTCCTAGTTATTTAATCTATTTCGGTTAAATTCTAACATCATAAGAATAGACCACAAATAAGGGTGAACATCTCTTTTTTTTGATTGGTGAAGAATAAACAATTTTTTAACCTTATCTTGAATAATCGGTAATTTATTATAATTCTGCTGATCATAAATCAAATCTTTAGACCATTCGTATAAATCGTTTCTCAACCACTCTTTAATTGGTATCTCGAAACCTCTCTTTTTTTTATTCAAAAGAAATTTTGGAAGATGTTTGTTTGCATAAGATCTTAAAAATAACTTTTTTCTAAAAAAGGAAATTTTTTGATCAGAATTCAAGCTAGACGCAAAATTTGTTATTTTTTTACTTAAAAATGGTAATCTACATTCTAATGAATTATTCATGCTAGCTCTATCTAGTTTTACTAAATAGTTATCAATTAAATTATTATTGATATCATAATTTAAAATTGAATTTAAGGTATCAAAAGATAGATAATTATCAAAATTTTTAAGTTCTAGATCTTTTTCATCAAAATTTACCACATTAAAAAAATCTTTTTTTAAACTTTTTAAAAAAGTAAAAGAAGATTCTACATCTTTTTTAGAGAGAAAATTTTTTAAAAGAAGATATTTATGATTTCTATTTTTAGAAATAAGTTTTTCAATACCCAACCTTATCAAATAAGGTATTTTCAAATATGTAAGTTTATATCTCATTAATGTATAATAATTATAGCCCCCAAATAGTTCATCTCCTCCATCCCCTGACAAACAGACATCTACTCCATTTGATTTTGCAAATCTTGTCATTATCAAAGTTGGTATTAATGATGGATCAGTTATAGGTTCATCAAACATGCCTTTAATTTTCATTAGCTCACTTAATAAATCTTGTTCACTGATTATCTTTTCATAGTGTTTTGATTGAATTAAATTTGCAAATTTTTTTGAAAGACTACTTTCATCATAAATTTTATTTTTAAAACCTATTGAAAAAGTTTTTAGATAGGAGTTTTCTTTTTTTGAAAGATGAGCAATAAGTGAGCTATCTATCCCACTAGATAAAAAAACACCTACAGGTCTATCAGAGTTTAATTTATCTCTAACACTTTCTTTGATAATTGAGTCAAAATAATTTTTGTCTAAAG
>MDTB01218039.1_pt1 | contig 12365 bp, 9 predicted proteins | sample 811161 | NCBI WGS metagenome assembly MDTB01 (sample SAMN05326650, study PRJNA326480) | marine metagenome | isolation source: seawater | place: Mediterranean Sea | collected 2009 | reverse complement strand
GGAATAAAGGAATTTATGGTTTATGTTTTTATCAACCTACGAAAACAAATTAGACAAAAAAGGAAGGGTATCTGTGCCTGCGAGTTATAGATCTTATTTATCTAATTTAGGATACAATGGAGTAATTTGTTACCCATCATTTAATAATCAATCAATTGAGGCATGGCCGCAGGATAGAATTGAAAAGATTTCAAGCACAATAGACTCTTTAAATCCGTTTGAGGAAAAAAGAGATTTTTTTGCAACATCAATATTATCTGAAAGTGTCAATTTACAATTTGATAGTGAAGGAAGAATTACATTAACTCAAAAATTATTAAAACATGCAAAAATTAAAAATAGCATGTTGTTTGTTGGTCAAGGCAAAACTTTTCAAATATGGGAACCAACAACTTTTGAAAAATTTAAGGTAAATGCAAGAAAAAAAGCAAACATTAATCGTGCAAGCCTTAAATGGGAAAAACATTTAAATAATAAAGAGGGGGTATAAAATGACAATTAACTTTAAAACACCAGAGATAAAAGAACTACAACCACGTCTTTTAGTAATGGGAGTTGGTGGGGCAGGCGGAAATGCTATCAATGAAATGATTGAAAATGGAATGCAAGGAGTTGAATTTATTGCAGTCAATACTGATGCTCAAGACTTAAAACATAGTAAAGCAAAATCAAAAATTCAAATTGGTCTTAATTTAACAAAAGGTTTGGGTGCAGGCGCAAAACTGGATATTGGTCAAGCAGCAGCAGATGAGTCATTAAATGAAATTATAAATGTATTACAAGGTGCAAACATGGTTTTTATTGCTGCCGGAATGGGCGGAGGTACTGGGACTGGAGCAGCACATGTTATTGCAAGAGCTGCAAAAGAATTGAATATATTAACTGTTGGGGTTGTTACGCTCCCTTTCTTATATGAAGGTCCTTCAAGAATGAGTAGAGCCCAAATTGGTCTTGAAGAATTAAGAAAACATGTTGATACGATTATAGTAATTCCAAATCAGAATTTATTTAAAATTGCCAATGAACAAACTACATTTGAAGAGTCATTTAATCTTTCAAATAATGTATTAATGCATGGAGTTCAGAGCGTAACGGATTTAATGGTCAGACCTGGAATAATCAATCTAGATTTTGCTGATGTTGAAACTGTGATGGCATCAATGGGAAAAGCTATGATGGGAACAGGAGAAGCGGAAGGAGAAGGCAGAGCTATGCAGGCAACTGAAATGGCAATTAGCAACCCTTTAATTGATGATTATACATTAAAAGGCGCAAAAGGACTTTTAGTCAATATTACTGGAGGTAAGGATCTTAAATTATTCGAGGTTGATGAAGTAGTTAATAAGATAAGATCAGAAGTTGAGGCTGATGCTGAGGTAATTATAGGTGCAATAACAGATACTTTACTTGAAGGTAAAATAAGAGTTTCTATTGTAGCCACATCTTTAGATAATCAGCATCCTGAGTCAAAATCAGTTGTAAATATGGTTCATAGAATTCAAAATCGAAATCCTGGATATTCAGATTTTGGAACCAATAGTGCAACAAGATCATTTCAATTTTCTAATAGTAACTCAAACCTTGTTACTCATGGCGCGAACGCATTAAAACTTGAAAATGAAGTTGTGTCAGAAAATTTTAATGAATCCGTGAATGATGTAAATAATATATATCATGAAGAATTATTAAAAAATCAAGATATACAAAACATTGTTGAAAATACCTCAGAAGAAAATGAGGTTTCCTTTTCTCAAGAGGCAATTCAAGCTTCAGAGAGGGAGCAAGAAAATTCTGTAGACCTTAAGGAATTTGGTGTTGATGCAGAGGAACCGGATTTATTTAATACAGAAAATCAGAATTCAACATCAGAAAATTTATTAAGATCAGCGGAAGATGATAGTGAAGAAGATGATCTTGAAATACCTGCATTTTTAAGAAGACAAAAAAACTAATGGTCTTCAGAAAAATAAATGGGAGCCACCATGGTACTGGATTTTACAAAACATTATCCAGTACTGCTAAGTGAAATTATTAGCATTATTACCCCTCAACATGGTGGCACATTTATTGATTGTACATTTGGTCAGGGAGGATATTCACAAAAAATTTTAAGTTTTAAAAATACCCAAGTAATTGCGTTAGATAGAGATTTAGAAAGTAAAAAAAAAGCTGATAAAATTTCTGAAAAATTTAAAGATAGATTTATTTTTAAAAATAAAAGATTTAGTCAATTAGATAATCTTAAACTTAAAAATGAAAATATAAGAGGTGTAATTTTTGATTTAGGATACTCATATACACAAATTAAAGATCCAGCCAAAGGTTTATCATTTAACTCAGTTGGTGAATTAAATATGAAAATGGGTTTAAATGATTTTTCAGCAAAAGAAGCAATAAACAATTTAAGTGCAATTGAATTAGAAAAGATTTTCAAGTTTTTTGGGGAAGAAAAAGCAGCAAAAAAAATTGCAAATCAAATTACAATAGTAAGAAAAAAAAAGGAAATTGATACTCAAAATTTAGTTGAAATAATAGATAAAATAAAAAAGAAAAAAAATTTTAAAATCCATAGTGCTACAAAAGTTTTTCAAGCATTACGAATATTTGTTAATAAAGAAATTAGTGAATTAATTTATGGTCTAATAGGCGCCTCCAAAGTTTTAAAAAAGAATGGGACTTTAGCAATTGTTACATTTCACTCTTTAGAGGACAAAATTGTTAAATATTTTCTTAGAAGTTTATCACAAAGTAAAAGTGTTTCTCGATATGTTCCTAAAATCGAGCAACCAGACACCTTATTTAAAATGTTAGAAAAAAAACCCAGAACACCATCAGAGAAAGAGTTAAGAGAAAACATTCCTTCAAGATCTGCAAAACTTAGATATGTAATAAAAAAAAATGACTTCTATAATTTTGAGACTGATATATTTAAAAAGTTTCAGCATCTAATTGAAATTGAAAATTTTGGTAATAAGCTATGAAAAAATTTTCAGTAATTTTTCTTATTTTATTTTTGGTTCTGTTTACAGCTTTTATAAAAAATTCAACCAAAAGAATTGATGATCAAATCTTCACCACCACAGAAAATATCAGAGGTTTTAAAAAAAATTTAGAAAATATAAAATTAGAATATGATTATTTAAGTTCAGCTGAAAAACTACTCGAATTCCAAAATAATTTTTTTGAAGATAAATTAATTAAAAAAGATATTCATAATATAATGGTAATCGACTCAAATAGAAATTATTTAGAAATTAAAAAATTCAAAATAACTAATGAAAAATAAGAATTCCACTATTACTTTAGAGGATCAAATTAATGATTTTCAATATGAAAAGAGTAAATCAAATTTAAGCATAACATTTAATAGAATATCATTTATTTTTTTTGTATTTTTTGTTATTAGCTTAATTTTTTCTATTCATTTAATTCATCTTGGTTCTAGAAAAGATGACCACCCAAATCTGACTAAAACAAAACAAATATTAAATAAACTTTATAGAGCGGATATTGTTGATAGAAACCAAAAGTATTTGGTAAAGACAATAAATTCTATAGATATAGGAATTAGTCCTTCAAAAATAATTGACGAAAATAAATTATTACTAAACATCAAATATATCTTTCCAAACAAAGATTATGACGAGATAAAAAAAAAAATAGATAAAGGTAGTTTTTTTTATTTTGAAAAAAAAATTTCAGAGGAAAAATATGAAAAATTAATGAAGCTTGGAGATAAATCTATTGAACCTAGAGATAATCTTATAAGAATCTATCCTCAAAAAAATTTATTTAGTCATATCATTGGCCAAATTGATAGTGATAATAATGGTATATCTGGATTAGAAAAATCGTTAGATGAAAAATTAAAAAATGTTCAAGCTCCAATTAAGTTAACAGTTGATGAAGATATTCAATATTTAATTAGAGATGAGTTAATAAAATTTAATAAAATTTTTAGCACAAAAGGTAGCGCAGCAATTTTGATGAATGTTAATAATGGTGAAATATTATCATTAGTTTCTTTGCCAGATTTTGATCCAAATAAAAGAATAAAAATTTCTGATACTAATTTTATCAATAGAGCAACTAAAGGAGTTTACGAATTTGGTTCAGTATTTAAAACTTTTACATTAGCTGCTGCTTTTGATCAAAAAATTATTGAACCTCAAACGAATTTTATAGATTTACCAAAATCATTAACTTGCGCTGGATTCCCTATAAGAGAATATGATGAAAAAATACCCTCCAATTTGACAGCTGAACAAATTTTAGTTCGATCAGGAAACATTGGATCAGTGAGAATTGGTCAAAAAGTGGGAGAGGAAAAATTTAAATTATTTTTGTCTAAAATTGGAGTTTTAGAAGAAATAAATTTTGATATAGAAGAAGTTGGAAAACCAATTAAATTTAATTGGGGTAAATGCCCTCTAGCAACAGCTTCTTTTGGTCATGGTATTACAACCACCTTGCTTCAATTAGCAAAAGCTTACTCAATAATTGTAAATGGGGGGTACAACATCCAGCCAAAATTAATCATAAATAATAAAAAAAATGAGAAAGAAAAAATTTTGAATGAAAAAGTATCAGAAAAAATTTTACCTATTTTAAGAAAAATTGTAACAACAAAAGAGGGAACTGCTTCCTTAGCTAATATTAATGGTTATGAAATAGGAGGAAAAACTGGGACTGCTCAAAAAAGTCTAGGCGGCAGTTATTCAAATAAAAAAATAAATTCTTTTATATCGGTATTCCCCATAACTAAACCACGATTTGTTTTAGCAGTAATGCTTGACGAACCTAAAACTAACAAAGATTATATCTATCATTATAAAGATGGGTCTAATATCAAATATAAAGGTACTCCGTTTAACACCGCTGGCTGGACTACTGTAGAGGTTACAGGTCAAATTGTAGAAAAAATTGGGCCTATTTTAGCCACAAAATATAACGAGATTAATTAGTTCATGTTACTAAAAGATTATATTCCTAACCTTGATAAAAAATATAATAATATTTTTTTTTCAGGTATTTCTTCAGACAGTTCAACAGTTTCAAAAAAACATATTTTTTTTGCAATTAAAGGAAATAAACTTGATGGGTATAATTATATTAATCAAGCAATAAAAAAAGGTGCAAATGTAATTATTACTGAAAGAAATATAATTAAAAAAAAAGAAAACGTAATTTTTTTACATTCTTCAAACGTTAGAAAATTACTAGCAAAAGTTTCATATAAAATTTTAAATAAAAAACCAAAAAAATTAGTTGCAGTAACAGGAACAAATGGAAAATCATCTATAGCAGATTTTTTTTATCAAATATTAAATTTAAACTCAAAAAAAGTTGCCTCAATTGGGACAATAGGTATTAGACATAAAGATAAAAAAAAAACTTTAAAAAATACAACTTTAGACCCAATTCAACTGAGCTCTATAATAAGAGATCTAACAAAAAAAAAAATTGAATATCTAATTATGGAAGCTTCAAGTCATGGATTAGCTCAAAACAGGCTAGATGGATTATTATTTGATATTGGGATATTTACAAATTTATCACATGATCATTTAGATTATCATAAAAACATGAAGAATTATTTAAACTCAAAATTATATTTATTTAAGGAATTAGTAAAAAAAAAAGGAAATATAATTACAGATGCCACTATTCCAGAAAGAAAAAAAATTGAAAATATTTCAATCAAAAATAATACCCATCTGAGTTTAATCTTTGATAAAAAAAAAGGAATCGACTTAATTTCCCATAAATATGATGATGATAAACAAATTTTACAAATTTTATTCGATAAAAAAAATTACGAAATTGAGCTAGGCTTAATAGGTAAAATTCAAATAAAAAATGTTTTGATGGCTATATTGGCTGCTAGAAAAAGCGGTCTTCAATTTGAAAAAATAATTAATGTAATCCATAAATTAAAACCTGTAGATGGACGTCTTGAAAAAATTGGAAACATAAAAAATAATAGTAAGGTTATACTAGATTATGCTCACACACCTGCCGCTTTAGAATTAGCTTTATTGAATATTAGAGAGCAATTTCCCTCAAGCAAGATAAGTTTAGTTTTTGGCTGTGGTGGGGAGAGAGATTTTAAAAAAAGACCTATAATGGGAAAAATTGCAGAAAAATATTCAAATAAAATTTATTTAACAGATGATAATCCTAGAAATGAAGATCCTTTAAAAATTAGAAAAGATATTAAAAAAGGAATTAGCAAAAAAAAAATAAATGAATTGCCTGATAGAAAGAAAGCTATCCACGAAGCTATAATGAGCCTAAAAACGGGTGATTTATTATTGATAGCAGGTAAGGGTCATGAAAAAACTCAAGATTATGGAGAAAAAAAATTATTTTTTTCTGATAAAGATGAAATTTTAAAATCTATAAAATATAAAAATAAATATTTATCAAAAGATTTAAAATTAAACATTATAAAAGAAGAGTCAAAATCAAAAATACCTAAAAAATTAACAATTAATAATATTTCTATTAACTCTAAATTGATAAAAAAAAATGATGTTTTTTTTGCCATTAAAGGAAAAAAATTAAATGGAAATAAATATGTTGGAGAAGCTTTTAAAAAAAAAATAAGTTTAGCAATTGTTAATAAAATTAATAAAAATTACCCTTTATTCAAACAGGTCAAAGTTAAAAATACCCTTAACTTTTTAACAAAATGTTCATCTATCCTAAGAGATAATTTTAATACAAAAATAATTTCAATCACTGGAAGCTGTGGAAAAACAACATTAAAAGATATGGTTGGAACAACTCTAAAAGTAATATCAAGAACAACCTATTCTCCAAAATCTTTTAACAATAAATATGGAGTTCCACTGAGTTTATTTAATTTAAAACAAAATGATGACTTTGGCATTTTTGAAGTGGGGATGGATAAAAAAGGTGAAATTGATAACTTAACAAAAATAACTAAACCAGATTTGGGGATCATAACAAATATTAGTTATGCACACTCAAAAAATTTTAATAGCATTAATCAAATTGCAGCTGCTAAAGCTGAGATAATGAATAATATAAAAAAAGATGGTACGATTATTTTAAACAGGGATGATAACTTTTATAATTACCATAAAAATTTGGCATTCAAAAAAAAACTAAAAGTTATTTCATTTGGTATTAAGAATAAATCTTCAATGATAAAGTTAATTAAGATTAAAAAGATTAAACATAAGTTTAATTTGCTAATAGATATAAATGGTTTATCTGTAAGTTTTTTTTCACAAAATAATAACCCAAGTCATTTATACAATATACTTGCAACTTTAGCTTTAGTTAATTTTTTTGCAGATATTCATAAACTTAATAAAAATATTTTTTTAAATTTTAAAACTCCAGCTGGCAGAGGCGATATTTCAAAAATAAGATATAAAAATAAAAGCTTTTTTTTAGTGGATGAAACCTATAATTCGAATCCTTTATCTCTGAAAACAGCTATAGAAAATTATGACAAAATAAAAATAAAAATAAAAAACTCAAAAAAATATTTAATATTAGGAGATATGCTTGAGTTGGGAAAACATTCAATTAAACAGCATAAATTAATAAGTAAGATTGTAAATAAAACAAAAATTGTCCATGTGTACGTAATTGGTAAATATATAAAAAAGACTTTTACTGGCTTAAAACAAAATAAAAAAGCTAAAATATTAAAAAATAAATCTGCTATATTTGATTTGATTAATAAGGATTTAAATAATAATGATTATTTAATGATTAAAGGTTCAAATTCCACAGGTCTTCATAAGATAACAGCTAATCTAAAAAAAAGAGTTTATCATGCTATATGAACTATTACTTAAATATATTGATAGCTTTACTTTTTTAAATGTTTTTAAATATATAACTTTTAGAACAGGCCTGGCATTTTTTACATCTTTATTAATTACTCTTTTAATTGGTGGACCATTTATAAGATTATTTTCAAATAGAAAAATCTTTAATCCAATTAGGGAAGATGGACCATCAGATCATATTGTAAAAAAAATTGGTACACCGACAATGGGTGGTGTAATTATATTATTAGGTTTAATTATCTCTGTTATACTTTGGGCTGATTTAGGAAACATATACATTTTATTTTGTTTATATATTGTTTCTTCATTTGGACTTCTTGGGGCTTATGATGATTATCAAAAGATAAGAAGTAATAGTTCTTCAGGAGTTTCATCAAAGCTTAAAATAATCATGCAAATTTTTCTAGCTATGCTGGGGCTAATAATCTTGACATATTTTGTCGAATATGAGGAATTTAAAAATCTTTATTTTCCATTCTTTAAAAATTTGATAATTAATTTAGGTTGGTTTTTTATACCATTTTCTATTTTTGTTATTGTAGGCTCCTCTAATGCTGTGAATTTAACTGATGGTTTGGATGGCTTAGCCACGGTGCCTGTAATTTTAGTTGCAGGTTGTTTTGCTTTTATAAGTTATGTTACAGGTAATATTGTTTTTTCTGAATATCTTCAAATAACATATATTGAAGGTGCTGGAGAAGTATCAATTTTTTGTGGTGCAATTATTGGTGCCTGTCTGGGATTTTTGTGGTTTAACGCACCTCCAGCTAAAATATTCATGGGAGACACAGGATCTCTTTCATTAGGAGGTTCTTTAGGTGCGGTAGGAATTATCACTAAGCATGAAATAGTTTTAGCCATAACAGGAGGCTTATTCGTTTTAGAGGCTCTATCAGTAATGGTGCAAGTGATTTCATTTAAACTTACTGGAAAAAGAATATTTAAAATGGCACCGATACACCATCATTTTGAAAAAAAGGGTTGGCCAGAATCAACTGTAGTTATTAGATTTTGGATTATTTCAATTATTTTAGCCATGATTGGTTTGGCCACACTAAAACTTAGATAAAGGCATTGGTTTGAGTATCTTTTTGAAAAAAAAAATATTAATTTATGGTTTAGGAAAAAGTGGTTTATCGGCTTTTAATTTTCTTAAAAAAAAAAGTAACATTTTTTTATATGATGACTATCAATTAAAGTCTCAAACTTTAGAAATAAAAAAAAACTTTATTAGCTATAAAAAAATTCTTAAATCTAAGTTTGATCAAATAATTTTAAGCCCTGGTATTAATATTGATAAATGTAAATTAACTAAATTTCTTAAAAAAAACTTTGATAAAATCTATTCAGACTTAGATGTATTTTATTCATTTTATAAGAATGACTGTATTACGATTACAGGAACCAATGGTAAGTCTACTACATGTCAACTTATGTATGAAGTTTTATTGAATCAAAAATTTGATGTAAAATTAGTTGGGAATATTGGAAATCCTATTTTATCAATTAAAAATGTTAAAAAAAAAACAATTTTTGTTATTGAAGCTTCCTCTTATCAACTGGAATACAGCCAAATTTTTAGATCTAAATATGCAGTAATATTAAATTTATCACCTGATCATATTGAAAGACATAAAACTTTAAAAAAATATATTAAGTCAAAATTTAAGTTATTGAAAAAACAATGCAAAGGAAATTTTGCATTTGTTAAAAAGGATGATCGCTTAATAAATCAAGAGCTGAAACTTAATAAATTCAATGGTAAAATTATTAAGGTCAATACAAAAAAAAATAATAATTTTTTAAAGCATGTAGCTAATGAGTATTTCTTAACTGAGACAAATAAAGAAAATTTACTATTTGTTTTAAAAATATCAAAAAAGTTAAAAATCAAAAATAGTTCATTAAAAAAAACTATTGATAAATTTAAAGGATTAAAATATCGCCAACAGATTATCTTAAGAAGAAAAAATTTAACAATTATAAATGACTCAAAATCTACCAGCTTTTCTTCTTCTGTGAGTCTTTTAAAATCAAACAATAATATTTATTGGTTATTGGGAGGTATTTATAAAAAGGGAGATATATTTGATCTACCAAAAAAATACTTTAATAATATTCAAGCTTTTATTTATGGAAAAGATGTAAAGTTTTTTAATAAAAAACTTAAAAATAAAATACCCTATAAAAATTTTGGTAATCTTAGAAATGCTATAAAAGAAATTTTTTTTATTATTAAAAAAGAAAAATATAAAAATAAAACAATACTATTTAGCCCGTGTGCTGCATCATTTGACAGTTTTAAAAATTTTGAAGACCGAGGATTGTATTTTAATGAATTGATTAAAAAAAATTTAAATGGATTACACTAAATCAATATTCAGTTTATATTATAGGTGGTGGAAAAATATAGATAAATTTTTATTTTCTGTAATCATTTTATTATTTATTACGGGCCTATTTTTTTCTCTGGTATCAACATCTTTATTAGTTTCAGACAAATTGGACAAAAATGATTATACTTTCTTCTTTAAACATCTATCTTTTGTTTTTTTAGGAGTAATGATAATTTTTGTTTTATCTTCAATAAATGAAGAAAAACTCTTTAAGATTTCTCCAGTTTTTTTTTTAATCTCGTTAATTTCATTATTTTTAGTCCCCATTATAGGTATTGAGGTAAATAGCGCTCAACGTTGGATCGATTTGTATTTTTTACCTAGATTTCAACCTATTGAATTGGTTAAACCTTTTTTGATTGTTTTAATAAGCTTAATATTAAGTAGTGAAAAGTACACCAATATATATCTCAAGTATCTTACGTCTTTTTTAATAACTTTAATAATAGCTTTATTGCTGGCAGCTCAACCTGATATAGGACAAACTTTATTAGTTTTTTTTAGCTGGTCAGTTTTGATTTTCATATCAGGGATAAATGTTATCTTTTTGATAACCTCAGGTTTAATTTTATGCACAGTATTTTATTTCTTAATAAATTTTTTTCCAAAGTTTGCATACATTAAAAATAGAATATTGTCTTTTTTTAACACTGAAACAGGAACTCATAACGCACAATCAGAAAAAGCAATCGAATCTATTACAAGTGGGGGTTTTTTTGGAAAAGGAATTGGAGAAGGAACTTTAAAAAACAAAGTACCAGAAGCACATACTGATTATATTATATCAGTTATTTCAGAAGAGTTTGGTGTTATAGCTATAATTTTAATCTTATTGATGTTTTTAATATTAATTTATTCTGTTTTCAAAAAAGTATATTTAGTAAATGAAGAAAGGACAAAATTGGTTTTAGTAGGTTGTATAAGTCTTATTCTATTGCAGGCGGTGATCCATATAGGAGTAAATATAAGGTTGTTTCCAACAACTGGAATGACACTTCCATTCATAAGCTATGGTGGTTCCTCAATAATAAGTATTTCAATTTTATCTGGAATAATTCTAAATTTAACAAAAAGACAAGTTAATTAAAATGAAAAAAAATTTTTTGATTTCAACAGGAGGTTCTGGTGGTCACGTTATACCAGCAACAATTCTTTATGATCACTTGGCAGAAGAAACAAATGTAATTATATCAACTGATAAAAGAGGTTTAAAGTATTTTGATAAAGATACTTACCAATTCAAAATCATCGATACACCCAGGCTAAATAATATTTTTTTTTTACCATTTAATTTAATATCTATTTTATTTCTTACATTAAAATCCTTTTTTTTCTTAAAAAAAGAAAATGTAGAAAGAATTTTTTCTACAGGAGGATACATGTCATTACCAATTATTGTGGCTGCTAGATTTTTAAAATTAAAGATTTATTTAATAGAACCAAATCAGATTATAGGTCGTGCTAACAGATTTTTTTTGAATTCTTGTGAAAAAATTTTTTGTTACACTAAACAAATTAAAGATTTCCCTGAAAATTTAAAGAGTAAAGTAATAAATATCAATCCTCTAGTTAAAAAACATATCTATGAATTGAAATCTTCAAGAAACTTCGAAGATAAATTTACTTTATTAATAGTTGGTGGAAGCCAAGGCGCAAATATTTTTGATGATAATTTAAAAAAAATAATTGTTAATATTTCAAAAAAAAAACCAATTAGAATTATTCAACAAACTAACGAAAAAAATATTTATTCTTTAAACGATTATTATGAAAAAAATAATATAGAAAATGAAATTTTTAGTTTTGAAAAAAATCTTGCTAATTATATTCAACAATCAGATTTGTGTATAAGTAGAGCTGGTGCATCAACTTTAGCAGAGCTTTCAATAATGAATGTTCCATTTATTGCAGTTCCACTTCCAACATCTCAAGATAATCATCAGTTTGAAAATGCTTATTTTTATAAAAAGAATGATTGTTGTTGGTTGGTTGAACAAAAGGATTTTGAGAAAAAAATCGAGGAAATTTTAAATGAGATTTTAAATGATAAAAGTAATTATTTAAAAAAAAAGGAAAATTTAAAAAAATTAAATTACCAAAATACTTGGATTAATGTTAATCAAAAAATATTGAAAGT
>MDTB01104068.1_pt1 | contig 12365 bp, 7 predicted proteins | sample 811161 | NCBI WGS metagenome assembly MDTB01 (sample SAMN05326650, study PRJNA326480) | marine metagenome | isolation source: seawater | place: Mediterranean Sea | collected 2009 | reverse complement strand
AGTTAAATAAAAATCTAAAACTCTCTTATAATTTTCTATCCTCAAACCAAGATTTAGATTCTTTAAATAGTGATAAAAGAAACTATTACATTCATACATTTGAGTTATTCCAAAAATGGAATAAAATCAATATTCACCTAGAATCAGGGTTCGGAAATTATACAAGTATTGAACAAGATTTAGGAAATGGTGAAGCAATTATTTTAGATGTTAAAACTGATAAATCTTCAAAAATTCCTTTAGAATTACAACTTTACCGAATTTCTCCTCAGTTTGTTAATGTGACAGGGAACTTTTTAAATACAACAGTTTTAGAAGTTTTTCCAAATATTCCTGGAATAGGAACTACTATTAGGACACCTTACAAAAGTCCAATGGTAGGTTTAGGTTTTCCCGTGAACAATAGGCAGGGAATTTCAGTTAATTCTGATTTAGATTTTGGAAAACTAAAACTAAATGCAGGAATCGGTTTTTTCTCTGAAATTGATACTTCTTATGCCGGAATATCTTACAGACATAATGTAAATAGTCAAACGCTTTCTAGAATCTATTTATTTGCTCAAGGTTGGGGTCCTTACAATTTTCTAAATTCTACATACAGAGGGGTTTTTGAAGAGGTTTCGATTAGTGATACAAATTTAAATGGATTGGCTAATTTTATAAAACATTACAATACCATTGAGTTTCAGTCTAAATATGCTGACTTACTTTTTGGTCATAAATTCTATATATTTTACCTTTTAAGATTTAATTCCTGTCAAAAGAAAATGTATGCTCTTCCTCAGTTTAATGAAAATGCTTTGATTAGTCAATTATCCAATGAATTTGATGTTAGTTATCAGCTTAATGAAAAAACGGTATGGGTTCTATCATATGGAATTGAAAGGGTTTTGGGGAATAACTTTACTGATTTAGGTGATAATGTTAATCCCAATACTGTTAATTTGTTAACAGAATTTTTAGGCATTAGTAAATCTAATAATGTCAATAGGGCCAGGAATCAGCGAAATAGACTAATTGGTTTTGGTATTGACTATAAAATTGGTGAAAATGCAATGTTGTTTTTTCGTCATAATAGATATAGGTATTTTGATCCTAATTTTGTAGAGAATCACCTTCAGGGAACTGAAACCATGTTGGAATTAAAAATTACTTTTTAAAATGAACAAAACTTTAAATATTATACTTATCTCATCTGTTATTTTTTCATTTTCATCAGTGTTTAATGCTCAGTCAAGTAATGAAACAGTTTGGTTCAATGGTTTAGCAAGGTCATACTTTGCAAGAGATGTTATTGGCAACACAGCAGATACCTTATACCCTAATAATTCCTCAAACGGATATAATTTAGTTGATTTAAATACCCACGTAAATCCCATTGAGAATATTGAAATATTTGCTCAACTTAGAGTTAGAAATCAATTTGGAAGTTTCTTTGGTTCAGGAACCAATATTGATGTTAGGCAGTTAAGAGCAAGCGGTACAATCAACAATAAATTCAATTTTAGCATTGGAGATATTTTTTTAAAGCAAAATCGCTTTACACTATACAATTATGATGAAGAATTGTCAAGTTTTGAAAATGACATGTTTAAGTCATATCGAGATATTATCCATTATGAAAACTTTTATACTAATAACCGTTGGAGATTACAAGGTTTACAAACAGACTTTTCATTACAATTTGATCGCTTTATCAGGTCTTTAGAGTTTGATTTTTTTATTACAAGACCACGTGGCTCAGGACAATTGAGTGCTAATTCTTATTCTCCAGATTTATTACTTTCTGGCGGATCAATGGTTTCGAGAATTACAAAAAAACTGTCTTTTGAAGCCAATTTCGTTAACTTTTTTGAGATTCCCAGTAGTGGAAATATGAATATTTCTATTAAAAACCCAGTTTATCACTCTGGTTTAAATTATCAATATGAAATAAACAATGTGAAATTAAGTCACAAATTACAAACTGGCTTTTCAGAAAGGAACTGGCTATTTTCTAATTTAGATAGTGGTTCTGACTCTTTAGGTTTTATCACTAAGGGAATGTTTTTTGAATTTGAAAATGAGTATTTCGTTAAAGATTCATCCTTTAGGTTAGTTTTAGGAGCTCGTTATGTTGACCCTAATTTTAGAAGTGCTGGTGCTCAGACGAGAAGAATTGATTTTAATAATGAATTTCAAAATACGGTATATCCATTTCATACTAATGATTATTTAGCACGACCTTCTTCAGTTTTTGATTTACTCACCGATGAAAATCGATTCAACCAAGAACTTTCTGGATCTTTGATGAATTTTAATCCTATTTACTCAAATATTTTACCATTTGGTGATGCCACTCCTAACAGGATGGGGTTTTATCTTTCTTCAAATATGAATAAAAATCAAATTTTGATTTCAAATATTAAAACAGCTTATTTCAATGAAGTTATTGGCCAAGGGACAAGCGAAAAAAGAAATTTTTTATTACTGGCTGGTGATGTTAAAATTAATATTAATGAGATTTTAGAAAAATCAAAAGAATTCAGCATATCCTTCTCTTATTGGAACGAATTAACTACGAGAAATTCTGATGATGTTGACAAGATAAATCTAAATTCCAGTCATATTAACAGTTTTTTAAATTTTGAAGTTTCTAAAAAATTCTATTTGCAGTTAGGTCTTAAACAAATAAATGCCTCGGGTAATGAATTCATTACCCAAAGAAGCGAATATGGAGTTATTCAAAACTTTTCATTAGTTAACTATAACCAAAGTGATTTCATGTACTCTACTGGAATTAATTATAAAATTAACAAAAATATTTATGCCAATATTCAATACAATTGGTGGGGAGAGGATTTAAATAATTCTACTTTTCAAGATTTCAATTACAGACGATTATTATTTATTTTTTCAGTTAAGTTATGAGAACAATTAAACATATTATTCCATTATTTATTTCTCTATTTTTTTTCAATGGATGTACCAAAGATGATATGGAGGGACCTTTAATAACAGATTTATATGGATCATTTTCAATTACCGATTCTTTTTTATTAATTAATAAAACACCAGATTTTTCATCTGGAGATTTAGTGAAATTTAATTGTGGTTTTAATAAACCTATTGAATGGAAAATCACTATAATTGGTTTACAGTCTAGCGCAATTAAAGAAATTTCTGGTTTTTCAAGTTTGATAGATTCTAACAATGTAACATGGACTGGTAATACCTCTCAACTACCATTTTTTGAAGAAGAAAATTGTAGAGTTGAATTAACATTTTTAAACGAACCTGATACTTTAATAGATACACTAAACATTCTTGCTGCCAACACATACGAAGAAGGAATTTTGGTTGCTGATTTTGAAAACGGTCTTCCTTCAGATGCATTAGTTTCTTGGACTCAAAATATTGGTTTAAGAACTTTTGATATTGCAAACGATGATCCTCTTTTAGGAAATTCATACTTTAAAATGGGTGGAAAAGTAAACTGGGATTGGCCTATTGGTAAATTGGATTTGAAGTTGAATTTGTCCTCTATTACAGTTCCGGCTGAAGAATTCTATATTAATATTGGAATACTTTCTGATACAACTGATATTCATACTGGACAGTTTATTAATATTATAATTTCCGAGTCTACATTGCCTTTTAATGATGATTTAACCCCCAATCAAGTGGGACAACAAATGGCTGATATTTTTGCTTCAAGTGATGAAGTTTATAAAATGAAGGTTCCAGTTGATTGGCACGGATGGAGAATTGTATCTTTCCCCTATTCAGATTTTGAAGAATTATCACCTGGTGCCACGGGTGTAATTTTTAATAAAAATCCAAATAATATAACTGGTATTAGAATTGCTTCTCAAGCATGCCCATCTGCTGGTTCTAGTCCAAATTGTCCTGAAAATTTAGATAAAATTGTTAGAACGGATATTGATCACATAATATTCACTGAAAATTCAGCTTTATTAGACTAATAAATGAATTTAATTAGACTTTCATACATAGCGCTATTATTTACTTTAATTTCATGTGATTCTCTAAAAACGGTTCAGTTATATGAAACTGTAATTGATCAGCCTGACCCATTTGAATCATTTTCATACAAAGATATTTTTATTGATTCTTATAAATCTAGAGTTTGGGGAGTCAAATCAAATAACTGTAAGCAAATAACCTACGATTCTAACAATAATTTCATTGGTAAAAATCATTTACATCTTGTTTGGAACCATAGTAATGAATGTAAGTACATGGGTTTTGGATTTGCTTGGGGTAATTTCAAAGGAAAAAATTTATCATCTATTTTAGAAAATTCTGCAATTCAACTTATGATTAGAACTGATTCAGGAACTTTCTCTAAGTTACCATTGTTTTTTTCTCTGGTTGATTACAATGAAAAACAATGTTTTTCAAGAATGAATGTACTTGGAATTGAAGGTGGAGTTATTGATCAAAGATGGAGAAAGGTAATTATTCCTTTTTCTACTTTTAAATATCAAAAAAAAGGAGTAAATATTTCAAATATTAAAGAACTAAGAATTCAACTGGAAAGAAAAGGAAATGTTCATATTGATGATTTAAAAGTGGTTCCTCATCATCATCCATATCAAATTCAAAAAAGCAATTTCTCTAAAACTTTTGAAAATTTTCCTGTAGCTCTCGGGGACATAAAGAAATACTGGTGGGGAGTTAATGAAAATTATTCAGATAATTTCAAGTTCCAAACAAGTACATCCTTTGTTGCTGAAGATTTTGGTAAAAAAATGGACTCTCATACTGTTTTACCTGAGTTTGAAGTCTCACTTTCTTTAGCAGTCAATTATGATAAAAATTCTGCTGATAACAAATGGAATAATTTTGGTTTTCCTTTTAATAAATGGGAACGTGCAGATTTATCTAATATATATTCAACCTCTGCCATTCATTTCAAAGTTAATGGATCATTTGTTCCCAAAATGCAATTAATACTTGTAGGTTACAAAGGAAAAGTAAGAAGATTATCAAAAAATATTCAATCGAAAAACATCATCAAAAATTCAGATAATCAATATTCAATTTATCTCCCTATTAAGTCTTTTAAAAATTTTGAAAACTTGGATTGGTCAAGCGTGAAAGAATTAAGGTTTAAAATTTTAGAGTCTTCTAAATGTGAAATTGGAGATTTTAAATTAGTAGAATTTCGTGGCAATCCTGAAAAACCGACTAAGTGGAGAGGAATATGAGAGTCTTATTTATTCATTTTTTAATACTGTTTTCTCTTTTTAATCCATTAGAAAATTCCAGTCAGGTCAATAAGGTTCATATTGAAAAGAATAATGATGGCTTTCAACTATTTAAAAATAATCAACCTTATTACATTAAGGGAGCAGGAGCTAAATCTCATTTTAATGAAGTTAAAAATGCAGGAGCAAACTCAATAAGAGTATGGAGCACTAATAATAAGAATTATTTAGATTCAGCCCATAAGTACGGATTGACCGTTACCCTTGGTTTGTGGGTTGCTCAAGAGAGAAATGGTTTTAATTATGATGATGAATATGCCGTTGCTGGTCAAATAGCATTACTTAAAAAAGATATTTTAAAATTAAAAGATCATCCAGCTTTATTAATGTGGGGTATAGGTAATGAAGTAGATTTAAGATACTCCAACTTTAAAGTTTGGGAAACTATTGAAGAAATTGCAAAATTCATAAAAAAAGTAGATCCTAATCATCCTACCATGACCGTAATTGCAGGTATAGACCCCTCAAAACTATTTATGATAAACAAGTATTGTCCAAGTATAGATGTACTTGGAATTAACGTCTATGGGGCTATTGAACAAGCTAATTTGAATATTAGGAAATACAATTGGGAAAAACCATACATTGTTACAGAATGGGGAGTTAATGGTCCATTTGAAGCCCAAAAGACAGCTTGGGGAGCTAAAAAAGAACCTCCAAATGGTTTTAAAGCTGATCAAAGGTTAAGACGATACAAAGAATTAATTGAGACGGATAAAGAACGATGTTTAGGTAGCTACTGTTTTTTATGGGGACAAAAGCAAGAGTCAACTGCAACATGGCATGGAATGTATTTGAGTAATGGTAATCCTACTGAAGCTGTTGATGTAATGCATTATTGTTGGAAAGGGCAGTGGCCTAATAAACGTGCACCAAGTATTACAGATATTAAGATAAATAATATTAATTGGAGATTAGATCATTTTCTAAAAAAGGATACTACAGCTAGTTTGAGTTTTGATTACAATCAATATAATAATTCAAATATTAAAATTGATTATATTTTATATCCCGAAGCATTTTCAAACAAAATGGGCGGTGATTTTCAAGAATCTCCAGATCCTATAGAACTAAATATAGTTAGAAGAAATTCTAATCAAATAATTTTTAAAGTTCCATCAAAAAAAGGGGCTTACCGAATTTTCACTTTTATAAAGAATGAATATGGACAATCTTCAGTTGCAAATGTTCCTTTTCTAGTTAATTAATAAATCCGTGAATAAAAAATAACATAAACCAATGATCAAACGAATATTCTTATTTATTCTAGTAATTAATACTTTTTTCTCAATTAGTGCTCAATTAAATTCTTTTCATGAAGATTGGGAGCCAAGAAGTTTTGAAATTAATTTTAACAATCTAGATCTTCAAAATGAAATAAACTCATCAGCAAGTGTTCAAATTAGCGTTAATGAAAATAATGTTCTAGCTCAAATTTTACCGTCTCACTTTGGAACTAATTTGACACATTTTTTAGGTCAGTCTGTAATCAATGATCAAGAGTTTATGAGCAATATTAAAAATTTAGGTAAAACAATTTTAAGATATCCAGGTGGAAATGGCTCAAATCAATTTTTTTGGGATGGAAATGTTCCTAGCTCTATTTTAAATGATGCTCAGATTACTGTTAGTAATCTTATTGATGGTTCAGGATGGAGAATTAGTCCTCATAATTTTAAACAAGTTTTGGACTCTACAGGAGGAACTGGGATTATTGCAGTAAATGCTTCATATGCAAGATATGGAACTTCTTCCAATCCAATTCAAACAGCCGCATCCTATGCTGCAAATTTTGTAAGACACATGAATATTACTTTGGGAGCCAATATAAAATACTGGGAGGTTGGTAATGAAAATTACGGCTCTTGGCAAGCTGGGTATATTGTTGATGGAGATACCATTGATGGGACTAAATATGGTGATATTTTTAATGTTTTTGCTGATTCAATGAAAGCAGCTGATAATTCAATTAAAGTTGGAGCAGTGTTATTTCCTCATGATGGAAATTATAATAGCTGGTCAAAAAAGGTGCTTCAAAAAGTAGAAAATAAGGCTGATTTTTTGATAGTTCATGATTATTTTAGGAGAAAACCAAACCCAAATAACGTTACGTATCAAGAAATGTTAACATCACTTGATGAAGTCCAGCAAGACATGAATAACGTTAATAATATGATTGTGAATTATACCAATAAATCTTCCGGATATTACCCTATAGCAATGACTGAATTTAATTCCAAGACTGGTGAAAGAGAAATAGCTATGGCCAATGCAATTTTTGTTGCTCAAGCTATTGCAGAACAAATTAAAAATGGATTTGCATCTTCAATACTATGGAGTTTTCAAAACGGTTTAGATGGTTATGGTGGAGATCATGGGATGACTGCTAGAAATAGCCCGATATTGAATGATCATTCACCAAGGCCTGTATTTTATATATATCATTATTTACAACAGTTTTTTGGAGATAAATTAGTGTTTTCCTACTCTAACGATTCAGATGTGAAAGCTTACGTTTCTACTTTTAGCTCAGGTTCAGATGCACTTGGGTTTCTTCTTGTAAATAGTTCTTCTAATCCTAAAATTGTTGAATTGGATGATATTGCAATTGGTAATAAAAATAATTTTTATTGGTATGAGGTTCATGCTAATGATGAAACAGATAAAAAGGTATTTATAAATGGTCAAACAGGTCAGTTCAGTGAAGGTGGTCCTGAGAATTATTCTTCTATTCCTCCTTATTATAGACAAGTTAATTCAAATTATAAATTTGATTTAAAACCTTATTCAGTAAATTTTATTGTAAATACTGATTTTTTATTAAATAATGAAAATATTGAGGACATTGATCAGGGGAGTCTGTTTCCCAATCCTTTTAATGATTTCATTACAATAAAATCTAATAATTATATATCAGATATAACTATATATAATCTTCAAGGAAAAATAATTCATCAAACTAATTCTGGATTAATTAAAACTGGGAAAATTTCTGCGGGAACTTATATAATATCCTACAAAGAGGGAATGAAATACAAAGTAAAAAAGGTTACAAAATTATAAACTCAATTTTTAAATATGTTTAAAAAGATAACAATACTAGCATCGATTATATTTTTTTCATCAATTATTTATTCTCAGGACTTTATCGAGGATTTAATTGGTAAAATGACACTTGAAGAAAAAGTTGGTCAGATGACTCAGATAAATTTGGGTTTTCTATCTTCAAGTATCGATCAACATGATGGTAAAGTCAAACAGATAGATAATAAAAAACTTAAGAATGCAATTGAAAAATACCATGTTGGTTCAATTTTGAATACTGCTGGCACTGCGTATTCAATTGAAAAGTGGCACAAGATTTTAACTCAAATTCAAGATATTGCTCTTACTACCAAACATAAAGTGCCTGTTTTATATGGAATTGATGCCATTCATGGAGTTACATACACCAAGGGTTCTACACTTTTTCCTCATAATATTGGGTTGGCAGCAACTAGGAACCCTTTAATGGCAAATGAAATAGCCTCAGTTACTGCAAAAGAAACTAGAGCTTCCGGAATTCGTTGGAATTTTGACCCTGTTTTAGATGTTGGCAGAAACCCTCTGTGGCCAAGATTCTGCGAAACATTTGGTGAGGATCCTTTTCTTGTATCATCAATGGGAGCTGAATTGATTAAAGGATATGAACAAGATGGCCTCTCCAACAATACTGCTGTTTCTTCATGTATGAAACATTTTATTGGCTATTCAGTCCCAAAATCCGGAAAAGACAGAACTGAAGCTTATATTTCAGATGTTACCCTTTGGCAAAAGCATATCCCATCTTTTAAAGCTGCTGTGGATGCAGGTGCTTCAACAATAATGATCAATTCATCAATGATAAACGATGTTCCTGTTCATAGTAGTTACGAACTACTCACCGAATTACTTAGAAATAAGTTAGGTTTTAAGGGCATGATTGTTACTGATTGGGAAGACATCATAAGACTTCACGAAAGACACAAGATTGCATCAACCCCAAAAGAAGCAGTTAAAATGGCTATTGATGCTGGTATTGATATGAGCATGGTTCCTAACAGTTTTTCTTTCTGTGAATATCTGGTTGAATTGGTGAAAAATGGTCAAGTTTCTGAAGATAGAATTGATGCTTCAGTTAGAAGAATACTAAAACTTAAAAATGATTTGGGTCTTTTTAGTAATCCATACCCAGAAAAAGAGGCATTAAAGAATTTTGGATTAAAAGAGTACAAATCTTTAGCACTAAATTCAGCTAGAGAATCAATTGTTCTTTTAAAGAATAAGGATAAAGTCTTGCCTTTGTCTAAAGATAAAAAGTATCTTCTACTGGGCCCTGGAGTAAATTGTTTGAGTGCCCTAAACGGATGTTGGTCTTACTCTTGGCAAGGAGACAAAGAAGAAGCTTATCCAAAAAGTGGAAAAACAATTTTAGACGTTTTTAATGATAGATTTGAACAGAGACAGGTTCTTTGCAATTCAAAAAGAGACTATTCAGACCCTGAAAATTTTAAAATTAACTTTTCTGATGAAGAAATTAGTAAGGTTGATTATGTCCTTCTTTTTCTTGGAGAAAATGCCTATGCTGAATCTCCAGGAAATATTGATAACCTCAATTTAGATAACAATCAAATAGATCTTGCAAAAAGAGCAATAAATTTAGGAAAAAAAATTATTCTGGTTCTTGTTGAAGGCAGACCAAGAATTATAAGTGATTTTTCTAATGATATGGATGGTATAATTAATGCATTTCTTCCTGGAAGTATGGGTGCTCAGGCAATTGTAGATGTCCTTTTTGGAGATTACAACCCCTCTGGAATACTTCCTTTTACTTATCCTGCTAATTCTGGTGATTTACTTTGTTACGATCACAAGAATTTATCTGCTATGGTAAGAACAGCCCCAAATAAACGAGTGTATGGAGGTTATCATCCTGAATTTGAATTTGGCCATGGTTTAAGTTATTCTGAATATGCTATCTCAGAATTAAAATTAAGCACAGATACCTTGTTTAAAAATGAAGAATTAAAAATCTCTTTTACTATTAAAAATAAAGGCTCAATGGATGGAACCAAAAATATTGATTTATTTGTGAAGGATCATTATGCTACACTAGCTCCAGACGTTAAAAATTTAAAAGATTTCACTAAAGTTTTTCTTAAGGCTGGTCAAGAAAAAGAAGTGGTTTTTGAGGTTGATAAAAATGATTTATTTTTCTACAACAAGAATGGTAAAGAACTTTTAGAGCAAGGCGATTTTACGATTTCAGTAGAAGATAAAAGCAAATCTTTTTATTTTAAAGATTAAAATTTACTATTCAAAAGTTTCAATAAATAATTCATATCCAGGTTTAAACATCAATAATTCAAATGCATTTTCAGACACAATTTGATCGCCATTCTCAATTATTTTCCAAGATAGACTTTTGTTAGTTCTGTAACCAATTGAAGCACCAGAGTTATTGGAATAAATAATAAAACCCTCATTAGATTTTTTTATTGTTGGAACATTAAGTTTTAAAGGTCTAAATTCGTCTGAAAACATTTCTTCTATCATTTTTTCCTCACTCATGCTTCCATAATCAGAAGCCTCAATCCATGTATGAAGTTGAGTTTTTAGTTTTGAAATATCTTTTAAATAAGTAGAATCATTAATAAGATTAACCAATTCTAATGGATCATTTGAAATATTATAAAATTCGTATTTTTCTTTTCCAGATTGATACCAACAATTAAAATAACCATTTAGAATACTGTTATCATTTAATGAATCAATCACTTCCATTGTTTTCATCTGTTTTCTGTAATTAACAGGTTTACCAATGGGGGATATGGTGTCAAGATTTAAAATTAATTTGAATTTTTTATTTCTTACACATTTTCTGGAATCTGAAAATTCATCAAACCTATCTGAAGAAGCATAGATATAATTTCTTTGGTCTTTGTTGTAAAGAGATACACCCTCTAAATAGTCTGGTATTTTCAATGCTGCTAGGTCAATTAGTGTAGGTGCAAAATCAATAAAACTCACCATTTGGTCATTTCTATCTGACGATTTCTTTTCTATCCATTTAATAACTAAGGGACATTGGATTCCAGTATCATAAATTGACCTTTTGTACCTTGGAAAAGGCCCACCATGATCACTGTAAAAAAATATTACTGTATTTTCATAAAGACCATCATCTTTGAGTTGTTGTATAATTTCACCAATTTGTTTATCGAGTGATTCTATATTTTTATAGTTCGTTAAAAAGTCATTTTTTATTTGAATATTTTCCGGAAATATTATGGGCAAAGAAATTTTATCAATTTCATTTTTTTCATGAATTTTGTTGTTTTTCCAAATTCTAGATTCATGGGTGATGTTGAAGTTAAAAACAGAAAAAAAGGGTTGGTTTTTATTTCTGTTTCTCCAATGAGCCTTATCACTACTTTCATCCCATGCTAAAGGAGACTTCATCATGTTATAATCTTCTTTAGAATTATTTGTGCAATAATATCCATTGGCTCTTAAAATTTCCGTAAAAAATTTATATTCTTTTTTAGCAACAGGACTATAATATGGTAACTGGTTGTGTTTATTTAAAGTGTTTTGTTGATTCTTTTTATAGGCTCTCATATGTTGAGTTCCAATTGTTGTAGGATACATTCCTGTAATTAAGCTACTTCTGCTGGGGGAGCATACTGGAGAAGTGGTGAAACAATTTTCATAAATTAAACCATCATTAGCTAATTGTTCAATATTTGGTGTTTGTACAGTGGAATCACCGTAAATAGAAAAGAATAAGGATTGGTCTTCACAAACTAACCATAAGATATTTGGTTTTTTTTGTCCATTTATAAGTAAAATGTTTGTAAATAATAGGACAATAAATAGTCGATTTTTATTTAGTAGCATGTATCGTAAATAATAATTAATTATATTTAGTGTTAAAATTACACTAATTATATGTTCTTAAAATATGAAAATAATGTTTTTCTAGCGATTTTCATGTGTATTTTTGGTTTTTATAGTAGTCAAATCTCCAACTCAAGTCTTCATTTTTTAAACACTGACAAGGTTGATTTGACT